>Ga0265297_10008397_pt1 | contig 13795 bp, 7 predicted proteins | sample Munlanlwell13791_FD_192502 | JGI IMG/M metagenome (GOLD analysis project Ga0265297, IMG submission 192502) | Leachate microbial communities from a municipal landfill in Southern Ontario, Canada - Leachate well 137-91 | ecosystem: Engineered > Solid waste > Landfill > Unclassified | place... | reverse complement strand
AAGAAATATCCTATCATAGATTACACAGATTATGCATATATGCACAACTTCAAGTTCGAGGGCATCGCGATCTTGAATATTACAACCTTTTAAGTAGAATTTTTGTTCATTTCTTTCTCAATAATTTTAGTCCACCATATTGAAGATGGCTCAAACAAACAACCCATCCCTCTCTCCTCCTCCTCTCCTCATCAACCCATAGTTAAGGATGAGTGAAGATGGGGTGGATGATGTGTTGTATCTGGGTTACCAGCAAGAAAAGTAAGGGTTAGAGCAAGCCAACTATTTATATGTTGTTAATCTTCCAGTTGTTAGCAAATCTCAATGGCTTCGCATTATCGATCTTAATATGCTTTTTATCGTGATGATAAATCCACTATATATTGGAGGTGGTATTATTTCAAAAGTTGGCGTAAAATAAATTGGGAAAACCAATTGGATATGTGCAATAATGTTATCTATTGTATGGATTCAAGGTAATCTCTAACTGACAAGGAAAATTGCTTTGACATTTTATCCTCTCTTTATTATAAGGCATTTATGTTAACTAACAAGTGAGCTTAGTAAAGCTAAACTGCTTCTACTAAGGAGAATACAATGCTAGCTAAACTCTATAGGAATACTTACCGTTGCTTAGTTAAGTTCGAGATTGAATTTGATTCCCTAAAATTATAATTGGCAGGTAAGCATCGTATCCTGCGATTAGGATTTAATAATGGGGAAATTCAACTATTGCTTACGGAACTTTGTGATGTTTGTAGAATTAAGATATTTTAAATTATCGGAATTGATTGCCCAGGGTTCCAAAGATGAGTAAACAGGAAAATGTTGACCGTAGTAATTAGTACTTTGACCCTGAATATGAATAAACCACAATTGAATATATCAAAAATATACGGTGTACATAATAGTGATGAAGAATGATGTTAAGATCTAAATATGTTGAGATTATTCGTATAAGGAAGAGGAACAAGATATGCTAATATTCAAGGTATTACATAGTAGGAAAGAACTGCCTGAAAACCTTACTCAAAAGGATATAGTAGATTTCCTTTACACACATTTGGAACGATTCAGAGATACATCTTTTGCAATTTCTAAAGCCATCGATTATGCTTTTTCCAATGAACCGGGAAAAGGTGGTTTTGTTATTTTGGCTAATACAGGTGATAAGCTCTGCGGAGTGCTAGTTATGATTAAAACCGGAATGGAAGAGTTTATTCCAGAGAATATTCTTGTTTATTTGGCTGTGCATTCAGCAATAAGAAATAGAGGGATAGGCAGTGAATTATTAAAGAAAGCATTGGAAATTGTAAAAGGTGATATAGCCCTCCATGTAGAATATGACAATCCGGCTAGGCATCTTTATGAAAGATTTGGTTTTACTTCCAAGTATGCTGAAATGCGTTGGCAGAAACAATATTAGGGAACACGGATTAGAGCAAAATCAATAAAACTATAACTACAGTATTAATTTATTGCCAATTGTAATTACCGTCTATTACTCTAAATATAAAGTTATAAATCTAAACTGAGCTTCCGCTTAGAAAAGAACAGACAGGAAGTATAAAGATACTATTGCTCTCTTTATCGCGTTACTATAGAATAAAGAATCGATTGAGAGAAAAAACAAGACAATAGATCTAATTGTTTAATGCAGGATAGTTATCTTCTTCGTCCAAACTTTCCCTGATGCATCCATGCGTAGGATATAATTTCCATTGGCTAACTGGCTACCTTGATCGTCTTTGGCATCCCAAAGTAGATGAAAATTTCCACTATCTTTAGTCTCGTTTAAAATTGTTCTCACTTTTTGTCCTTTCAGGTTATAAACTTGAATCAAGGTAGGAGATTTTGAGGGAATTCCATAGAAAATTCTTGCTTCGTAATCAATAGGATTCGGTGCTATGGAATGAAATCCTTCTTTTACTGGAATGGAAGGAGTTTGATTGCCTATATTTTGAATATCTGCGATAGCTGGACCGTAGAATGAATTTGTACCATTGAAATCCACAACCTCCAGCCAATAATAGTATATGCCTGTAGCAAAAACCTGGTCAGTACATTGGTATGTTCTAATTTGGGATGTATTCGTAGCTGGTGTGAAATAGCCCAGGCTAGTTGCAGTATCCAGATTTGACTGATTGGATCTTAAGATATTAAAGCCCATCACATTTGTTTCCGATTGGGTTGTCCAACTCAATTTGACAGTAGAGCTACTAGTTTGCGTAGCTATAAATGAACTTAGAGTTACCGGGAGAGTATCATCCATTCCTCTTCCGATATAGTAAAATACATCATCTTTGGCATTGAGAAAGCTAAGAGCGATAAAAGAGATCTTCCTGGGTTGAGCAGGATTCCAAATTGTTACTAATGGCTCATCACTGTTGGATGAATACACTTTTGGAAAGTTATGCACATTCCAATTAAAGTAATTATCTTCATCCTCATTCCAATTGAAGGTTATCTTTTTGGTGCCGTTGAAATTACCTTTCAATATCCATTTACGGTTAACAAATGCGTTATTATTTTGAAAGGGAAGCGATTCCGCCATAAAATTGTACATCAAAGTGCCATTTTTGTCGATGGAAACCTTTTGTACATCTGGACTGTAATAGCCATCTACTCCTTGGGGCAGAATATTATAACTAAGGTCTCCGTTAAGAAGTTCCATAGTAGAAACTACTGTAATAGGGATGGTTAAAGTAACACCTGCGAGATTATCAAATATAATATCGTTTACAGTATAGGGATTTGGTGCAGGATTAAAATCTCCGGTTTGTTGATGAACAGTGCCATTAAAAATATAATTGCCATTGCTGTTATAATTTCTTGTGCCTACTTGCAAACTTCCGGTTTTTCCTGTAGAAGAAAAGCCATCGGGGTTAGCGGTGGCTATTGAAGAACTATCTTCCATAGAAAAAGTTCCTGAACCCCAATATGCTTCTTCAATAACAGACATACCAAAATAGAGAGTGGTTCCGCTATGAACCAAAGAAGTATATACAAGTTTGATATTCTTACTTAAGCTTATGCCGGTAGGATTATTAAAATCTATACCTAAAACCTGTTCCGGTATTTTTGATCCGGTAATTTGAGGTTCTGAACCATTGAATATAAGGTAAGGACGATTATAGATGATTGTTCCGCTACAAGTTAAGGAACCATCCATACCTTGTGGATTAGAAGTAGCTATAGTGCTTCCGTAATTAGCGGTAAAAGAACAATTCCCTGTTATTGAACCTTGGCTACCGAAGATGATTATCCCATTGGAATTTGCTGTAACCTGGCAATTTTGGCTTTCATTAGAATTAGATATAAGACCATTGTTTTCAAGGGTTCCGCCATCCATAACAGTGATTGATGAATTGGTATTACCGTTTTTTATTTTACCATTATTAATCAGTTTTGAAGCACTGTATATTTGAATTGTTCCAATCTCGCAATTAGCATCTTTATTGATTGTCACTGCAATTCCAGAATATAATTGTAAAGTTCCAGTTATAACTAGACCACCCTCAATAATTATAGAAGTATGTATAGCTATGTTCTGAGTGTTTATATAGATGGTATTGGCAAAAGGAGAAGATGGCAACTGAGTAGCATTTTCCCATCCTGAACCATTATAATATTCCCATAAACTAAGGTCTTCAAAATTACCACCCCATTTTGTGCGATAATCTCCTTTGTTGTAACTAAATAAGTTAATTGTAGCCAAGGTAAAGATAGCCATAACTACCAACCATTTAATCCTAGTTCTTTTTGCTGTTTCATAATCACTGTATTTCATAAGATAACCCCATTAAAAATAAAGATTTAAAATAATAACATCATATTTTGAAGGTGAATAAAGAATCACAATTTTTAACTACCGATAAACGTCAATCATTTTTTTTGAGTGAAACTAATCCTTTGTAAAAAATCTTTGTTGCGAAAATACTAATAGCCTAAAATAAAAAAAGTATTGACGATATTGTGGACTTTTAAAAAAAAGGATTATATGGAGTATTATGCGATAAATGCGAAGAATTATTGTTGCCATAGACGGTCCTGCTGCTTCTGGGAAAAGCACAACAGCCAAGTTTCTTGCTGAAAAATTAGGATACATATATATTGACACAGGTGCTATGTATCGTGCTTGTGCTTTACAGGCAAAACTTGAAGGATTTGCTATTGATGATCTTTCCTCAATTATTCCGATGTTGGAACGGATAGATATAAAAATATCATATTCAGAAAGTGGAAATATCATATGGCTTAATGGAAGAGATGTAAGCCAGCAAATTCGTACTCCAGAGATTTCTGCTGCAGCTTCTAAAATATCTGCAATACCGAGTGTTCGTTATAAAATGGTGGAATTGCAGCGTAAACTTGGAAAAGATGGAGGCGTAGTTTTAGAGGGTCGAGATATAGGCACTTTTGTATTTCCAGAGGCGGAAGCTAAGTTTTTTATGGTAGCAGATTTGGAAGTGCGTGCAAGGCGTAGATATCAAGAGTTGAAAGCAAAAGGTATAGAAAGCAGATATGAGGATGTTTTGCAAGAGCTAAAAGCTCGGGATGAAGCAGATGCAAGTAGATCTCTTGCACCGTTAAAACCAGCTTCGGATGCCATATTAGTTGATACAAGTAATTTGTCTATCGAAGAGCAGGTTAATAAACTCTATGAAATAACATTAAGGAAAATAGCCGAACTGGGTGAAAGCAATAGTCCAAATAATAGTGTTCCTGATGGAATTGAGGTTTATTTGGCGCATAGCTCAGGATATTGTTTTGGTGTGAAACGGGCTATACAGATGGCAAGAGAAGCCAAAGTTTGTGATAAACCTGTATATACTTTAGGTGAGATTATTCACAATCCTGGTATTGTTCAGGAACTGGAAGAAAAGGGAATTCATGTTGCCAATAATGTTTCCGATCTTAAAGACAGTACAGTAATTATACGCTCGCATGGAATAACGAGGGAAGAATATGAAACACTACAGAAAAATAATAATGAGATTATTGATGCCACTTGCCCGTATGTAAAACGGACTCATACAATACTCCAAAAAATGACCGCAGAGGGTTATCCAGTTGTTATATTTGGTGATAAACATCATCCGGAAGTTATTGGGTTGCGTTCTTTTGGAAATGACAAGACAATTGTGGTAGCTGAAGATGAACCGCCACCTAAAATTAACGAAAATAGTTTAGTATTAATAGCCCAAACCACACAAAAGATTGAAAAGCTTAATGAATTGGTATGTAAATTGCTCCCTAATGTATTCGAATTGCGAGTGTTTAATACTATTTGCTTAACTACTACTCTAAGGCAAAAAGCGACAATAGAAATGGCAAAGAAAAGTGATGTTGTGATAGTTATTGGAGGATATAAAAGTTCAAATACTTCTGCTTTGGCAAAGTTGAGTTCCCAATACTGTCCTACTTTTCATATAGAGAATGAAATGCAGTTAGCTGGAGTAGATCTATCAAAGTATAAAAGAATCGGATTAACTGCCGGAGCTTCCACTCCGGAAGAGATGATCATAAAAGTTTATAATGTAATATTACAAAAAAGCGGGCACTTCAGTACTGTGAAGAGTATTGAAGAAATCCCATTGTTTAAGGAGGAATCATGTTAACACATGATCATAACACAGTCGAAACTGAAGTTAAAGAAACGGAAGAAAAAAACCCTATATTGGAAACCGTTTTGAACGAAAGTGAAGACAAGATGTCAATACCAACAGTTGAGGACGAAAAAGAAGAACCCTCAATTGCAATACCCGAAGAAACTATAAGTGAAGAACCCGAGACAGATGCCTCGGAACAGGTTCAAAGTGAAGAAATTGCTGAAACTCTTAAACTTGATACAAAGCGGAAAGAGCTAACGCAAGAGGAGAAAGAACATCAGGAAATGCTTTCAATGTATGAAGAATCATTTTCCAGCTTTAAAAAGGGTGAGATTATTGAAGGCACAGTTGTGGATATTTCCGATAAAGAAGTGCGAGTTGATATCGGATTTAAATCTGAGGGTGTGATTCCAATATCCGAATTTGCCTACAGTGGAATACCAGATACAAATTCAGTAATTAAAGTGTATATCAGTGAAATTGAAAATGGCGAAGGGAAAGTTTTGCTATCCAAGAAAAAAGCAGATTACCTTATCAATATTGAAAGCATTAAAAGAGCTTTCACCGAGAAAACTTCTTTAACCGGAATAATCCGTCGTCGTGTTAAAGGTGGAATGATTGTAGATGTTCATGGTATTGAAGGTTTTCTACCCGGTTCACAGATGTCTTTAAAACCAATTCCCAATCTTGATCAATTTATTGGGAAAGAACTTGTTTTTAAAGTAGTTAATATTGATGAGGATCATCATAATATAATTCTTTCTCGTAGACAGGTTTTAGAAGAAGAAGCAGAAATTAAAAGGCAAGAATTGTTGAAGAAGATTGAGATTGATTCTGAACTGGATGGAGAAGTGAAGAATATTACACAATATGGAGCTTTTATAGATTTGGGTGGTATAGATGGTTTATTACATCTTACCGATATGAGCTGGGGGAAAATAAATCATCCTTCCGAAATGCTCCAGATTGGCGATAAAGTTAAAGTTAAAGTGATCAATTTTGATGCTGAAACCAATAGAATATCCCTTGGCTTGAAACAATTAGTACCTCATCCTTGGGAAAATATTGAAATTAAATATCCTGAAGGAAGCAGAGTTACAGGTAAAGTTGTGAATGTAAAATCATTCGGTGCTTTTGTAGAGCTTGAACCCGGAGTGGAAGGTTTGGTTCATATCTCAGAAATGAGCTGGACAAAAAAGATTACCGATGCTCGTAAGTTTGTGAAAGTAGGGGATACTATTAATGCCATAGTGCTTGATCTCGATAAAGAAAATAAACGGATTTCTTTAGGAATGAAACAGATGGATCCCAATCCCTGGCTTACAATTGAAGATCGCTATCCGATTGGAACCGTGCTCAACCGCAAAATTAAAAGTTTAACTGCTTTTGGAGCTTTTGTAGAAATAGAAGAAGGTATAGATGGCTTGATTCATATTTCTGATATGAGCTGGACAAAGCGTATTTACCATCCTCGGGAAGTGTATAAAAGAAATCAAGAAGTTGAAGCAGTTGTTCTTTCAATAGATAGAGCCCAACATAGAATTGCTTTAGGCGTTAAACAAATGGTTCCTGATCCTTGGGAGACATTGGATCAAATTCTTCCTGTGAATACTGAGGTTAAAGGTAAAGTAAGTAAACTAATTCCGAAAGGTCTCTTAGTTGATATTCCTATTGGCAACGATGTAGTGGAAGGGTTTATTCCTATTTCACATTTGGCAATTCCCAAGCTTGAACATAGCGAAGACGCTTTTTATGTAGGAGAAGAATTACCATTAAAAGTTATCGAACTGGATATGGAAAACCGGCGTTTAATTCTCTCTGTTAAGGCATTTTTCTTCTCACGCGATCCTAAATTGCAGGATGAATACATTGTTCTGCACGAACAGTATATGCGGGATAAAGTAGCCCGACAATTGAAAAAGAAACAAGAAAAAGAAATGCGCGAGAAAAAATTAGCTGCTAAAAAGGATCAAGAAGAGGCAGAAAAAGCTGAAGAAACCGTTGAGAAATCTCCAGAGCCTGTAGCTGAAGAAGTTTCAGTAGCTATTGAACCTGAAACAGAAAAAACAGAAATACAGCAAGAACCTACAACGGAAGAAGCTCCTATAGAAACAGAAATACAGCAAGAGCCTACAACGGAAGAAGCTCCTATAGAAACAGAAAAAGCTGAAGAAATCCCCGTGGAAATAGAGAAAGCAGAAGAAGCAATAGAAGCGGTACAGAAAGAAGAAGTTATCTTTGAACCGGAAGAAAAAAATGTTTCTGAAGAGCAGATCAACGAAGAAACTATTACAGAAGAAACCGCTATAGATTCATCTGTATCTGAAGAACAAAAGGTACCTGAAAAAGCAGATGACCCTTCTTCAAAACCGGAAGAAACATCCGTACCAGAAGAAGAATCAGATAAAGAAAAATAAACTGAACGGGTAAAAAAAACTCCTTTTCTCCGTTTAGAACAGGGAGAATAGTTGAAAAGAATAACGGTTTTATTAACCGTGTTGCTTCTGCTATCGATAAACCTGAAGGCGGAATTAGTAACCGCCGGTAATGGGAAAAACGAAGTAACCTTGTTAGAGGATAATGAAACCGAAACTATTCTTCAGTACAGGATTGCAGAATTTGAAAAGACCAAGATTTCTCTTGAGGGAGAAGATTGGTATCATATTAAGCTGCCCAAAGAAGGAATAACTCAAGATAAAGGTTTTCCGGAACTCCCTGTTCTAAATCGGAGTATTATCATTCCTGATCAGGCATTGATGGCTATTAGGGTATTTGAGGTTGAATTCACAGATTATCAGCTTAGAATATTGCCTTCGAAAGGAGTGATTACTCGGGATATAAATCCAGACGAAGTACCTTACCCTTTCAACGATATATATATAAATAATTGCTTTTATCCGAAGGATATAGCAACTTTATCTGAACCCTATATTTTAAGGGATTTCCGAGGGATTACGATTTTAGCTAATCCCTTTGCTTACAATTCGGTTAGCGGTATTTTACGAGTTTACACTTCGTTTAAAGTGCGGGTATATGTACAGGGAACTGATAGTATTAATATTATCAGTCGTTCCAGAGCTTCTATTTCTCGCAGTTTTTACCATATTTACGAAAATCAATTTTTGAATTGGAGCAGGGAACGCTATATATCGGTAGATGATAATTTCGGGAAGATCCTGGTTATTTGTAATGCAAACTACCTAAATCAAATAGCTCCTTATGTTGCTTGGAAAAGGCAAAAAGGGATAGATACGGAACTAATTGAGTTCGGCTCTATAGGTACAACTGCCGATCAACTAAAGACATATATCCAGAGCCGCTATAACATCGATAATGATATAACTTATGTACAATTGGTAGGCGATGTACCATATATACCTACATTATTTTATGCAGGAGGAGGTAGTGATCCCAGTTTTTCTTTAGTAGCTGGTAGCGATAATTATCCTGATATCTTTATTGGAAGATTTTCTGCAGAAACAGCAGCAGAATTAACAGCGCAAGTTAATAAATCTATTCAATATGAAAGAGATTTGAACACTACGGCAACCTGGCTTTCAGAAGCAATTGGAATCGCTTCAGCAGAAGGAGGAGGTTCCTTAGGTGATAATGGCGAAAGTGATATAACCCATATGAATCTAATTCGGACAGACCTGTTAAATTATGGATATAGTAGTGTTGACCAGATTTATGATCCGGGAGCACCTGCTTCTATTGTTTCTTCAAGTGTAAATTCTGGGCGTGGTTTTATTAACTATGTAGGGCATGGTTCAAATACTTCCTGGAGTACTACTGGTTTTAATAATTCCAATGTATTAGCATTAACTAACGGAAATAAAACTCCCTTCATTATGGATATTGCTTGCGTGAATGGAAATTTTGTTTCTATCACCTGTTTTGCAGAGGCTTGGATGCGCAATGAAAATGGGGGAGCTGTTGGAATTTATGCCAGCTCAATAAATCAATCTTGGAATTCTCCTATGTGTGCCCAGGATGAAGTTACAGACCTCTTAACAAGTGAAGCGCATACAACTTTAGGAGGTTTATACTACAACGGTTCCTGTAAAATGATGGATGCTTATAGAAGCGATGGAGTTAATATGTTCAGAACCTGGAATATTTTCGGCGATGCGTCTCTACAAGTTAGATCCAAAACTCCCTTAGCAATGTTTGTTAGCTACCCTATGTCTATAACTTCTGGAACTAATAGTATTACTGTCTCAACAGGTGTATCAAACGCTCTTGTATCAATAACTAATTTTGAAACAATCTATGGCATTGCTACAACTAACAGCAATGGAATAGCAGTGGTTGATTTAGATAATTCTCCTGTAGGAGAATTTACATATACAATAACGGTAACAGCCTTCAATAGAGTTACATATATAGGTTCCTTACAGCAGATATATAATCCCATTCCTATACAACCTCGTTTTGTAGCTGAATGGGAACCTGCACAAGGAGCAATTATTCGTTATCCTATTGGTTTACCTTACTCTTTTATCGCAGATATATCTAATAATGGCTTGTTGTATATAATAGTATCTAATTCATTACAACAATCCTGTAATTCTGTTCTCACTTCCAATGGGGTGAATATGGCTAATGTGCGTTATATAAACACCAGCAGTGATTCATACTGGATAAGGGATTATGGCCCCTGGACAATTATGGATTCCAGTAACAATTTACAGCTGGTAGATTTTACCTACAATCGTCCACGTCCCAACGATGATATTGTGCCTTCCGCGATAGCCAATTATTTAGGAGTAAATTTATATCAGATGAATCTAACTCATACTGGGGGAAACATTATAACTGACGGTCAAGGTAAAGCGATGAGCACGAATTTGGTTCTAACAGAAAATCCTTCATTATCTCAGAGCTCTATCAATCAGATGATGAATTCTTATCTTGGGATTACAGAATACCAGCTGTTTGAAGATCCAACTAATACATATATAGATCATATTGATTGTTGGGCAAAACTCCTTGATGTAGATAAGGTTTTAATTATTAGGGTTCCAACAAACCATCCTCAATACAATGCTATCGAAACAATTGTAACTCAATGGCAAAGTACACTATCCAGTTATGGCACTCCTTATAGAATATATAGAATTGATACTCCCAATAATGAGCCATATATCAATTCTTACATTTTAAATAAGCAAATCTATGTGCCTTTAATGGGAACAGCAAATGATTCAGCAGCATTATTAACTTATCAATATGCTATGCCTGGATACACTATAACAGGTTATACATATAGTTCTTTTGAATCTACAGATGCTTTACACTGTCGAGTTAACACTATTTTTGATAAACAGATGCTCTCTGTAAAATTAACTCCTCCAATTCCATCTCCTCTTTTACAAGAACTTCCTGTTAATATAAAGATCCACCATAGTTACTCTCTAAACCTAAACGCAACTTATGTTTTCTGGAAAATAGGGCAAAACGGAACCTGGAGTAGCAGCAACCTGATATATCAGAATAACGATAATTGGATTTGCAATCTTGATGCTCCGCTGATTGGTGATACACTATTTTACTGGATTTCAGCAACGGATATCAGTAATCGCAATGTTTCTGCTCCTCTTTGTGGAGCTCAAGATCCATTTATGATAGTGGGAATGTATGTTCCTCATTTAAATTCACCTCAAGCGCAAATGCAGATTCAAGGATCATCTATTAGAATTTATTGGAATGCTGTTAATAATGCCAATAATTATCTAATTTATGCTTGTGATACTCCAGATGGGACATACAATCTTGTTGGTTCAACTTCTGAGACCTTTTTTATCACACTGGCAAGTGAGAATAAACAGTTTTATAAAGTAGTAGCTCAACGAACTGTAAATCCCCGGTGAAAGCTATAAGAAGGTTTCAAGGGTCTGTAGAATTAGCTCAGCTACATCTTTACCAAAAAGATCAGGATGCTCTGAGGGAGGTGTAAACTTGTTGATTTCATTAGGGAAGTCTTTAGAAGCAACTGGTAAAAGCAAATTCCAACCGCTTTGAACCGTTTCCAACCATTCTGTTTCAGGACGAAGAGTTACACAAGGCTTTTTCAAGATATATGCTTCTTTTTGAATTCCCCCAGAATCAGTAAAAATCATATCGGCATTCTTCATCAACAACAAAAAATCCAGATAAGCTTGGGGTTCTATATAGTGAATATGATGATAATGATTATCCTTTATTTTTTTCAGAATATTGCGAGTGCGAGGATGAACTGGAAAAATAATTTTTCTTTGCAAGGTATTGAGTCCTGATAGAATATGTAATAAGTTATCAGGATTATCTACATTGTAAGGACGATGCAAAGTTAACAGACAGTAGTTTTCATCTTCCAATTGCAAAGCAGATAAAACTTTGGATTCCTTTTCTGCTTTCTTTATCCCAAATATAAGTGAATCTACCATTATATCACCAACCTGAAAAGTCTTATTTAGCAGACCTTCTTTGTGTGCATTTTGCATTGCAGTTTCCGTGGGTGCAAATAAGATATCACTTAGATGATCCGCAACAATTCTATTTACTTCTTCTGGCATACTTTTATTAAAACTTCGTAAACAAGCCTCTATATGAGCAATTTTTATATTTAGTTTTGCTGCTGCTAAAGCTCCTGCAAGGGTTGTATTTGTATCTCCATAAATAATGACCAAATCTGGTTTCTCATTTTCTAAAATTCGCTCTATGGCGGTTAAAATAGCTGCGGTTTGAGTTGCCTGACTTCCGGATCCAACATTTAAATTGTAATCCGGAGCTGGAATTTCCATATCACGGAAAAAAACCTCATTCATTTGAAGGTCGTAATGCTGGCCACTATGAATAATAATTTCTTGATGGCGCTGTCTAATTTTTCGGGATAGTGGAGCGAGTTTTATAAATTGAGGTCTGGCTCCTACAATTTGGGCAATTTTCATCATTAAAGTCCTTATATCCTCTTAATTATATTATATTCTTTCAATTTAGAATGTTATATTCATTGGTTTGCTGTCTGTACGCAAATGAAAAAGCATAATTGGTTACTATGTAAGTGATTGTCTTCCCGCATAGAATACGGAATCCACTTTGATAAATAATTTAATTGTATGGCTGTTTGTCTGTGCAGCATTAACAGGTTGCTTTTCATTCTTAATCCTCTTACAGAGTCATAAATATCAATACGATTCAGCTGTCAAGAACTAAGGACTGATTAGCTTAATGAACTACTATGTAAAAACTAAAAAGCTACAGAAAAAAATTTGCTAATGAGCAAGATTAGGTTAAATTATCCATACAGTGTCTTATCAAAGAGATGAAAATGAAGGAGTGAAAATGAAGAAATACTTATTAATCGGTTTAGTTATGCTCTGCTTTTTTAGTATGGAAGCGATAACTAAGGAAACAGAGCAAAAAGAAATCAACAGAGATACAGGTATGGGCTTCCAATTTGGAACTTTATCAGGAAATGGCTTTGCGTATAGGAACTATTGGGAAAAATGTGGTTTACAAATTGTTTTGGGGGGTATGACTACTGGCTCGAAAGATATTGATTACGAGTTATATGGTTATTATGGTGGTGCTTCTGAAATAACAAAAACAGAAAATGGACGAAAAACCACTATCAGTACATCTATGAATTATTTACATACTCTTGCTAATAACAATATAGGTAGATTTTATGCATTCGGGGGTGGCTCTTTAATATACTCTCGGATTAGGCAATTTGAAGTTGATTATCGGCGAAGTTCCAATAATTATTATGTGCGGATATTAGACCATCCTGAAAGGAAAAAATGGGATAATAAATATGCTTACTATTTTGGGTTTGGTTTAGGTTTTGATTTTGATATCGGGCAAAACTTCCACTGGGTTTTAGAATTACCTATTACAATTGATGAGGATAGTGAAATTGTAATGTACATCCCTCAAACAGGGTTATACTACTTTTTCAAATAAATTAAATTAAAGCCCGGTTTATAATACCGGGCTTTAGTGTTTATAATATTAGGATTGTTGGGAAAGCATAGGATTGCTCTTTCTTTCCAATTTTTTCTGTGCTATTTTCCAATAATTTTTATCAGAACCCGTTTATCTCGCATACCGTCAAATTCACCGTAGAAAATCTGTTCCCAGTGCCCAAAATCGAGTTCACCGTTGGAAACGGCAACCACAACTTCCCTCCCCATAAT
>Ga0265297_10008396_pt1 | contig 13796 bp, 11 predicted proteins | sample Munlanlwell13791_FD_192502 | JGI IMG/M metagenome (GOLD analysis project Ga0265297, IMG submission 192502) | Leachate microbial communities from a municipal landfill in Southern Ontario, Canada - Leachate well 137-91 | ecosystem: Engineered > Solid waste > Landfill > Unclassified | place... | reverse complement strand
TTATTACCGCCTTCAAAGTTCTGAATGTCGCAATACCAGAATATATCAGAAAGTAGAGGATTATTATCATCATCTATCCAATAGTTGCAAATACCGACATTATCAGTGTTTCCCCATAGGGTAGAGTTTTCTATTTTTGCAGGGTTGCCATTTGATTTTATATATACTCCTGATGTAAATATCTGTTCGACTTTATGAATAGGTAATATAGAATTGAAAGCTATTGTTGCATTTGTGAACTTTAAATCCGTGGGATTTAATGTTTGGCCCATGTCAAGATAGATCCCTGACTGCGTCATGCCGGCATTCTTGTAAACGAGCAGGTTCGCGAATTTCTGCAGAGGTATAGCTCCCGGTGTGAAAGGCTGGAATCTGGCATATATAGCCGAACCCCAGTCCGATGTGTTCCTTAATATCCTGCATTTGGAAATTTCTGCGTCTATCATTCCCTCATTCTGATAGAATACAGCTCCGCCCAAGCCGCTGTGATTATCGAACATCAGACATCGTGTTATGTTCAAAACCATAAGACTTGGAGACACCGGATTATCCTTTATATAAATAGCTCCGCCGTTACTCCATCCGTCATTATTCTGAAACCTGCAGGAATTGATATTTATCAGTGACGGCACATTCGAATCATTATAAACATGTATAGCGCCTCCATTCGGAGAGCCGTTGAGTGTAAAATAAGTATTCTGTACGGTTACATTTCCGCCTGTGATCTTTATAGCTCCCCCAGCCTCGCCGTGGCAGTTTATGAATTTACAGTAGTTTAAACTGGCGTTAGACTGGAAAATGGAAAGTCCGCCGTTTCCTGATCCGATAGGAGCGGTCATGAAGTTAAAGGAGGTGTAATTGAACACATTGTTCCCTGACATTGAATTTATAACGATACCGTCCCATTCAGTTGATACCCTGTCGAGTGCTGCGAGTATCACAGGTTCGGCTTCTGTACCGTTCGAAGTTATCTGACCGTAAACATTAAGCGATGCGCCCGGCGCGAACCTGACAGTAGTTCCGGCTTCGATAATTAAGTTGTCGGTCGAACTGATGAAAACATCGTTCTGAATCTCTTTATACTTCCGCCAGATTATGTCCGCGGAAAAAGCGTATGCCATACATAGCAGAACGGCACTCAGAATAAATTTTTTCATAACACACTCCCCAGTTTGTTATTTTAAACTTTCTTTTTTCTCAATGCTGATCTTCCTTTTGGTTGTGCCGGTGTTTGTTATTTCATTTTCATTGTCATCTTCGATCACAGGCTCAGCTTTAGCTCCGTCGCTTGCCTGAATGTAGTAGAAGTATCTTGAAGCGCCTGTAACGGAAGTTGAAAAATCAGTTCCGGCTGTTGAACCGAGAAGAACAAAGCCCGAATACGGATTGCTCGATCTGTATATTTTGTATGAAACAGCATAATTTACCGGGTCCCATGTCAAATAAGCTGTGCTCGCGTTTGCGCTGATCGAGACATTCAAAGGCGAACTAAGACCGGACATTACATAGAACTCAACAGCGCCGATGTCAGGAGCAGAGCCATAAAAATTCACATTGTAAGTATGATAGTCCGGTTCGTATCTTCCCGCATCTATACATTTTGAATCCCGCCACAGATAGTAGTCGTTGATCTTTGAAGACTGGAATTGAGGATTCTCGGCTATTGTTCCGTATTCATCTTTTACAGCTTCCCAGTTGATATATCCGGCAATGTCGTTATTGTAGAGCACCAGATTGGTTCTGTTTCCGGTAATATTAGTTTCATACGGACCGTAAAAAATATTATTGTAAAGTTTTATATTGTACGGAGTATAATTATCCACAATACCGTAGTTTGAATTGAAAACAGTGTTGTTTATAAAGATGGAGTTGTCAAGAAGGTTGTATGTATAGAAACCGTACCTGAGAAGTTTAGGATCATATGCTGCGCTGAAACTTATAATATTATAGTGCGCGTTTATGTAGGAATCAGAAACATCAATTGCCCGAAATTCCGGAGTAGTTCCGTCATCGCAGACTATATTATTATGATCGACCTCATAATAAGCCCCTCCGAAAAGATAAACGGCTCTCTTCAAAACCGTTCCTTTTGTGGCTGTATCCGCATCAAAGCTTACAGTGTTATTTGAGATCCTTCCCGAAGAAGCAGAGGCTTCGACGCCTTCATTAGGATTGTTTATCGTGTTTCCTGTAACCTGAGCGTCGCAGTTTTCAACTTTTATTCCCTTTGCCTTTGTCTCTCCCTTGGAAGCGGTGTCCACATCAAAACTGATCGTGTTGTTAGATATTCTTCCCTTTGTCGCTTTTCCGAATTTAGTTTGCGGCCGATAGTATATGCCTATACCGAAATTATCCACGGTATTGCTTGAAATATCGAACTCAGGTGCCGATACCTGCACTCCTGTCAGATTTTCATTATAATCATAAACATAAACTCTTGAATCTATAAGATTTGATGAAACTTGCGAATTTACATTCACAGCCATGTTATTAAATTCCACGCCGGTACAATTGATATTTTCTATGTTAAGGATATTAAAAGGTACCTCACTTTGCTCTAAAATAGCCATCCGTTGTATTCTTGTAGTATAATGATCCCCGATCTTTTTACCATAAGTTTCAAGAGTTTTAATATATATTTCAGGATAATTAAGACTGGAAGCAATAAAAAGATCTCCTCCGTCTTCAACTATTACTCCGTTAAGTGTAATTTCCTTCGATGAATTACGGCAGTCAAGCAGTACTGTTTCGCCGGTTTTAACGAGAATATCTCTCGGTTCGGTGAAAAGAATAACGTCGTAACGGGAAGGCGTCGCTTCGCTAGTGTTTCCCCATGCTCCAATATTCACCACTATTTCATCATCTTCAAGAAGAGCTGTTTTCGGATCCCCAGCGTCAACGCAGGGCGATTCAAGAGATAAGTGATAATCGCCTCTCAAATAGTTCTCATATGGCTCGCAGCCGTAATAATTCACACTTCTCTGATAAAGCGAATTCTCGGAAATGTTGCCTGTACCCTCAATGTAATTCGTAGAATTAGAATAACTGACAAATGCGCCAGGATAAATTGAAGGATATGCCGCTACATCATTCGTTATTCCTGCCATGCTGTTATTCCAGAATATACAGTTTTTTATCTCAAAGTAATTACCAATTGTTGCGCTGTATCTTACATAAAATCCGCCGGATCCTGTTTTTGAATTTAAGTTCAGGTTGTTAACTATATCGTTATTCTCAAATTTAATAGAGGAAGGGTTGGTGATCTGATCCGTATTATAATAAACACCACCTGAATAATCAGATGCGGTATTATTCGATATGATGTTATTCGTTATCACAACCGGCGGGATATCTGAAGTTGATTTGTGGAGAACAGTCATCCCTGCTCCGTAATAAGATTTGTTATACATGATCTTATTGCCAAGAATTTGTACCGAATACTTCATTTTGTTCTTACAAGAATTCCGTCTCCGCTTCCGCTGACACCCTCAATGTTATAGAGTGAATTGGACACTATATCGTTTTCCTGAATCCTGATAAGCGAGTTGTATGATTCAATTTCATCTACAAATATTCCCCCTCCGCCGGTGGCCGGTGATTCAATGCCTGTTACTTTATTATTTATGATTACATTTTTATAGATGAATGAATCAGTGAATCTGTCGTCAATATTGTTACTTATGTAAATAGCTCCGCCGCCGTATGATGCTGCGTTATTCTCGATCCTGTTATGAGTGATATTGACCGAAGAGCTGTTCACAGATATCGCTCCGCCTGTATCTGCTTTATTATTGCGTATCTGCGAGTTTGTGATATTTACAAGTGAGTATTCCAAGAACATACTTCCTTTTCCGTCCCTTCTGTCAATATTTTCGATTATGCAGTACTCAATTCTCGAAGTGTCCTGAGCAGCACCCAGAAATTCTATACCGCCCCAGTAATCAAATTCGGAAAATTCTGGATCATATGAAGTGAATTTTATCATAGCCTCTGCCGTTCCAACAGCGAGCAGCTGACCTTCTACTATCAGTCTGGCATCGTGGGCAAACCTTACTACCGTTCCCGGATAAACGACAAGAAGATTACCGCTCCCTACAACATAGTCTGATTCAATATTGACATAACCGCTCCACTCATCAGCAGAATATATGCTTGAAAAAACCGCTGTGATAAGAATTATAAGGGCACTGATTTGATTTTTCATTTTCCATCTCCTTTTATACAATCTGCAACAAAAATAAACGGATCGCAACAGATTTGCTGTGATTGCCGTCACAAATAAAATAATAATAATATTCAGTAAATACAAAAGAAAAAGTAATTGTTTTTTTTTCGATGTCAGATATAATAAGCTTGATTATTGAGTTGCGAAATCATATCTTATCGGTTGTAAGAACAGGCTAAATCAATCAGGATGAAAAATGGTTAGAACCAGATTTGCCCCGAGTCCGACGGGTTACATGCACATCGGGAATTTAAGAACTGCATTATATGCATATCTTATCGCAAAAAAGAACAACGGCAAATTTTTGCTGAGGATAGAGGACACTGACCAGAAAAGGACAGTGGAAGATTCAGTGGAAGTTATCTATTCAAGTCTTTCTCTCGCGGGGATTTCCTATGATGAGGGGCCCGATAAGGGCGGCGGTTACGGACCTTACATTCAAAGCGAAAGAAGAGAGATCTATAAAAAGCATATTGAAGAACTTATATCAATGGGCAAAGCTTACAGATGTTTCTGTACGAAAGAAGAGCTCGATCGGGATCGGGACGAGTTTGCGAAAAGATATCCGGACAAACCGTTCAGGGATAAATGCAGAGACCTTACAGGATCGGAGATCAAAGCTAAAACTGATCAGATGGCAAGCTATGTTGTGCGGCAGAGGATACCGGAAACGGGGACCACAACATTCATCGATATAGTTTTTGGCGCAATAACGGTGGAAAATAATACGCTTGACGAACAGGTTTTAATGAAAGCCGACGGTCTTCCGACCTACAACTTTGCCAATGTTATAGACGATCATCTGATGGAAATATCACATGTAGTCAGAGGCTATGAATATCTTTCTTCCGCGCCTAAATATAATTTGCTTTATGATAGTTTCGGCTGGAAGATCCCGCAGTATATACATCTTCCGCATATTATGAGGGAGGACGGAAAAAAACTGAGCAAAAGGGAGGGCGACGCTTCTTTTCAGGATCTTCTCGACCTGGGATATCTGCCTTCGGCGATAATTAACTATATTGCCATGCTGGGCTGGAATCCGGGTACCGAGGAGGAATATTTTACCTTAGACGATCTTATTGTAAAATTTTCTCCGGAAAGGATAAACAGATCGAACGCGATCTTCTCGATGGCGAAATTGACATGGCTAAATAATATACACATAAAAAAAATGTCTTTTGAAGAATTTCAAAAAAAAGCTTCGGAATATTACCCGAAAGACCTTTCATCAATTTATGATATAAATAAGATCGGCAGGCTTATACACGAAAGGCTGGAAACATTTGTTCAGATCAAAGACAGAACCGATTTTTTTCTCAAAGTTCCGGATTACGATATTTCTTTGTATGAAAACAAAAAGATGAAATCCGATCCCGCAACCGCAAAGATCATGCTTGAAAAGATAATTCCTGTTTTTGATTCGATAACTGACTGGAACAATGAAACCGTTTTCTCGGCAATGAATGAACTTATTCAGAAAGAGGGATGCAAGAACGGAGCCGTTCTGTGGCCTGTAAGAGTAGCTCTTTCCGGAAAATTATCAACCCCCGGAGGCGCGAGCGAAATCGCGGATATTATAGGTAAAACTGAGACAACAGCAAGATTAAAAGCGGCTGTTGAGAAACTTGGAGAATAAAAGGATCAGCGGAGTAAAAATGAGCGAAGAAAAATATATCAGACCGACTTGGGACCAGTATTTCATGGAAGTCATGAATGCTGTTTCAAAAAGAGCGACCTGCGACAGAGGAAGAAGCGGCTGCGTAATTGCCCGTAAGGGACAGATACTGACAACAGGCTATGTGGGTTCTCCGATCGGGCTGCCTCACTGCGACGAGGCCGGTCATCAGTTCAAGAAAATGCTCCACGAGGACGGAAGCATTTCCGAGCACTGCGTAAGAACTGTCCACGCAGAGCAGAACGCTATCTGTCAGGCCGCTAAACTCGGCATATCGATCGAAGGCGCGACTCTCTACTGTAGAATGACGCCGTGCAGAACTTGCGCGATGCTTATAATCAACAGCGGAATAAAGAGGGTAGTGGTCGAAAGGAAATATCAGCGCGGCCAGGAATCCGAGGATATGTTCAGGCAGGCCTGTGTGGAACTCGTTATCATAAATGACGAAATTCAAAAATATTAAATAATTACATCTCAAGGCATAGATGATCTCCCGCGAACAGATAGAAAAAGTACAGAATACAGCTGATATAGTAGATATCATCGGCGAAAGGATCGATGTAAAAAGAGCCGGATCGAACTTTAAAGCAAGATGTCCTTTCCATGACGAAAAAACACCCTCGTTCATGATATCTTCCTCAAAGCAGATATTCAAGTGTTTCGGCTGCGGAGCTTCAGGAGATTCCATAAAATTCGTAATGATGTACGATAATGTATCTTATCCTGATGCTATAAGACATATAGCCGCGAAATACGGGATTGAGATCGTTGAAACATACGGAGACCGGGTAAAAGACCCCTCCTCTGACGACAAAAAAGAGCTTCTGAGGATTTTAAATAAAAATGCATGCGATTTTTTCCATGAAAATCTGATCAGAGAATATGGAAAAGAAAATTCAGGCGTTATAAAATATCTTAACGAAAGAAAGATAGACAGGGAATATGCCGATAAGTTCATGCTCGGTTATGCTCCCGATGACTGGCAGTTTCTTGTCTCCGACCAGAGATTCAGCGTCTATAATGACGATGTACTTGTAGAAGCGGGATTAAGAAAAAAGAATGAGAAGGGAAATGTTTACGATCAGTTCAGGAACAGGCTCGTTTTTCCGATCTATGACCAGATGGGTAATGTTGTCGCTTTCAGCGGAAGAACTCTCGACGATGAAATTCCGCCAAAATACTTAAACTCCCCGGAAACTTCTCTTTATAAAAAGACCAATGTTCTGTACGGGCTTTATCAGGCCATGGATACGATTAGAAAATCAAAAGAGATAATACTGGTCGAAGGCAACATTGATCTTATAACAATGCACAAATTCGGATTCACCAATACTGTGGCTATTTGCGGTACAGCCTTCACGGAAAATCATGCGCTTCTAATTAAAAGAAACTCAGATAAGATCACAGTTCTTCTTGACGGAGATGAACCCGGCAGAAAATCAGCGCTGAGAACTTCAGAAATACTTATTTCATGCGGAGTAATACCATCAATAGTTATTCTGCCCGAAGAATCAGATCCGGACAGTTTTCTATACGAGAGGGGATCGCCTGAACTTAAAATGCTGATGGACGACCCGATGAACATAGTTGAGTTGAGCATTCTGCTTCACAGAGGTGATAATCCTGAAGATCCGAACAGCAAAGTTTCATCGGCAAAAGCCGTGATAGGCACTTTAAAAAAAATAAAAGACATGATCACGCTTGATCTGTTCATGAAGGAGGCAGCATTAAAACTCGGCATAGATCTTGCGATTCTAAAAAAAGAGCTTACTCATACAGGGAACGACCATACCGAAAAAAATAGAGCAAAACAAGAAAAAAAGCAGGACTATATAGCCAGAAATGAGGATATGATAGAGTTCAGCATTATATATCTTATGCTTTCTGATGAAATTTCAAGGAAAAAATTTCTGACTGAGTTAAGTGAAGAGGATTTTAAAAACGATGATGTATCGATGCTGTTCCGAAGAATTTATGAACTGTTTGAAGAAGGCGAGCAGATAAAATTAAATAATATTTTATTTGACTTTGATGAAAAATTCAAGGATTTTATGATAGGTTTCGTTATCGAGCAGGACAGAGCGTTTTCCGGTGATACGGATAATGCGGAAATCGAAACTCAAAGAAAGAAAATGGAAAAAGCTTTCTCTGATAACTTTTCCAAGATGAAGGCAAGAAAGATCGGGGATAAGATAAAAAATCTTAACTCTGAGCTTAAGTACACTGCCGACACTGCAAGGCAGAACCAGGTTCTGAACGAAATATCAGGACTAAAAAAGCAGCAGAAAGAATTTGTCAAAAAGTAAAGCCGCGGGATTAAGATCATGAAAGAAAAAACCGAATATTTAAAAGAACTTCCTATTATCAGACTGCTTAAATCTGAAGAATTAAATAAGCTGGAAGATAAATTCCACATTGAGAATGTATCCAAGAACAAATTTGTGTTTGAAGAAGGCAATTCCTGTATCTGGGTATATTTTGTTTGCTCAGGCAGGGTCAAACTGCTTGCTCATTCATCGGCAGGAAAGGATTTTATCTTAAGAATAGTGTCTTCAAATGATCTCATCTCTGATAATAACCTCATTTTCAGAAGGGACCCTGAATGTGCCTACAGCGCAAAAGCGCTGGAAAGTTCGGTCGTCGCAAAAATATCAACGAATGATTTTATGTCGTTTCTCGATAAAAAACCTGAACTTTTTAAGAGCTATGCCGAGATCATCGATGTTCATCTTCTCGAAGCCTATCAGAGCCTTAAGAACATGGCATTCGAAAAAGTTGAAAGAAGGATCGCCCGTCATTTAATACAGTTCGCAAAAAATACTGGTGAAAAAACTGACGAAGGGATAAAACTCGGAGTGAAACTGTCAAGGCAGGAAATTGCGAACCTGACAGGCACTACGATAGAAACAGCCATTAGGGTTATGAGCAAATTCAAAAAGCTGAAAATAATTTCAGAAAAGGAAGGTCATATTTTCATAATCGAAAGGCATAAACTTGTAAATGTGGCCGAAGAGTTTTAATAAGTAAATTAAAGAGATATAAAATGAACAGCTCAATGAAAGACACGGCAGGTAAGATCGAAAAACTTTATAAAGAAGATAAAAGATTTTTCGTTTTTTATGCGGATTTAATCAGAGAGACCGGAAATCAGGACAAAGCGCTGAAAGTGCTTAAGGATAACATAAACCTGTTCACAGACTATTCTACTGGCGAGCTGGTTCTTGGAGAACTGTTTTACAACCAGAGAAAATTCGATCAGGCAGAGATGCTTTTTAAAGGAGCTTTAAAAAAAGATAAAACATGCGTAAAGGCCATGAAATATCTTTCTGTCCTTGAAGAAGCTAAGGGAAATAAAACGGCTCAAATCGATATTATGAACGAACTGCTCAAATATGATCCCTTCGATCAGGACGCAAAGAATTTTATCAGAATGAATACGGCAGTTAAAGCTGCTCCGGAAATAGTTCATGAAACTCCCGTAAAAGAAACCAAACCCGTCGATCCGCCGCTTAAAGCAGGACAAAACTTTGATCCGGACGAGTATTTCAGCAAAATAAATTCTTCGGATGATATTCAGGTACCGGAGATATCATTAGAAACTGCTGAAGAAAATTTGAAAAAACATAAATTCAGCGAAGAAGTTCTCAATAAAGAAAAGAGTTTCTCTGAAGATATTACAGAAAGCCTTGATTCGCTGACAAAGAGCTTTATTACCGAGTCAAAAGCAACTGAAGACAAAGCCAAAGCCAAACTGACGGATTATTCCGACATTATTAAAGTAAAACCTGAAGTAAAACCTGAAGTAAAACCTGAAGTAAAACCTGAAGTAAAACCTGAAGTAAAACCTGAAGTAAAACCTGAAGTAAAACCTGAGAACAAAAACGAGCTCGACCTTAACTATCAGGATAAAGACCCGAAAGTCGCAAAAATTCTAAGCGAACTGAACCTTCCCTCAAAAGAGTACAAAGAAAAAATGATGGCTTTATCCGAATATCTGAGCGAAGATCCCGAAGACTACGAAAGACAGGTTAATTTTGCCCGCGCCAAATTCAAGTTCGCTGCGGCATCTATAAAGAAGGAACTCCAGTACTATTCAAAGAAGATCAAAGAAGAACCCAAAAATGAAAAATACAACCAGATCATGAAAACATACAGAGAAGAGCTGCTTAAGCTCGACAGAGATCTGATTGAAGATTTGAACAGACTTAAAAATCTGTATTATTAGAATGACAAAATTATTATTCACAGTATTATTAACCTGCATTATTACTGCTGCGGGAAGAGAGGTTTTGCGTATCGAGACCTCATCTGATTTCTACGGAATCGAGTACCTTAAGAACGAATCTGTAAAGGGCAGTTTTGTAAAAATTAATGCGAGGACCGACATTCCGGAGCTTTTCGAAACGAAACTCCAGCCGGCAGATTCGTCCGCGTCAGACAGTATCTATCAGGATATGAACGGTTTCAGGCTGCAGGTATTTAAGACCGGAAATATTAATGAGGCGAAGAAAAGAGAAGCGATGTATATTGAAAATTTCGGCATAGAGAATGTAATTTTGATATTCGAGAATCCGTTCTACAAAATAAGAGTGGGTCGATTTAAGAACAGGGATGAAGCTGCGGAATATCAGAATCTGTTAAGCAGAAAAGGGATTAATGATACTATAATAATTCCCGATGTGGTAAGGGTGCTTATGCCGGCTAATAACAAAAATAATTAAAGTGACAAAATAAAATGATCATATCTTTTGAGGGTCTCGACGGTTGCGGAAAATCCACACAGATAGCTTTATTGACAGATGAATTAAAAAGCTGTAATAGAAAAGCGGTTGTTTTGAGAGAACCCGGCGGCAACAATATAAGCGAAAAAATAAGAGAACTGCTTCTTGACAATAAAAACAGTGCCATGTGCAGCGAGACAGAACTTCTGCTCTATATAGCAAGCAGGACGCAACTTGTAAGAGACGAGATAAGAAACCTGCTCGAAGATGATTTTATTGTTATCCTTGACAGATTCGTCGATTCTACGACTGCGTATCAGGGTTATGGAAGAGGTCTTGATCTCGGAATTATCGGAAAGCTGAATCATTTTGCTACAGACATGGGGAAATATATGCCGGACATAACTTTCTTCCTTGACATGCCGTCTGAGACAGCTTTTACGAGAATGATGACCAGAGGTGAAGAGATCAACAGAATGGAATCGGCAGACAAAGGTTTTTTCGAAAGGGTCAGGAACGGATTTATCAGTATAGCGGAAAACGAACCCGAAAGAGTATTACGGATCGATGCCGCACAGTCAAAGGAAAATGTATTCGGACAGATAAAAAATATATTAAAATCGAGAAATATTATATGAACAGATTATCCGCACTATTTCTATTAATTGCCGTAACATTTTTGCCTGCGCAGGATAAACCGGCTGATTATTATAAAGAACTTTCTGATAATACCAAACTGTATTTTGACATACTTCTAACGCTGAATGAAAATTATGTCGATACCGCGAATGTAGAAGAGCTTATGACCGAGGGGATAAACGCAATGCTTTCGGCTACAGATCCCTACACAGTTCTTCTTAAAGAATCCGAAATTGATCATTACAGTGAACTTTCGACCGGAAGTTACGGAGGGATAGGAATATATCTGGGTACGAGCGGGCCGGAGAAGAGGCTTACAGTAATTTCTCCAATGGATGACACGCCTGCTTCAAAAGTGGGATTACGGGCAGGTGATCAGATCATTTATATAGATGACAGGGATACAAAGGGAATGTCTGTAAAGGACGCATCAGATTACCTGAGAGGCGAAGCAGGGTCTAAGCTTAAGCTTAAAGTCAGGAGGATAGGTGCCGAATCACTGCTGATATTTAATATAACCCGTGCAAAGATAAATATCCAGAACATACCTTACTCTGAGGTCATAGAAAATGAAGTGGGATACATTAAACTTACTCAGTTCACTGCAACAAGCTATTACGATTTTACAAAAGAATTTGAAAAACTGGTATCTCAAGGCGCAAAATCACTGATAATCGATCTAAGATATAATCCCGGAGGACTGCTCGAATCGGCCGTAAAGCACTGCAGTTCGTTCCTTCCGCAGGGCAAGCTTGTCGTATCCACCAAAGGACGAGGCAGCAGAATTGACAATGAATATTTTACTGAAACCACTCCTTTAGATACAGAGATACCGCTCGCGATCCTGATAAACGGATCAAGCGCATCAGCTTCCGAAATATTTGCAGGTTCTCTTCAGGACCATGACAGGGCTGTAATAATCGGTGAGCCTTCATTCGGGAAAGGTCTTGTACAGCAGCTGTTCGATGTAGGAATGATGAAAAAAAGAAACCTGAAAGTTACGGTCAGAAAATACTATACAGCCAGCGGCAGGCTTATTCAGAAAGAGGATTACTTCGGTGATAAAACGCTCAACGGCACAGATACAGTTTTTTTTAAAACTTACATCAACGGAAGAAAAGTGCCTTCAGGCGTCGGAATAATTCCGGATGTGATGATCGAAGACAAAAAGTATTCCGATTATGTCGCTTCTTTAAAAATGAATAATCTGTTCAGTAATTTCATGTATGATTTTCATATTGAGCATCCGGATTTCAAATACAGCGGAACAGCCGATAACGATCTTGTAAATGAGTTCAGAAACTATATTAAGAAAAACAAATTCGAATATGTAAGTTTTGGTGAAAGCATGACGGACTCGCTCCTTTCATTCTCTGAAAAAAACAAGTATTCCGAAGAAATAATAAGACAGATAAAAAGCACTCTCGATGTTTTCAAAAAATCAGGAGGGAATGATTTCAATAATGATCTTGAAGAGATACGGTCGAACATAGCAATTGAATTCGGAGTTTACAAAAACGGCAACAGGGAAAAATACAGAATAATAAATCAGAGAGATCCGCAGATACGAAAAGCGGTAGAAATTCTTAAGAACAAAAACGAATATAAAAGACTTTTAGGATACTGATGACCTGTGAAAATACAAAACTGTTTCTTCTTAATCTTGCAAGAGAAAGCATTAAAAGCCGTTTCGAACGGACAGACATAAGAAAAACTGTCGGCAAAGGATCCGCTCCTGAGGAGATTTTTGCAGAGGGAGCCTGTTTTGTAACTTTAACAAAGAATAATGACCTTAGAGGATGCATAGGATCACTTGAAGCCTGCAGACCGCTTTATGAGGATGTAATTTCAAATGCCGTTAATTCAGCTTTTAACGATACCAGATTCGCTCCCCTCGACAAATCTGAGCTTGATGAGATAAAAATAGAGATTTCAATATTATCCGAAAGAACTCAGATAGAATATGAGGATTTTTCAGATCTTAAAACGAAGATCGTTCCTAATCAGCATGGTGTTTATCTGACATACAGTTATAATTCTGCCACTTTTCTTCCACAGGTATGGGATCAGCTCGATACGCATGAACAATTTTTCAGTCATCTTTGCAGAAAAGCCGGTTTATCTGCTGATTTTATATTTTATAATAAGCCTAAGATAGAAATTTATACAGTAGAAAATTTTTACGAGAAATAAAAAAGACCGGATTTTCCGGTCTTTTTATCTGTATAGCCTTATTATTTATACTGATCTATAGAAGACTGTAGTTTGGCTTTAGGAACAAGTCCGATTATCGACGACATTACTTTTCCCTGTTTAAAAAACAATGTGGAAGGAACAGACAGTATGCCGTATTCCGCTGCAAGTTCTCCGTCGTTATCAATATCAACATAGCAGACTTTTACATCCCCGTTATCTTTTGCGATCTCGTCAATAATAGGGTCGAGCTTTTTGCACGGACCGCACCACTCGGCACCAAATTTAACTATTGTAAGTTGTGCCTGAGTTAAAACCTCATTTTCAAAAGTTGACTTCG
>Ga0265297_10008395_pt1 | contig 13797 bp, 8 predicted proteins | sample Munlanlwell13791_FD_192502 | JGI IMG/M metagenome (GOLD analysis project Ga0265297, IMG submission 192502) | Leachate microbial communities from a municipal landfill in Southern Ontario, Canada - Leachate well 137-91 | ecosystem: Engineered > Solid waste > Landfill > Unclassified | place... | reverse complement strand
TCTTGCCACCATCCGTCGTTTGTAATGATGAAAATCAGGTTTGCTTCATTGCGAATATATCCTGTAATAAAGCCGCCATAAATTGATTCATAACAGATAACCGGCGCAGCTTTTACAGGACTTTCTTTCTGTCCAAAAACAGTTCTTTCTTTTTGTGTGGCAACGCTGCCTTTCATTCCGCCAAGGTCAATGGCAAATTTTTGCAAAGGTTTAAGCAGTTTTGGAAAAGGCATCATTTCAACGCCCGGAACCAGCTTTGATTTATGATATAATTGTGGAACCATTGTTGAATCAAGGTATAAAGCGGTATTGCAAACGTCATAATAATTATTTTCACCTTCAGAATAACGAGCTGTTCGCGAGAGCTCTTCTCCCGGCTTGAATATTTTTACCGAAGACATTCCTATTATAATTTTTAAACGGGGGAAATTTTTTATCATACTCTTCAGGCTATCTGTACTTTCGTATTCATTAATTTCGTCTTCAATAATATACTCAGGGATAGCTGTTTCGGGACAAATTAGAAAATCCGTTTCATGAGTAACTTTTTCTTTTGCAAGGTTTAATATCCTATCAAGTTGTACATGAATGGGCATGTAGCCAAATTTCTCATTGTAAGGATCAATGTTTGGCTGAACGACAACGCAAGAGTATTCTGGTCCTTTTTCATTATATGTAAAATATCTTATCAGAGAAAATGCCAGCGGAACTGTTACAACTACTCCCAATGTTAATGAATACAGCAGCACATTTTTTTTGGATTTGTAAGTACCAAAAGCATTAAGCAACAACTTGTACAAAATTATATTCACATATAATATCCATAAATCACCTCCAAAAATTCCCGTAAACTCATACCACTGAACAAAAAGAGGGTAATTTGCAAAGCCATTGCCCAGATTTAACCACGACCATGTCAGGTCCCAGTCAAGATGAAGAAATTCAAATGTAATCCAGAAAAAAATAATTACAAAAAAACCACCACGAGATTTAAATATATTTCGACGTACCAGATGATACATGAAAAAAGTAATGGTCATAAACATGGAATTCAACACTATAGCCATGGCAGCGCCGAATAGTGTCGAATGGTAAATCCACCAGGTAGTTAGAAAATTCCAAATAAAAAAGGCGACATATGAATAAAAAAAGACACCGGATTTAATGAAATTGTGTTTGTTCTTTGAGATGTAATCTTCAATATATAATAAAGGAACAAAAGCAATAAAAAGCAAAAAGGGGAAACCACGTGCCGGCCATGAAAGGGAAAACAATAACCCGCTTAAAACAGAAAAAAGGAATAAATATCTTTTTTTCATAATAAAAAAGAATTGGGCAAATATATGTTTTTTATACGAACTATATGCGAACACAAATGAATTGCAAAGACTTCACTATTGAATTTATGGAATAAAAAAAGCAAAAGCATTTATCGAAAAACACCCTTAACTAAGATGAAAATAATGTTTTTGCAAACTCCTGTTAATTTCCCATCAGGAACATTTTCCCGAATTCCTTCTTAAAATACTGGTCTGCAGCGGTAGGATTCAATTCGATTTTTTCACCATGAAGACGGGTAACAACACGATAAAGATAAACTCCGTTGGCAAGTCTGTCACCGTAATCATCGGTTCCGTTCCATGCATATTCAGTAATGTTTCTTCCAATGTGTATAGGCCCAAGTTCGCTTAAGTCAATCTCTCTTACCACTTTTCCCGTTATGGTCATTATCTGAATTTTAAAATATGTTGGAATTTCGGAGCCGGTGATTGTAAAAACAAAATGGGTAGCTGTTGTAAAGGGGTTGGGCCAATTCATAACCTGGGTGATGGTTGGTTTGTTGATTACCTCAAAACTTATTGAATAGTCGTTGCTCCCGGATTCATTACGTGATACATCCTGAGCTTCAACAAAAAGCTTGTATGTACCATCCTGGGGTAATTCTGTATTATATATGATTTTGCAGCTGTTATTAGGCAGTACGGCTGGTATAAATTGCATGAATTCCTGTCCGTTTTGCATAAAATATATTCTGGTCATTGTTGTACTCCCGGGATATTGAATATATACCCGAAAACAAGCTGTATCGTTCAATGCGAAAAATTTATTTTCATCTTTCAGCGTAATTTGTATTTCCGGTTTTGAAGAAACGATATCTCCATCCATAATATGTACTCCATCAAAAGTTACATCAAGTATCGGATTTGTTATGTCTTTTCCAACATAAAATTTCACTTCTCCGAGATTGTTAAAATGAAATTGTTCCATCTGGTCATTGTCGGGATTCACTTCTATCCATAAGCTATTCAGACCATCCAGGTTTTTTGTTGAAAAAATAACAGTATCTTTCAGCACATCCCCGGCAGGGTGAGGCCTTTGCCTGAAAGAACCAATAGGATGCTTCAGCAAGTTTTTATCCACCACCCAGTATTTGATTAGCAAACTATCCATATCGTAAGTACTAATGTTCTGTGTGGCAGTTGAAAACAAAATATTCTCTCCCTCCTGAACCGTATCCTTATAAAAAGCATAATGAAGCGAAGGATTTAGAGCTGTTTCGGGAGCACCTTCGTATAATACCTGCCAGCGACACATTTGTGGGGGAGTGTGCAATGAATCGTCACGCATAGTAACAAGAAGTTTTAGGCGGGGATAGAGTGTTGCATTAATTCTGGTGTTAAGATTATAAATATCACCAGAATCGGGAGGTATGTTTTTTATAAGGGTATCAATAACTCCATTATTTCTTATACCTAAAACATGTAGTTTGACTTCGTCGGTATTTTCTTGTTCGAAAGCTTCTTGTCTCCAGTGCATTGAACTCCAATTGCTGGCAGGACCAATTATTTCTGAAAGTATGTAGCCTTCTTTCCATTTTGTTGGTATACTGTCATACAATTTAATTATGGAATTGATACTCAAACCTTGTTCTTCGTGAGCAGAGCCAATAGGGCTTCCCTTTTTGCCAAAAAGAATGTAAGGAATATTGTTGGGCAAAAAACGAATATAGGAGCTTCCAAGGGATTCAAAACTTTGATAAAGCTCTTCTTCATAATTTGCAGCATTGTGATTTTTATGGCTGTATACCAGCACATAATTTCCATCGGGAATAAAATCTGAAATGAAACTTCGTAAAGCGTTTCGTCCGTTCGTACTTGAACATGAATAATCAAAGAGTGGCGTAAATGAAGATGAATTATAGTTTATCCATGGCTCGCCTGAAACAGAATCAAACACAGCTACCAGCATTCCATTACCAGATTCACCCAGTGCTGTCCATTGTGTCATGATTACATTATTAACTTTATATAAAATATCCTGCCATGGAATATATGGATAATATCCGGTCTGACACATAATGGATTTTATGTCATTCATAAAATCAAAACGCCTTTGGGGTTTATTGTAATTCACATATTGATAATCATCATTTTTAAATTGATAAAAATGTGCCTGTCCCCAGCCTCTTTTCCCTGAAATATACTGAAATGAACTTTCACGCCAGTTGTAGTTATGTGATGAATTTGAATCAACGCTTACTCGCCAGAAATAAACTATGCTGTCGGTAGTTATGGGAAACACAGGAGCCCATTCAACCACTCCGCCCGAATGTGTTATGTGAAATGTTTGTTTTACCGGGCTGTTAAATGCATCTGTAGTGTCCAGCTGAAATTCAAAATCTGTGGACCCCAGAAAGGTATAACTTGTTGAGGCTTTTAGCGTAAGAGGTAAATCTGGTATTACGGCATATTTGTATGGATAAACAGGGACAATATCAGATGATTTTATCATCAACATCACTTCTGTATAATTATTTGTTTCGGACAACTCATCAATTTCGTGATAAAAATCAAGGTAAATGCGGAATTTATTTAAGCCCAGACCTGCTGTAAAGTCTAATGGGATTTTTAACGACAGGGTATCTTTAAAATATGGAGCCTTGATCATATTGTAATATTCCTGGCTTGAGCCATCGGGGAAAACTCTCACGGTTTGTATGATGAATGAATCGGCAATGGCCATACCGATATTGGTTGAGATAATATTTATATTAAAAGTATCAAGCTCCGAATTAACTTCCGGCGGGTCAAACCATACCTTTTCTGGAGCTATAGTATAATCCGGTTTTTCATAAACATTTAATTTTATTGCTGGGTCCCCATGCAATGTCATGGTTAATAGTGTTTCCTTTATAGTAATGTCAGGTGATTTAACAGAATCTATAGTTTTATTTATTAATTCCCCAATAGTTTTGCCATAGTTTTTATAGGAAATCTGGCGATAGAGTTCGTTTGAAAAAACATTTAAAGCCCATGGTATACCTTGTGCAATGGATGCTAAAAAGGCTATAGAGCCTTTATTTTCAATCAAAACAAATTCTTCACTCGTAGTACTCCAGTTGAGAAAGATATCTCCTGAATAACACGAATTTGCAAGAATAAAAGGGTATTTCCCGTAATTGTCGTATTCCGAAGGATGGTCAAGAGAATTGTCAAACCCAATGGACCCGGCATGTCCAAAAAAAGTCATCATGGATACGCCGTTATTAATAATTATTTTTAAAGAATCCGACTGGTTTATTTGCATAGGAGAGGATGAGGTTTTGAGAAAAGTTTTTACTTCGGCGCCATAAAAAGGTTGCTCAATTATTTGCTTATAATTTTCAAGGTATCCGGCAAATTGCCCCTGTTCAATCGAAGAAGATCCACCTCCAAAATGTAAAACTTTTTTCATCCACTCTTCCGGAATGTTTTGAGCCTGCTCAAACTGCATAACCTTGTTCAGGTAAACTGCCACGTCCTGTGGTGATTGAGCACTCAAACGCCCTGTTGCAATTGACGGCAGATAAGTTGTGTCAGCTATGCCTTGTGAAAATAACAAATCGGAAGGTGAAGAACCAAACGAAGGAACCAGGGTTTGATTGAAATAAGTTGCACTTTTTCTGTAACTAACTGAGGACCCGTCATAACCTGCACGAAAACCTTTTCCAATTAAAAACAAGTGTTTTGGTTTTTCTGAAAAATAAACATTCGCATAACGTATAAAATTTCTGATGCTAAGAGGAGATTTCAACACACCATAGGCAAACTGGTCGTACAAATGTTCCACATTGACAGTAAGTGCATTATATCCTGTTGTATTTCTATAAGAGGCATAATTTTCGGCTTCATCCCATAATGTAGGATGGGTAATGATAAAATAATCGGAAAATTGAGTGTTGGCAATACTCAGATAATTTATAAAATGCGCATCAGGACTTACAGGATAAATCCGGTCAATATAAGAGATGTTATTATCAGATGTCAGAAAACACTTCTTCTCATTTCCTGAATTGGGCAACAGGCACTTGTAAACACCCCCTTCGTAAATAACTTTAATACGACGGTGATTGGTAACATCATACAGCCTGACTGTATCGCCTGAAGCCGCATTAAAATTTGTAAAAAAGAACAAAGATTTTGCTTGTACAGCATCTTTTGCATAAAACAAAAATTTAGAACTTCCTTCAAGGTTTAATGTATGCGGATATTTTACCTGTATATATGAAATAGCGTTTCTGTCGGAAGAAGCTCCCAGGTCATTGATTGATTTAAATATTAATGCAGTATTGCTTGTCCCAAGACTGGCTGTAGAAATTTCAAAATCAAATTTTAATAGTTTGTACCCATCAAAAATAGTATCAATAATATAACCCGCACAAGTGATATTGAGGTGATGGTCGGGATTTAAAAAAGCAACATTAGAAACTCCCAACGTAACAATATTTACAGAAGCGTTGGGGCCTGAATCGTACTTATTGGTAGTGGGGATATTTCTGGTAATCTGCTGTCCTAACCCAAAGGCATTATCAAACCATCCGGTTCCTTCAGTATATTCCGGGTCGAAAATTCCGGTTGAGTTTTTTTGGCCAGCATAATAAGCATTCGTATAATCAAGTCTTGAAAGCACATATATGTATGGGACAGGAGTGTAGGCTGTAAAATTTATGTCATTATCCGCAAGTACTCTGAGATTATTTAGTGAATTGTTCCAGGTAATAAAATATGCAGATGAATCATTAAACAGGCTATAGTTTTTGTTTGCCTGAGCATCGGGATTTTTATACAACGGCGCATCTAGCGAGCCGTCGTTTTTCTCCGCATAAATCTCAATATAATCGCCCGTATTAAATACATTGTCGTTTTCTCCACTTATAAATATGTGTTGCTCAAATCCTTTATTAAATATCTGAATATTCTTCGGATTAATGCTATTGACAGGTACCCCTGCAGAAATCAAAGCGTTATAGTTTAAGCGATAAACCCCATTCTGACTGACATAAAACTTATAGTAAGATTGAGAAAAGTTTATCCATTCATTGCCAAAAGATTGGGCGTTTGAATGCCTGCAAAAAAAAACAAAAAAAATGAAAATTGCAGGTAAAAATTTTTTCATAAATATTAATCTGTGCTTATTGTGGCTTTTCGACATTGTCAACAGAAACTGTTTTTTTCCTATTTATATTAAGTTTCAGTGAAAAAACGTGAGAATAAAGCGCAATGGATGCGTTGCCGATGTCGGTAAAAGCATAATCAATGGCAACGATTTTTTTAATTACTATACCCACACCTATGTTCGGTTGAAATGTAATTTTCTTCTTGCCTTCAAAATCCGTTTCTTTCTGGATATTCCCAAAACCAGCCCGTACGAAAATAATATCATTATATCCCAGCTCCAAGCCTCCATGAGGGTCAATGGAAAGAAGATTGCTACGTATCAGCACATTTCTTTTTCCATCAAAAGTCATATCAAGGTCCACCGCAATCAATGCCGAGAATTTTTTTGGCATATCAAAACGCTTGGCGGCTCCGATGTTAAGCCTGGGCAAAGTCAACTCAAGGGTACTTTCGGGAATTTCATTACCCGTGCGGGTGAATACCTCTTTCATATTATCATTAAGATTGTATTTCCAGGCATTAAATGTTGAAGTGATGTCTCTTGCCATGACGCCAAAATACCATTTTTTCATTTCATACTGTACCCCAAAATCTAACCCGAATCCCCATGAATTGGCAAAAGAACCTACTTTTCTGTAAATAATTTTGGCATTACCACCGTAACGAAGTCCTTCAATTTTTGATTTACGTGCGTAAGAAAAAATAAAGGCATAATCGGCGGCGGAAAAAGTGGTAATACGGTCGTAGTCAATATTGCCCTGTGCGTCTATTAATTCGGTTGTATTTGGAATATCATCCACCCCAAACCTTATGAAAGAAAATGCTCCGGTGCTTTTTTCGTCAATTTTCACTGCCAGAGCCACGTAATCGTATTTTGCAATACCGGCAAAATATTCGGAGTGCATCAATCCTGCCTGAAACTGTGAAGGAACCATGGCCAGGCCTGCAGTATTCCAATACCCCGAAGTAACATCACTTACAAAGGCAACATTTGAATTTGACATACCCAAAGCTCTTGCGCCAACGCCAATAGAAAGAAATTCATTGCTGTACTTCGGAGCCTGGGAATAAGCAAAGTAAGTAAACGTGAATAAAAGCACTATAACTGCAAAAATTTTACGGGGCATCCTTATCAAAATTTTAGTTGTTATTGAGTAACGAAAAAATAAAAAAATAATTATCTGTTTCTTTATTATAGCACTATAAAGATACAAAAAATGTGTCATTTAAAAGAAAATACTTGTAAATATCAAAGAAAGTTGTATGTTTGAGTAATAAATTATAAAGTCGGATAAAAAATGAAAAAATCACTTGCGGCAATATTTTTTATTGTGTCCGTTTTTCAAGTGCGTGCTGAAATAAATATCGGAAACAGCATAGAATGGTTGTGTACCGATGCGGTTATTATTTCAAAAGGGACATTATTAAGTTTCGAAAAACAGGAAACAGGCACTCATCAATGGCTATGTACTTTTGAAACGGCCGAAGCGTTAAAGGGTTCATCGGCTAGCCCTCTGCAGTTTTTTGTCAGTAATATAGCAGAAGACAGCCTTACAAAATATATTTCAGAAAAAACGAACCTGCTAATCTTTTTACATGAAAATCAAAAAAAAGATAAAAAACTAAAAACGCAATGGGTTGTTATGGAAACATATAACTCGAATCCGGCACTAGTTAACCTGATTTCGCCTCAGAAAATACTTATATCAGCTGTTGATTTTTCCGTTCTGTCATCGCAGGATATCATACTATCTAAATGCCGCACTATCTTGAAAAGCATTGCTATGTATGAATCCGGGAACAAGACGGCATTTTTAAATTACCTTGAAATCCCCATAGATACGGAAGCTTTCGGACTTTTATATTCAGGAAGTTCCTGCATTCTGCAGGTGCCCGACTTCATGTTTCCTGACTCCAGAAAAAAATTATACTGAGCAGGTAAAAATTACATTTAAATGTACTACTGCCAAAATAGCTGCCCAGAAGCCAAACTTGTATTATCTCAAATTCGTCATTTAAACTTTTTTTTATAAAAAACTTCTTTCTTTTATATCTTTGACAACTTAAAAAATTTATGAAACCCGCATTTAACATTAACAAGCCCGAGCAACTCCGTGAAATCATTTCCGCTTTTCGCATCAGCCGAATTATCCTTACGGCATACGAGCTGGATATTTTTTCGCATATTGCTACGCAAGGTTCCGAATCACAGGAGATTTGTCAAAAGATAAAAACAGATGCCCGCGCTACCGACAGGATTATGAATGCACTTTGTGCTATTGGCCTGCTTCAAAAACGAAAACAAAAATTTTACAATACTCCTTTTTCGTCAGAATATTTATCACGAAGTAGTAGCAATTATTTAAAAGGCCTTATGCATAGTGTCAGTATGTGGGACACGTGGTCAACGATGACAGAAATGATACGCACCGGGAAAAGCCAGCGTAAAAAAGTTAAGAGCCGCAAAAACACGAACTGGTCAGAAGCATTTATAGGTGCTATGCACGAAAGGGCACACAAACAGGCAAAAGCCCTGCTCGACAAATTGAATCTCACAGAGGTGCGGTATTTTCTTGATATCGGCGGGGGATCCGGAGTTTACGCAATGGAGTTTGTGAAAAGAAACAACAAGAACAAAGCTACTATTTTTGACCTGCCGGATATTATTCCGATAACAAAAAAATATGTAAAACTGGAAGGCCTGGAAAAGCGAATTAGCTTCATTTGCGGCGATTACAACAAAAACGGTTTTGGCTCGGGTTATGACATGGCCTTTCTCTCCGCCATCATACATATTAATTCGCCTGCTCAAAATCACAAACTCATAAAGAAATGTTATAATGCCTTAAACCGGGGAGGGCAAATAGTGATACAGGACCACGTGATGGACGAAGACAGAACTTCACCTTTCGGAGGGGCTTTGTTTGCTATGAATATGCTTGTGTCCACCGAGCATGGAGATACCTATACAGAAAGGGAAATTTCAGACTGGTTAAAAAACGAGGGATTTTCAGGGGTTAAACGTACTGAAACTTTTAACAATGCTATGATAACAGCAATGAAATAACAAAACATTTTTTTTAAAAATCTTAAATTCATAACATGAGTAAAAATTATAACAAACACGCATCTTCGGGCACTGTTTACTTTTTAGGACTGATAGGCGCCGCCATTTATTACATTTCTATGGCCACAACTTTCTGGATGGGTGTTCTCGGGTTTTTGAAAGCCATGGTATGGCCTGTATTTTTGGTGTATGAAGCCCTGAAGTTTTTGGCAGCATAAGGTTTTGCTTTGCTGGTTTGAGGATAAAAGAAAAATCATAGTGAGCTATCTTTGCCCTCACTGCCGAGGTGGACATCGTGTGGCAGTTGGGAAAAAATCCTTTAATTTTAATATTCAAATACAAATCTATATACCAATGCATATGGATTATTTTCATGGGTTGATTTTTGATTACCTTCTGCATTAGTTACAATAAATTCTATTGTAGAAGCCCGAAGCCGGCAGCAGACAGGCGAACTGATAAAAATTCTGTTTTTTCCTGCGGCAATCTGCATCATCCCTGTCTTTCCGGTAGGCGGGCGCGGGAGACTTTCTCGTTTTTTTCCCGCTGATTACGCAGATTTTCGCAGAAAACTTTTACCACAACATAAAAACAATACTACTTCGACAACATTCAAAAAAGATGTAAACCACCCCATTCTTTGTCTTCCTATAGGATAAGAGGCAAAGACGAAAGCAAAGTTTACATCTTTTTTCGCCGCATTTTTAACCGCAAAGTTCGCAAAGGAAATCGCAAAGTTCGCCAAGCGGTCTTTTCATCCGCGCTAATCTGCGCTCCGCCTTGGCGGACTGCGGGACATAAAAAGAAGATGTTCCCCGCTGATTATAGCAGAAAAATTTTCTATTGAAGGAGCAGTCGTAGCGCCACTCTAAGTGGTACTACGACTTGCTATAGGCAAAGACGAAAAACCATAAAGGAGTCGTCGGAGCGCCAACATGTTTCATGTCATTGATATTTATCAAAAGAAAAGCAAAATAAAATTTTTTCATTTTTCATTTTAAAATTTATTTAATATATTTGCTTTGTTAAAATGAATTTAACACGCGTTCTTTTTTTACGAAATTAAAATAAAGCGTTAGTCAGCCGAAAGGCTGATAAACTTTTATTCTTGCTTTAGAAAACTGGTAATTTTCAATTTCTGTCGGGGATAATAGGTGAACGCTCACGCAAAAGCGTGGGCATAACTTGTTTGACAGAAAAGGTATACCAGTACCTCTAAGGCGAATATAGTTACAGTTCCACGCTTTTTTATTTATAAATACTTCGTTGGGGCTGCGGAGAAGAAATAAATAAATTATGAAAAAATTATTATTTTTTGTAATGCTTTGCTTCCCGATTTTATTATTGGCACAGCAAGAGGACGACAACTTTTTATTATTTGAAGGTGTTATAAATACTGATGAATCAAGAAAAGCATCTGATCTCTTTGAAACGGCTAAATTGTGGTTTTCTAAACCATCATCTGATATTAAAAGAAGCGTTGATTATATTAATTCTGAGGGGGGTCAAATACAGGGGAGCTTTACCTTGCCGTATTTTTGTGGTATTGGTTCTATGAAAAAAATTAAATGTAATGGAACCATAACTTTTGATGGAACAGTATTATTAAAAGACGGGAAATATCGGTATGTTTTTGAAAATTTTCTGCATAAAGGCAACGGTATCTCTTTTGGTAAAATAACTAACGAGAGTTTTTGTCCTTATGAAGAAATAAAACATGGAAGAGGTTTTAGAAATAAGCAATGGTTAAATATTAAATCAATAATAAATGAAAAAGTTGAAGAATTAATTATTGATTTAAAAAACACAATGGGAAAGGCAACACAAATGAAGGATTGGTAAAAATATAGGTTTAGTAAAGGCAAAACTTAACATGTGTAATTTTATAAATACATTAAATTATGAAAACTAAATTCCTTAAACTATTTGCTTTATTAATTTTATTATCATTAGCATTCAATACAAGTTGTAAGGATGATGATGAAAATAATAATGATACAAACGACCCTATCAATTTAAAAGTAACTGATTACGATGGCAATGAATATAATACTGTAAATATTAATGGTAAAATATGGATGACTGAAAATTTAAAAGTTACTCATTACAGAAACGGAGACCAAATACCAAACGTAACGGATTGGTATGAATGGGTTGATTTAACATATGGTGCATTTTGCAATTATAATAATGTTGGAACTTTAGGTAACATTTATGGCAGGTTATATAATTACTATGCTGTTTCCGACTACAGAAATATTGCGCCTGATGGTTGGCATGTGGCCACTATTAGCGACTGGAACGAGTTAATTAGTTATGCTGGCGGTGAAAGTGTAGCCGGAGGGAAATTGAAGGAAACTGGAACTACACACTGGGAAAGCCCAAACACTGGTGCCACAGACACATATGGATTTTGTGCACTTCCAGGTGGATGGGCATCGCTAGGAGATGAATATACAGGAATTAAATATTATGGAAAATGGTGGACAAGTAACCTTTCAGGCGATGATTATACATGGATAATTATGATTAATTATTCCATGGGATCTATTGAGGTTCTTAAAGATTGGTCATATGAAGCAGGTCTTTCTGTTAGATGTGTAAAGGATTAATACAATAAATTAAAGAAATCGCTCGCGGGAATTGCATTCTCTGTTTTTTTTCAATTTCATCTTTTTCTAAAAACGGCATCATTTTCATAAGAATTTTCGGTTTGAATCGAAAAATCTTATGATTATTTTCGGTTTGAATCGAAATTTAGTATGTTTTTAAACAGAAGTGTAATGGGTTTTTGAAATTTCATTTACAACACATTCAATAATTGTTCTTTAATTTTCTCCAGCTCGTCCTTCATCTCCACCACAATTTTCTGTATTTCGTAATCATTGGCTTTGGAGCCGAGGGTGTTAATTTCACGGCCCATTTCCTGGGCTATAAACCCCAACTTTCTCCCGTTGGAATTGTCTTCGTTCATGGTTTGCAAGAAATAATCCCCGTGTTTTTTTAAACGGACTTTCTCTTCGGTGAAATCCATTTTTTCCAGAAAATAAATCACTTCCTGCTCAAATCGGTTGGCATCAATTTTTTCCTGTGGAAATACCGATTCGAGATTGGTTTGTATGCGCTGTTTGATTTGATTAATGCGATTTTTCTCGAAAGTTTTTATTTGGGGTAAGCCCTGTAAAATGAGCAAGACGTGCTGTTCAATGTCTTTTTTCATAACATTGCCTTCGTTTTTTCGGAATGTGACCAGATTGTCTACTGCTTTTTCAAAGCTTTCAAAGATTTTTACCCACTCATTTTCATTCACTTCATCCATTGGGGTTTTCACAACATCCGGTAACCTGACCAGCAGGGGAACAATTTCCTGAGGCAGCTCTAACCCAAGCTCTGCAGATAATTGTTTAATATCTTCAAGATATTTAATGGCCTGAGGCGTGTTCAGTGAAAAATTCCCATGAGCAAAAAGGTATTCGATATTGATGTACAAATCAATTTTTCCCCGTTCCAGTTTTTTTGAAATGAATGAACGAATTTCGGGCTCCTTATCACGTAAAACAGCGGGCAGCTTAATGTTCAGGTCAAGTTGTTTGCTGTTCACAGATTTTATTTCTATGGAGATTTTTTTATCGGGCAGTTCGCACACTGCCTTGCCGTAGCCGGTCATTGATTTCATAAACAGGGTTTTGATTCATGCAAATGTAGGAATAATCATGGTATCGTTATTCAATAATTTTCTCTGTGAAACTCCGTTTTTTCTCTGCTTCCCTCTGTGGTTTTTTTATTGTTCTTTTAACCACAGTGGTCACAGAGTTTTTACAGAGGACACAGGGGAAAGGCAAGCCTTTGAGTATTTATGACAAATAGGTTATTAACAATTTTTATCATAAATTTGAGTTTTTTAAATATCCCGTTTTATAGGTATATTAGCATTATCCTTTTGTAACCAATTTGAAAAAGATACTATACATATTTTTGTTCTTATGTGCAATTAGTATTCACTTGCATGCACAGGATTTTTCAAATTTCCGGCTAAAAAAAATAACTGTAGATAATGATACAATAATCCTCGACACATTAAGCTTAATTCCCAAAAGTATTATAATTACTACTGACGTTGGGCTCACCCCGGACACATCGAAATATTTTATTGATTATGTAAATGGGATGCTGATTTTTACGGATAAGAATTATTATGAAAATGAACTTAAAAATACTAATCTGAATATCTCTTACAGGGTATTCCCTATATTGTTTTCTGCCGTTAGAAGTCATAAAAAATCCACACTAATT
>Ga0265297_10008394_pt1 | contig 13797 bp, 11 predicted proteins | sample Munlanlwell13791_FD_192502 | JGI IMG/M metagenome (GOLD analysis project Ga0265297, IMG submission 192502) | Leachate microbial communities from a municipal landfill in Southern Ontario, Canada - Leachate well 137-91 | ecosystem: Engineered > Solid waste > Landfill > Unclassified | place... | reverse complement strand
TTGCAGGGATTCCTGGTACTGTAGGTGGGGCGATATTCAATAATATTCACGGCGGGACGCATTTTTTGAGCGAGGTTGTTGATACGGTGAAAGTTCTTGATAAGGGGGGTGGAGAATATACGCTGAGTATTGAAGAGATTGGCGTTGATTATGACAAAAGTCGCTTTCAGGATACCGGCGAGGCAATTGTTGAAGCAACGTTTTTGCTATTCAAGGGCGATACCGATAAGGCTAAATATGTACGTTACGAATGGGCCAAGAGAAAAAGCATCCAGCCCAGGAATTCTCCGGGATGCGCCTTTCATAACCTAACCCAGGAGCAAAAAGATAAATTGGGTGTTCCGACAACGAGCGCGGGATTTGTAATCGAGCATCTTCTGCAAATGACGGGTTTTAACATTGGTAAAGCTGCCGTCTCAAAAGACCATCATAATTTTATCGTCAATGAAGGGGGCGCAAGCGCAAAGGATTACCTGGCTTTAATGAAGGAAATATTCAAAAGGGCAAAAAAGGAACTTGGTGTTGAAATGGTCCCTGAAATATTTTTATTGGGTTTTAGTAACAGCGAAATTGAAGAATTCCGGCGTCCGAGCCAGATCAAACTTAGGAAAAAAAGGACATCTGAAATAAGGACGATTTACAAAGACAGCAAGAAACTATTTAAAAAATCAGAACCTTCTTAATTTATGGTTTTCAAAAACAAGAAAATTGCGATTTTGGGTTGGGGTATAAATGGTTTGGACGCCTATAATTTTTTGAAAGAAAAAGATGCAGATATTGCAATTTATGATCATAAAGACGAGTCGGATTTGGAACTGAGCCAGGTAGATAAAAGGAAGGTTAAATTGATATTGGGAAAGTACTATTTAAAATATGGGCTAAGAGATTTCGATTATATTTTCCGCGCGCCGGGTGTGTATAGATATCTGCCACAAATTGTTGATGCTGAAAAAAAGGGTGTAGTAGTTACTTCGGTTATTAAAGTTTTTTTCGAACTATGTCCGGCAAAAATAATCGGAGTGACGGGGACTAAAGGTAAAGGAACTACGAGTACTTTAATCTATAAAATTCTCAAAGAATGCAGGAAAGACGTTTATCTCGCGGGAAATATAGGGATGCCGGTGCTGGGGCTTCTACAGAAATTAAATGACAATAGCATAATAGTTTTGGAATTATCTTCGTTTCAGTTGATAGATTTGGAAAAATCCCCTTCAATTGCGGTGGTTTTGAATATAACGGAAGATCATCTGGATTGGCATAAAAACCGTAATGAATATGTTGAAGCGAAAAGAAACATTGTAAGCCATAAAGGAATTATTTCAGCAGTAATTAATAACGATTATAAAACGAGCAAGGATTTTGTATCGTCCGCCGACAAGAATGCAAACGTATCCTGGTTTAGTGTAAAACGTCGGGTGAAAGGCTGTTTTGTTAATGAAAGTAGAGAAATAATTTTAAATTTACAAGGACATCCTGATTCTGATGTAGTAATCTGTAAGACCGGCGATCTTTTATTAAGGGGATTGCATAATTGGGAAAATGCTTGCGCGGCGGTTTGTGCTGCTTCACTTGCCGTTAAAACCATAGATAATCTAAAAATCAAAGCTGAAAAAGTGCTGATGTCATTTAAGGGTTTAGAACACAGATTGGAGTTGGTCGGTGGTGTTGCGGGAGTTAAGTTTTATAACGATTCTTTTTCGACGAATCCTCAAACGACAATTGCTGCCTTAAAGTCATTCGATGAACCATTAACTTTAATATTGGGAGGGTCGGATAAGGGTTTAAATTATGATGACATGGGGAAAGTTATTTCCAGCCGTGAAAACGTTGTCAATATTGTATTAATAGGAGATATCGCATATAAAATCAGGGATTCGTTATTAAGAGCTGGCTATTCAGGTAAAATATTAGAACTCGCAAAATCCGGGATGTCAAAAATAATTGAACAATGTATAGGGCTAACACCAAAGGGAGGAATTGTTCTTTTGTCGCCTGCGACCGCGTCTTTTGATATGTTCGAGGATTATAAAGACCGCGGAAAACAGTTTAAAAATGCTGTTATTAAACTTTCAAAATCTTCGGGAAGCGTAAAAATAGTGTAAAATTTAAGTCAATGGGAAAAAATATCGTACTTCTTCATGGTTGGGGGGCAGAAACAAAAAAACTCATACCGTTAAAAAAAGAGTTAAAGAAGCTGGGATGGAGCGTTTTTTTGCCAAAACTGCCGGGATTTGAGCTGCCCTCGCCGGAGACGGTTTGGGGAATTCAAGAATATTCAGATTATATTAAAAAGGAAGCGGCTGGGGTGTTTAAAAAAGAAAAATATTTTGTTTTTGGACATTCATTTGGGGGAGGAATCGCTATAAAGACAGCAAAAGAAAGAAATATTGGTTTAGAAGGGATAATTCTTTGTGCCAGCCGTGGAATATCAAGAGGAAAGAGCATCAAAAGATTGGTTTTTATATTCGTTGCTAAAGTGGGAAAGATATTTCTTCTTACGCCAAAGCTCGGTAAAAAGTTTAAAAAATTTCTATATAAAGCGGCAAGAGAGCACGACTACGAAAAGCTCAACGGTATAATGCGGGAAGTATTTAAAAAAGTAATATCGGAAGATCTTAAACCAGAAATTGGAAAAATTAAAATCCCGGTATTAATTCTTTGGGGCAGGGATGACAGAATGACACCCGCTTCTGATGCGCTTTATTTAAAGAAAAAATTAAAATTGGCCAAAATGAAATTGTTTCCCAAACAAGGACACAAATTACCTTATAAAATGCCAAAAGCATTGGCGAAAGAAATAAATTTATGGCAGGCTACACATCTTACTTAAATATAAACTTATTGATTTTTATCTTGTGGCTTCCTCAAGCCGTGTATCAAATTGTTGAGTGGGTATATTGGCTGCAGATAAAGGAATACCGTTTGGATAGGTTTTGGGTATTTATTAAATCGAAAGACGGTAAAGAAAGCTTGCGTTTGAAGATGGTTCCTGTAAAGATTCTTGCAATTCTTAGTGCGGGTGTGAGCGTATACATTCCTTTAGCGGTATTATCTTTTCTTAATTATTTTTTTATAAAAGACATTTTAGAAAAGAATGTAAGAGTTCCGGTTAGGACTAAAAGGGTTGAAAAAATATTCATAACGTCATTTTTTGGAATTCTTATAACATATTTACTTCTTTATTATTTACAATTCAGTGCATTTATACTGGGAGAAACTCTTTTGGTTGTCGGGCCGCTTGTCGGAATTTTGTGGACTATACCTTTAGTAAATAATGCGAAGAATAAAGAAATTGAAAAAACAAAAAGCATTTTATTAAGGTACAAGCCGACTGTGATAGGAATAACGGGAAGTTACGGAAAAACCACGACTAAAGATTTTATTTTCCAGCTTATGTCAACTGAATTTAATTGTCTTTCTACGCTTAAAAATCAAAATACGCACTTTGGAATTTTAAGAAGAATAAACGATGATCTGGGTAAAATGCACAAATTTTTAATCGCAGAAACGGGAGCTTATAGGAAAGGTGAAATATGCAAAATTGCCGAAATACTTAAACCTAGTGTGGCTGTAATAACGGGAATTGAACCGCAGCATTTGGATCTATTCGGGAGTTTTGAGAATTTGAAAGAAGCAAAGTATGAATTAGTAAAAAGTTTAAAAACGGGCGGTTCGGCTTTTTTTAATTTAACCGATAAACACGCGCGTGAATTGTATGAAAAGGCAAAAAGAAATACCAAAAATATTAAAGTTTTAGGTTATGGTGTGTCTGAAAATGAAAGTTATGACGCGACTTCGGAAATTATAAAAACAACTCCGGATGGAATATATTTCAAACTAAAAATAAATGGAGAAAATAAATTTATAAATACAAATATTATTTCAAGAGATCTTATTGAAAACCTTACAGCAGCAATATTCATAGCAAGATTGTTTGGTGTGCCTTGGTTGAAGATTGAAGCTGAATGTAAAAAAATGAAGCTTCCGGAATCTACTTTGAATATTTATAAAACGAAAGACGGAATTATTGTAATAGACGATTCATATAATTCCTCTCCCTCGGGATTTGAAAGCGCGCTAACTGTATTGAAAAATATCAGGGCGGGGAAAAAATATGTTGCAACTACAGGAATAATAGAGCTCGGAACCGAGTCGTACGCAGTACACAAGAGAATGGGTGGTATTATGGATCAGGTTGCGGATATGGTTTTACTCAGGAATAAAGAATTTTACAAACCAATAAGAAACGCGATGTTAAATAAAAATAAGCTGGTAGTTATAAATCGACCCGAAAAAATATTAAATTATTTGAAATCTAATGTGACGAATGGGGACGTTTTACTTATTGAGGGTAAACTACCAATGATTAGAAATTATTACAAGAGTGCTGAAGATTTATGAATGAAATATAAGTTTCGTTTACGGCATTAAACTGATTAAATAAATGAAAAGACCTATTGCCATATCGCTTTCACCAAACGCACAAAAAGATGATGTGTTGCTGGCTCTGAAACTCTTATTAAAGCCGGTTAATTGGTATGACTTTTCAAAGACCGAGGTTTTAGAAAATAAATTTGCAGAGTATTTTGGAAAAGGGTATAAGGCGTTGGCCGTTAATGGAGGCAGAAGCGCGCTTTTTTTGATTTTGAAATCGCTTGGTATTACTTATGGTGATGAGGTAATAGTACAGTCCCTGACTTGTGTTGCGGTAACTAATTCCGTTAAATGGACGGGTGCTGATAATGTGTTTGTCGACGTCGGAAACGATTTTAACATCGACCCGATGGATTTAGCTGATAAAATCGGGAATAAAACGAGGGCAGTAATCATACAAAACAGTTTCGGAATCCCTGCACGCTACGATACGATAATAAAAATAGTACGTAATAAAAACAAAAAGATTCTCATTATTGAAGATTGCGCCCTTTCGTTGGGGGCGAAATATAATAACCGTAAGGTCGGCACTCTTGGTGATATATCATTTTTCAGTTTCGGGAGAGACAAAGTAATATCTTCTGTTTTTGGCGGAATGATTTTATGTAAAGATAATACAAAGTATGAAAAGATAAAATCCGAAAGAGATAAACTTGGATATCCAGGTCCCGGATGGTTAGTCCAACAACTTTTACATCCTCTTATTTTTTCTTTCGCGGTTCCTTTGTATAATTTCGGATTTGGAAAATTCTCTTTGGGTAAGGCAATTATATACGCTTTCCAAAAACTAAAGTTTTTAAGTAGGGCTGTTTACAAAGAGGAAGAATTATCACAAAGACCTAAAGTATTTCCGGCCAAGATGCCTGGCGCGCTCTCAGTAATGGCAATAAACCAATTTAATAAACTGGACAAATTTAATAAGCATCGGCGTAAAATTGCGAGGTTTTATTTTAAGAATATCAAAAATAGCGGGGTTACGCTTCCTCCGAAGAATAAAGGAGCAATTTGGGTAAGGTTTCCGCTAATTAACGAGAAAGCACCCAGTATAATAAAAACATCAAAAGCAAAAGGCATACTTTTAGGGGATTGGTATAAAGACGTTGTTGTGCCGGTTAGAAACCCGGATTTGGTCGGCTATAAATATGGTTCATGTCCAAATGCGGAATCGATCAAAGGAAAAATATTAAACTTGCCTACTTATCATAAAATTAGTATCAGCGAGGCGGAAAGGGTAATAGAATTAATCAAATGAGTTCGTTCGTTACAAAAATAATTAGCGACAAAAAACTTTGGGAATCATTCTTGCTTTCAAAAAAACCCGGTACTTTTTTGCAGTCATGGAATTGGGGAGAAGTAAATAAGAAAATAGGTTATAAGGTAACCAGATTCGGTTTTTTCAAGAACGGTAATCTATTAGGCTGTGCGCTTTTAATTCACCAACCGGCGAAAAGGGGATCCCACTATTTGATACCGGGGGGGCCTATCGTAGATTATAAAAACAAAAGGCTTGTCAAGTATGTTTTTAAAGAAATAAGAGAATTTGCTGCAAAAGAAAAGGTGTGGTTTGTAAGAATCCGCCCGGACATAAAAGAAGATATTAAGATAAGAAATTATTTTCGAAGCTTGAATTTAAATCCGGCACCGATGCACGTTCACGGTGAAAATACACTGGTGTTGGATATACAAAAAGACGACGATGAGTTGTTGGCATTGATGCGCAAAACTACAAGATATCTTATAAGAAAAAGCTTGTCTGAGGGTTACAGAGTGGAAATAAGTAAAAATGTTGAAGGAATTTCTCGATTATATGCTATGCAAAAAGAGACGGTAAAAAGACACGGATTTGTGGGTTTTAAAAAAAAGCTTTTCGAAGAGGAGTTGAGAATTTTCGGCTCAGACGGACAAGCTCTTTTATTTGAGTGCAAAAAAAAGGATAAGGTTTTGGCCTCGGCAATTGTTATTTTATACGCTGAGAAGGCTTTTTATCACTTCAGCGCGTCTTCGCAGGAATCTTTGAAAACAAACGCTTCATATTTTTTACAATGGCAGATAATTAAAAAGGCGAAACAATTAGGAATGAAGTATTATGATTTCTGGGGTATTGCTTCAAAGGAAAATCCGAAACACAGGTTTTGGGGAGTCACTCTCTTCAAAAGGGGTTTTGGTGGTGAAAGGATTGACTGGTTACACGCACACGACATCCCCGTCCGTTCGTATTACTGGATAACTTATTTTTTCGAAACACTAAGGCGTGGTATAAGGCATTTATAATGATTCAGGATTATTTTAGGGGTTGGATTCCAAAAATACCTACAGCAATGAATAATTATTTTATAAACAGTCAATACATTTAGGTGAGAAATTTGATGGGGGGAGATGGCGTGTGTACGTAGTTGATAAACAGATATTTAATTAAGAAGTGTTATAATGATTTTCAAATTATGACAGGCTCAGCCGGCTTACCACTTGCGTTAGGATTGATTTTATTTTCATTTCTTATTAACTCGCTTTTGATAGTCCCTTTTATAAATTTGCTCTACAAATTGCGTCTTATAAGAAGAAAGGAGGCCCCGATTAAGGGAAAAGTGCCGCTTTTTGATAAACTTCATGACAAGAAAGCCGGCACCCCTGTGGGTGGAGGAATACTGATAGTTTTTGTTGTATCCGTACTTTTTGTTTCGTTATTTCCATTCGCAAGCAGGATGGGTGTATATATCAGAAGTTGCTACGATTTCCGGACAGAAATTTTTATCATACTTTTTACCTTCATTTCTTTCGGGGCTTTAGGTTTGTATGACGATTTGGTAAAAATGCTGGGTAAACCAAGGGTTGGAGCTTTGGGTTTGTGGTTCGGATTAACCAGACGACAAAAATTTATTTTGCAGTGGATTTTGGCTTTTATTGTGAGTTTTATCCTATATAACAGGCTGGGAATACAGATATTACACATACCGCTTTTTGATATAGTTTTTGATTTAGGAATTTTTTATGTACTATTTGCTTCGCTTATTATTGTTTCTTTTACCAATGCGTTTAATATAACGGATGGACTTGATGGACTTTCTACGGGGCTTCTTATAATCTATCTTATTGCTTTTGCTGCAATTGCCGCGGGGTCGATCGATACCCCCTTAATAGTTTTTATTACTTTATGGTTAGGCGCACTCATAGCTTTCGGATATTTTAATGTGTGGCCTGCGAGAATTCATTTGGGTGACGCGGGGGCTCTTTCATTTGGAGCGACATTAGCGGTTATAGGACTATTAACGGGAAGTCTTGTTTCAATTTTCATAATTGGGGGAGTATTTTTTATTGAGATAGCAAGTTCCGCGTTACAGATCTTTGGATGGAAAATTTTAAAAAAGCCGATTTTACCACTGGCCCCTCTTCATAATACGTTTTTAGCCAAGGGTTGGGAGGAACCAAAAATTGTTATGCGTGCCTGGTTTGCCGGTTTGCTGTTGGCAATTTTTGGCCTTTGGATGGCTACTATTTAATGGAGATAGATTATAATTGCTTTTGTGGTTTAGACAAAATCGGGTTCTTTTTAAAAATATTAATAGGATATGTCCGGTCTATTTAAAAGATTTGCTTTTATTAAGAAATATACTCTAGGTTTTTACAGTCATGCGTAGAAAAAATAATTTTAGTAAAACTAAAATAGGCAGTATAGACAAACAGTTTTTTTTGCTAACAATCTTTCTGACAATTTCCGGCATCATATTTATTGCCGATGCGTCTGCTCCTGTAGCAACAAGAGACTTTTCTGACAAATTTTTTTTTGCTAAAGAACAAGTATTCTCAGCCGTTTTGGGAGTTATATCACTTACAATATCCAGTCGAATAAACTATAAATTTTGGGAAAAGATGGCTCCATATCTTTTCTTTTTAGTTTTATTGACCTTAGTTATGGTTTTAATTCCGGATATAGGTATTTCGGTTCTTGGGGCTAAAAGGCGGATTGATTTAGGTCCAGCTTCTTTCCAGCCATCCGAGTTTCTAAAACTAACACTAGCCATGTATGTAGCTAAAGTCGCTATGAAAAAGAAAAAGATAGTGGCTTATCTTTTTCCAATTGCGTTATCGGCTTTTTTAGTTATGCTTCAACCGGATTTGGGTACAACCCTGGTGGTTGTAGGTGTGGGTTTTGCACAAATGTTTATTTCGGGGGTTAGCCTTATCCATTTTGGAATATTTACGCTTCTGGGTACGGGATTAATAAGTTTATTAGTCCTTTTATCAGATTATAGAAAGGAAAGGCTTTTGACTTTTTTCGAACAAACAAGAGACCCGTTAGGTAAGTCGTATCACATACGTCAAATTTTAATAGCGCTAGGTTCTGGTGGTTTTTTGGGTGTGGGCTTGGGAAATTCGAGACAAAAATATCTATTTCTGCCCGAGACTGCAACGGATTCGATTTTTGCTATTATTGCAGAAGAATTAGGATTTATAGGTAGTTGTGTTCTAATTTTAGTTTTTGTGTATTTTATTTACAGAGGAGTAAGAATAGCGGCTAGGGCACCTGATGATTTTTCCAAAGTTTTTGCGGCAGGCATGATCGCATGGATAAGTGGACAGGCATTTTTGAATATCGCGGCGATGGTGGCCTTGGTACCACTGACGGGTATTCCTTTGCCTTTTATTTCATATGGAGGCTCGTCACTTATTGCTATACTGTTTGCTTGTGGCATACTTTTAAACATATCAAGATATGCAAAAGAAAAAAGCAGTGACTAAAAATATTACTTATTTAAGTAAGCAGCTTGAAAGTAAAAATAAAAAGAAATTTCTTATGACCGGAGGGCATGCCGCGTCATCCGCGCTTGTAGTTGCTGAAGAGATTAGAAGCCAAAAACTTCCGTGGGAAATTTTTTGGATTGGCTTTAATGTATCTTTTGAAGGTGCTAAGATTTCATCTCTTCCCACGATTTATTTCCCGAATTATGGGATAAAAACCTACTCGCTTTATACAGGCAGGTTACAGAGAAAATTAACTCCATATTCAATTTCGTCTCTACTTAAAATTCCTTTCGGTTTTTTCCACGCATTTTTTCTTTTATTAAAGATAAAACCGCATTTGATTTTATCCTTCGGTGGATTTTCAGCTTTTCCGGTTGTTGTGGTTGGTTATATTTTAGGGATTCCAGTTTTAATTCACGAACAGACTGCTGTGGTGGGGAGAGCTAATAAGTATTCATCATTTTTTGCTAAAAAGATTGCAATTTCAAGAGAAACAAGCAGGGAATATTTTCCACCGGATAAGACTGTTCTTGTTGGAAACCCCGTTCCGAGAGAAATCGTTTCCGGACAGAAGAGTAAAACTAAAATAGGTAAGAAAACGCTATTTATAACCGGAGGTCAATCGGGAGCAGAAGCAATTAATTCGGCGGTAATAAAAGTTCTCCCGGATCTTTTAGAAAAATTTAATATTATTCATCTTACGGGTTTAAAAGACGAGGAAAAATTCAGAAGAATTAAATTAAAGCTTACTCCGTCAAACAGTAAAAATTACCGCGTTTACGGTATTGTTGATCCTAATAAATATAACATACTTTTTAATTCCTCTGATATCATTTTGTCCAGGGCGGGCGCAAACACAGTATCAAAAATAATTATCTCGGAAAAACCTTCACTTTTAATACCGCTTCCTATATCATATTTGGATGAACAGAAAAAAAATGCGCTTTATGCCAAAAGATTTGTCCATGTGATGATTATTCCTCAGGAAAAACTTTCGTCATCAAAATTATTAAACAGTTTAGGCTACTTGGCTGAAAAGCATGTTACAACCAATAAACTTGGTTTTCACCACAAAAACCCAGACGTTGATGCGGCGAAAAGGATTGTTAAATTGATCAAAACACACATAAAATGAACAAATTGAAAAAAATATTATTTTTAGTTGTTTTTTTATTTTCATCCATTTTTCTTTGGAAAGCTGTAAGTAGTGTTAATATAAACCGGTTTTCTTGTACGAGCCAGTATGGTGAATGCTCTAATCCTGTAAGGGAAAAGATAAATGTTTTAGGACAATGTAATTTGTTAGATTGTAAAAAAAAATTAAACCAGGCGTTTTCTGAAGTATGGATGGTTGACAAATACAGCTGGCAAATAAAGATCCCATTGGAAATAGAAGTTAGAGTACTGGAGAAAAAGCCCGTGTATTCGATAAGAACAGAAAAAGATAATTTTTTTGTACAAATAGATGCTGATGGTTTGGTTTTAGATTCAAAACCTGAAAGCAATCTTCCGGGTTTTTCCGTATTTAGTGATATACCAAAACCCGGTGAAAAAGTCACAAAAGAACAATTAAATGCTTTGCGGCTAATTATGGGGGTTTCAGAAATTCAGGAAATTGAAAACGTCAAGTACGAAAATGGACAATTATTTGTTAATCTCAAAGACGGTATAAGACTTTTATTACCAACAGGCGGTGATAGGGATTTCATTTTGGGCGCACTTACATTAATATTAAATGAGTTGAAGAAAACAAATGATGATTCTAAAATTGGACTAGAGGAGGTCAAAGAAATCGATTTGAGATATAATAATCCAATAATAAGATAAAATGGCGAAAAGTAATATAATTGCAGGGATTGAGTTGGGTTCATCAAAAGTGGCAACCGTTATAGCGCAGATAGTTACGGACCAAGTAAGTTTTGAACGTTCAATAAACATAATAGGTGTCTCTTCAGTTGAATCGAAAGGGGTCAAAAAAGGCCAAATTGTTGATATTGAGGACGCCGTCGATTCGATGATAACCGGCGTTGAAGCGTCTGAGAGAATGGCCGGTTTTAACCTTGAAAATGCTTATGTTTCACTGGGTGGGGCGCACATATCCTCACAAAATTCTCATGGTGTTGTTGCGATTTCCGACCCGAAGGGTGAAATAAATTATGATGATGTTGAGCGCGTAATTGATGCTGCAAGCGCAGTGTCTCTTCCTTCGTCAAGAGAAATTATCCATGTGATACCGAGAGAATTTATTGTAGATGGTGAAGCAGGTGTTAGAGACCCGGTAGGCATGAGTGGAATCCGCTTGGAAGTTAATACCCATATTGTAACTGCGTCTTCGGCGGCTTTAAAAAATATTCGAAGAGCAATAAACGAAGTGGGTGTTAAACCTACAGAGCTTGTGTTCTCAGGGTTGGCTGCCAGTGAAGCAATATTGACAAAGACGGAAAAAGAATTGGGCTGTGTGCTCATAGATATCGGGGGGGGTACGACTTCCGTCGCCGCTTATATTGACGGCTCGCTAACTTATTCTGGGGTATTGCCGATTGGCGCCAAAAATGTTACCAACGACTTGGCAATAGGTCTTCGTGTATCTTTGGAATCTGCGGAAAAGATAAAACTGGCACTATCAGCAGAAGACAAGAAAGCAAAAAGAGTCAAGGACAAAGATACTAAACAATCGGCTACTGATGAGTGTGATCTTTCTATGATGGGGATTACTGATAACAAAAAAGTTTCTAAAAAGACTCTGACGGAAGGAATTATAAGACCGCGTCTGAATGAAATTTTTACAATGGTAAGAATTGCTCTTGAGCGTGAGGGGTTTGCTGGACAGGTTCCTGCCGGTGCAATTGTCACTGGTGGGGGCGCCGAGATTGTCGGTATCATAGATTCGGCGAAAAGAATGCTATCTCTTCCCGTAAGAATTGGTAAACCGAAGGGGGTAGGAGGATTGATTGACGATGTTATAACACCAAGTTTTGCGACTCCTGTAGGCTTGATATTATATGGAGCCGCCAAAGAGCCGGAAGAGTCATTGACAAGTTTTTCAAGGAGATTTAAACTCCCATCAAAAGGTATTTTTGGTAAATTGGTGGATTCTGTACGAGACCTTCTGCCTTAGCGGGCTTTACTTTATAAACTGTCCACTGTAAAATCACGCTACAAAAAGTGAATTAAGTTTTTAATATTTTTATGGCTTTAGTAAAACCGGATTCTGCGAGGATTGCGAAGATAAAAGTAATTGGCATTGGAGGTGGAGGAGGAAATGCCGTTTCTTCAATGGCAGAATCAAATGAGATTTCAGGAGTTGAGTTTATTACCGTTAACACAGACGCTCAGGTGTTACTTGCTAACCGGGCGGCGACCAAACTTCAAATAGGAGAAAAACTTACCAAAGGATTGGGTTCTGGTGGAAGTCCTGACATTGGCGAACATGCGGCTGAGGAATCAAAAGAAAAAATAAAAGAGCTACTTATTGATTCGGATATGGTTTTTATTACCGCCGGAATGGGGGGAGGTACGGGGACTGGTGCTTCTCCAACTGTTGCAAGGATTGCAAAGGAAACGGGCGCTTTGACAGTAGCTATTGTTACTAAACCTTTTTATTTTGAGGGTACTAGAAGATCTGTTGTTGCGGATGAGGGAATTGAAAAACTGCGTGAACAAGTAGACACACTAATTGTAATTCCTAATCAGAGATTGATGGATGTAATAGACAGGAAAATGACTTTGCTGGAAGCTTTTAAAGTTGCGGACTCAGTATTGGGGCAAGCTGTTTCAGGTATTGCTGATATTATTACAACACCGGGGCTAATTAACGTGGACTTTGCTGATGTTAAAACTATTATGTTAAATTCGGGCACTGCGTTGTTGGGTATCGGAACGGGTGTCGGTGAAAATAGGGCGCAAATGGCCGCCAGGGCAGCGGTTGCTTCACCATTGCTTGACCTTTCAATCGAGGGGGCAACAGGCGTGCTGTTTAATATAACAGGAGGAAAGGATTTGACAATGTTTGAGGTTGATGAGGCAGCAAGAATTATTTCTTCTTCAGCAGATGCTGACGCCAATATAATTTTTGGTGCAGTTATCAAAGAAGATCTTGCGGATCAACTAAGAATTACCGTTGTAGCAACAGGTTTTGACGAAACCAGGGCTAGAATTGCTCAATTTTCTCAACCGCGCGCAGAACCACAAATTCAGGGTGTTGTCAGCGAAACACCCAAAAAAGAAGAGGTAAAAGAAGATGAAGAAAACGATGACCAGCCTCCTGTAGCGGGTGGAGAAGACGACGTATTTGGTGAGAAATTCGAAATCCCCGCTTTTTTAAGAAAGATTACATAAAAACCTGTAGATGTTTATGTGGGGTGAGTGATAAGTCGTCTATTTACTACTTAATTGCTAATTCTTAATACAAGGAAGTATACAGTAATTAGTTTTTTCTTCACAAACCAGATTCTATGGAATAAAATACTAAATATGAGTAACTGTTCAGTAGAAATATTAGGCGTATGCTGTGGTGAAAGAAGTAATTGTTTGCTAATGGAGCATTGGGGGGTACCGAAAGGTGATCCAAATTTGCTTGAATCAGAGTTAAAGGGGTGTTCGGAAGAAAGGCTTGAGTCAATG
>Ga0265297_10008393_pt1 | contig 13799 bp, 10 predicted proteins | sample Munlanlwell13791_FD_192502 | JGI IMG/M metagenome (GOLD analysis project Ga0265297, IMG submission 192502) | Leachate microbial communities from a municipal landfill in Southern Ontario, Canada - Leachate well 137-91 | ecosystem: Engineered > Solid waste > Landfill > Unclassified | place... | reverse complement strand
AATGCTCCCTCTTCTTCGCGGAGTGAATCTCTGGGCAAATTTCTCATCATCTATGGATTTCACAATGCTGTCTATCCAGCCGAAGCAAAGGGCTTCATCAACAGCATCATTATAGCTTATTCTCGGCTTCCCTGATGATTTTTTGTAATAAATCAGCCAGATTTCTTTTTTGCTTTTAGAATTCTTAATCAGCCATCTGCGCCATGAATTTCCGTCTTTTGAATAAAAGGTTTTTCCTATTTCCATATTTTTAGCCAAGAATTATCTGATGATTGTCGCCTTGATTATCTCGACATCATCCAGAGGCCTGTCGCTGGAATCTGTCTTGACTTTGGCTATCCTGTCCACGGCATCCATGCCTTCGACCACTTTTCCGAAGACAGGATGCTTTCCGTCAAGGAAATTATTATCCGCGAGATTTATGAAAAACTGGCTTGAGCCTGTGTTCGGGCCCGCATTCGCCATGCTTATCGTTCCCCTGTTGTTTTCCTGCACCCCGTTGAATTCGTCTTTTATGTTCGGGATGCTTTTGTCTCCGTAGCCTGTTCCTGTGGGATCTCCTCCCTGAATCATGAAACCATCAATCACTCTGTGGAAAATGACTCCATCGTAGGTTCCTTTTTCCACAAGCTTCTCGAAATTCCCAGAGGTTATCTTCTGCTCAGAATACAATTCGATTGTGATGTTCCCTTCTGTTGTTTCAAGCAGAACAGTTGTCTTTTCATTCGATTTTTTCATCATGTTCGCGTAAGTTATCCCTCCAATCGCTAAAAAAACCAGAACAATGCACATTATAAGCATTACGCTTTTTCTCATTCTATTCAGAGGAAGAATTAAGTTTTAAATCTTTTCAGAAGCGCCCGCGGGCGCGCTATTGGAAACACGGATTTAATATCCGCCTTTTATCTTGATATTCTCGTTTTTGCAGGCTTTTTTGAAAGCTTTTCTGCCTTTCTCGTTCAGCAGCACATCTCTGGCCTCTTTTATCAGACCCTCGATTATGCTTGACGGGATTTTCAGTTCCCGCATGCCTTGCAGGGAGTTTTTGAAATACGACTCGGCACAGACAGGGTTCTGCAGTTTTTTCTCTATGTCTTTAGATATGATTTTTTCGTAATGCTCCCTGTATACCGCCCAAAGGGATTTTTTCATCTTCTCCTCGAAATCAGGGAGTGAATAGTCCTTGGCGCTGTCGTATTCAAGGATTCTGTCCTTTGTTTCAGTCTTCTTGTGGAGGCGATCCATGTTCTTCGAGAAATCGTATTCTGCATGTTTTGAGGAAAGGACCGCATTCGCGAAATTCCTGCCGAAATCAGTCGGCTTTCCGTTATCGAAAAGCCCTATTTTGGCAAGCCTGTCGTAATCCTCTGAAATAAGTGAAAACGGGCATTTTCCCTCCAAAATGATTTTTGCGAATTCGCAAAGCGCATTTTCACTTTCAGGAATGAAATCAACATCATTGGTTCCGAACATATTGGATATCTTGATGTATTTTTGAATTATTTTCGTGGCATCTTCAGGCGTTTTCTCGTAATTCTGCATCAGTTTCTCCAGCCTTCCCTGATTGTAGATTCCATTCAGGCACATGTATGAATTCCTTGAAATACCCTCGAATTTAATCTCATTCCAGTCCATATCTTCGATTTTTATTGAATCCGTGCTTACAATCCTTGAAAGGAATTTCGATGTAAGGTCTGGAAGATTCTTTTTTTCGAGGTAATCCGAATCATCGACAACCAATTCCCTGCTATAAATCAGTATCTCGCCGCTCTTGAATATGCTTCCGTGCGCCCATTTCTTGAATTTGTCTATTTCAAGCGGCTTTTTCATATAGATGAAATCCTCGAGGTTCTTCATCTCGCTTTCTGTCGCGAATTCCTTTATGCTTTCTTTGAAAAGATTGTAGTATGTTTCGAGATAATCCTGAGCGTAGATTTTTTTCTCGCTTCCGTTCTTATTGACTATATCTATTTTGGAATATCTTCCGTCATGAACCAGATTCTCGCTGATTCTTCTCGCTTCGATTGCGCGGAATGGAAGCCTGTGTGAATTTTTCCAGAGCAATGGCATTGTTCCCATGTAAAAATTGAGGAATGCCCTGTTCTGGTCTATATCAGGGACAAAATCCCCTAAAAGCTCCAGTCTGTTGAATTTCGGCCTTAATCCTATTCCTGTTGATGTAGGATTCAAGCAGAACAGCGAATAAGGGACAGCCGCATAATCCATGATTCTCGCGCAATCATCGCATTGGTGGTCTGCCTTGGATTCATCCAGTTTAAGAGGGTTGGTTATGCTGAAATGAGAGGTGAATCCTATCAGGCTCAGCCCATTTCCGTCTTTTGAAGGATTTACGAAATCGACAAGCTCTTTCCTCGCGAGATAGAGCAGGTCAGAGGCGTTTGTCGCAGCGCCTTTCTCTATCTTGACAGGCGGGATGCATAATTCGGGCTCGTTTCCGTCATTATATATGGAAGTTCCTGAAACAGTCCTGATGGCAGTTTCATATATGTTGAAATGCTTTTTGCCGTATTTTTTCTCAAGCCTCTTGAAATAATTTTCAAAGTCAAGATATCTGTTTCCCCTCATGAGCTGGAACTCGTTCTCTATTCCTATGTAAATAGGCGTTTTTATCACAGTCATTTTTTAAGACCCTCCCTCGGCTTCAGCAAAGCGCTTCCTATCAAATATACGCCCTCTCCTGAAGAGACGATATATTCCATCTTCCCGTTCCGCTCGAGCAATCTGATTGAATTATGCTCATATTCGCTATTGCTGGGGCTGATTCCAGCCACTTTTTTTGTATGAACATTCAGGGGATTATTGAAATCAGCCATATACAAATCGCCGTTTGTATTTGTCATTATCTCGTTTCTGCCGTCTCCGTCTATGTCTGCGATAACAGGTTTTGATAGATTATACACATTATCAAAGTCGGTTTTGCATAATTGCCTGCATTTCCTGTCAAATGCAAAGAAGTAGCAGCCATGCGTCAGCACAATGTCTTTTTCTGAATTATTCCCGAAATCCTCAAAAGCCACAGTAGAATTGTATGTTGAATATTCCAGCGAGCCGAATTTTCCGATAATTCTTTTTGAGTATTCCTTTTTGTTCTTCAAATCCAGCGAGACTATCGATTTGTTTGTTCCGAATGCGATGTAGCTGCCGTCCACGCAGATGTTTGTTTCTATCTTTTTTTCTCCTGTCCAAAGGACATCCATCTTCTTTTCGTAATCTTTGCCTCTATATACTGCGATAAGCCTGTTTTCATCGTTCGAGATTATCTTCAGCAGGCCGCTGTCGTTGATGAATCCGACAGGGACGAGTTCGCTCTTGTCTATTTTGTTGTAATAAAAGCAGATTTTGCCTTCATTGTCTATTCCTTTTATTTTTCCCGATTTTGTGTTGAAAAAATACTCGTTTTTTCCGTCGCCGTTGAAATCGATGATTTTCGGCTCGCTTATCTCCTCTCCTGCATCGAACAAAAGAGATTGCCTGAATCTCCTTGATGTTTTCGGGGTTCCTGTGAAATTAGCATATCTGACTCTGTAGATTTTTCCGCCGTCTGAATTTATTATTAGGCTGAGGTCGCCTTCTTCGCTTTTCTCTCTCTGGATTCCCCTCGGAATGGACTGGAATATGAAGTTTTTCACCCAGTTCATGGATTTCAGATCGAGTATGTGTGCGGATTTGAAATTATCTCCGACAATCGCAAAATCCCTGCCGTTTATGGAACAGGGCTCGACTGCAGTGCAGTTTCTCGCACCCTTGAAATTATCCAGCAATTTTCTCGAATATACTCTGCTGGAATCCGTAGGATAGGCGAATTTCAGATATTCGTCCATTTTCCCCTCGGAAACCTTTCCAAGGGCCCCGTCTCTGAGATAATAGCTCATGATTGTACTATGATGTTTTTCCGCGCGCTGGAAATTTCCTGTCTCGATGTTATATTTCGCCCTGATGAATTCCTTTTTTCCTTCAAAATAAACTGTATGGGTCCCTATAAACGCCCCTAAGGCGATAAAAAAAGAATATGCCAAGGGTCTCAGAAAATCGAATTTTCTCTTTCTTGAATCGAATATCTTCAGGTTTTTTTCGTATTCCTCGTCAAGCCTTTTTATTTCAGGATCCAGCACGAATTTGGAGTTTTTCCTCTTTCTCAATGATTTCTCCGCTTTTTCTATCAAATCGTTTATTATCATTCTTTGATTCCTCCCTCTTTCCAGATGTATGCGCTGTCTGCCGATGTTTTCATTGAATCCATTGCAGATATTTTCGCAGAATCTGCCGCAATAGGGGCAGCGCATTCTGTTTTTTCCTTTTCAGGCCTGAATGAGAGGTATTTGCCCAATGAAAATCCGAGTCCTGCAAGGAATGCAAGGGAATAAAGAACCATCCCTCTGCCTACCAATTTTCCAAGAAAACGGGGCCATCTTCCTTCATTCGCCAGCTTGTATTTCAAATCATCTAATTTTCTTTCCGAGTTCCGTATCCTGTCATACACATAATCTCTCGTATTTTCCGACAAAAACGCATCTTTCATCTTCTCCTCGAAATCAGGAAGGGAATCGTCCTTGGAGCTGTCGTATTCGAGGGTTCTTTTTCCCGTTTTTACGAATTTCCTGAAACATCTTGGATTTTCCGAGATATTGTATTCTATGCATTTCGTTGAAAGGATTGCATTCGCGAAATTCCTGCCGAAATCAGTCGGCTTCCTGTTCCTGAAAAGCCCCTCTGCCGCGAGCTCGTGATATTTTTCAGAAAGGCATTTCCCCTCCAGAAGGTTTTTTGCGAATTCGCGAAGCCCGTTTTCATATTCGGGTATGAAATCTATATTATTGGCTCTTAAAATATCCATTATTCTGGAATATTTCTGTATGATTTTAGGGATTCCCTTCGGATTTTTCTCGTAATTCTGGATTAATCTCTCCAGCCTTTCCTGATTATGGATTCCGTCGAGAAAAATCATATCGCCTCGCGCATCTCTGAAACTTATTTTATTCCAATCAATTGAAGTCATACTTATTGAATCTGTGCTTACAATCCTCGAAAGGAATTTCGATGTCAAATCAGGGAGATTCTTTTCCTCGAGGTAATCTGAATCCTTGACTGTCAAATCCTCATCATAATTCAGTCTCTTGCCTATTTTGAATATGCTTCCGTGCGCCCATTTCTTGAATTTGTCTATTTCAAGCGGTTTTTTCATATAGATGAAATCCTCGAGGTTTTTCATCTCGCTTTCTGTCGCGAATTCCTTTATGCTTTCTTTGAACAGACCGTAGTATTTTTCAAGATAATCCTGAGCGTAGATTTCCTTTCTCGCACCCATCTTGTTTTTTATCTCTATTTTGGAATATCTCCCGTCGCAGACAAGATTCTCGCTTATATTTCTCGCTTTGATTGCGTAAAACGGGAGCTTATCCATATTATCCCGAAGCAGAGGCATTGTTCCCATATAGAAATTGAGGAATGCCCTGTTCTGGTCTATATTAGGGACAAAATCTCCGAGAAGCTCCAGTCTGCCGTTTTTCGGCCTCAAACCGATGCCTGTTGATGTCGGATTCAGGCAAAACAGGGAATATGGAACAGCGAAATATTGCATCATATCATATGTATTGTCCACATCAAACACATTGGTTATGCTGAAATGGGAAGTGTATCCTATCAGATTCATGTTTATTTTCTCTTTTTCTTTGAATGGTTTCATGAAATCCACAAGCTCTTTTCTCGCGAGATAGAGCAGGTCAGAGGCGTTTGTCGCCGCGCCTTTCTCTATCTTGACAGGCGGGATGCATACCTCAGGCTCGTTTCCGTCTGAATATATAGATGTTCCCGAAACAGTCCTCATTGCTGTTCCCCAGCTGAAATGTTTCTTGTTATACTCTTCTTCAAATTTCTTGAAGAAAACAGAGAAATTGGTGTATTTTTTCCCTTCCATAAGCTGGAACTCGTTCTCTATTCCCAAATAAATAGGTTTGATTATTTTTGTCATCTTTCAAAGGCCTCCTCTCGTTTTCAGCAAAGCGCTTCCAATTGAATATATGCCTTCTCCTGAAGAGACTATATAGTCTGTTTTTCCGTTTCTCTGGAATTGCGCGATTGAGTTGTATGTATATCTCCTTCTGTTGGGCTTGATTTCAGCTATCTTTCTTGTCCTGCTGTCATTTGTGCTTGCGAAATCAGTCAAATACAGATTCCCTCTGAAATTGGTCAGCATCTCGCTTTTGCCGTCTCCGTCCATATCGACGATGACAGGTTTTGACTGGGCGCCTGCGCCGAATTTATTGCAGTAAAATTCATCGCATTTATCGCTGAACATAATGGCGCGATTTCCGCTGGTCAGCATGATTTCTTTCCCCTGATAATCGCATAAATCAGCCAAAGTCACGGTGGAATTGTATTCTGAATTATCCAGCTCGCCGACATATTCTGCAACCGATTTTGAGTATTTCTCTTTGTTTTTCAAATCCAGCGAGACTATCGATTTGCTTGTTCCGAATGCGATGTAGCTGCCGTCCACGCAGATGTTTGTTTTTATCGGGTTGTTTCCTGTCCAGAGGACTTCGGACTTTCTTCCGGCGCCCTTGTCTGTGCGCACTGCAATGAGATTTTTGCCGTCGTTCGAGATTATCTTCAGCAGGCCGCTGTCGTTCATGAATTCAACGGGGATAAGCTCGCTTTTGTTCCTCTTCTCGTAATAAAAGAAAAGCCTGCCTTCGTTGGTTATTCCCTTTATTTTTCCCGATTCTGTGTTGAAAAAATACTCGTTTTTTCCGTCGCCGTTGAAATCGATGATTTTCGGCTCGCTTATCCTCTCCCCTGCATCGAAAAGAAGGGATTGCTCGAGACTTTTGGAATTGCTGCGCAAATCTGAATATTTCATGCGGTAGATTTTTCCGCCGTCTGAATTTATTATTATGCTGAGGCTGTCTTCCTCGGTTTTCTCTCTCTGGATTCCCCTCGGAACAGACTGAAGATTGAAGCCTTTCACTTCATTCATGGTGTTCAAATCAATTATGCGCATCGATTTGTGGTCGTCGCCCACCGCGATATAATCCCTGCCTTTTGCGGAAAATGGCGCGATTGCGGTGCACATCATGGCCGTTGATGAATGTTTATTGAAACTCCTGAGGGATTTTCTCAGATATCTCCTGTTGGAGTCTGCTGGGTCGATAAATCTCAAATATTTGTATATTTTGCCTTCAGAAACCTTCCTGACAGTCCCGTCCCTGAGATAATCCTTCATGATTTTATCGTGGTATTTTTCCGCGCGCTGGAAATCTTCTGTTTTGAGGCAGTATTCAATTCTCTTGCTGTCTCTTCGTTCCTCAATAGAACCGTGTTTTGGGGCTCCAACCCATGCTCCAAATACTGTAAAAAGGGCATAAATCACGGGCCTCAAAAACTTGAATTTTCTCTTTCTCGCATTCAGCGCCTTCAGTTTTTTATAGTATTCTTTCTCAAGCCCGATTATTTCGGGATTCGATTTTATTCTTGATTCTATTCTGCCGTCCAATGATTGCGCGGTTTTTCTAACCAAGTCCTCTATTATCATTCTTTAATCCCTCCGTTTTTCCAGATATATTCGTTGTCCGAGACTGTTTTCATGGAATCAACAACATATGTTTTCACCGAATCAGCAGATGATGTCTTCGCGGAATCCGCCGCAACCGCAATAACAGGGGCTGCGCATTCTGTCTTTTCCTTTTCAGGCCTGAATGAGCAATAATTGCCTATTGAAAATCCTATTCCCGCGACTATCGCCAGATAATAAAACCACCACGCCTTTCTTGTTGTTTTACTGAAAAAGCTGGACCAGCTTTCTTCTCTTCGGCATGTGCTCTCCAAATCCTGCAATCTGGCTGCCGCTTGCCTCATTCTATAGTTTTCATAATCCTCCGCTTTCTTCGACAAAAAAGCCTTTTCCATCTTCTCCTCGAAATCAGGGAGTGAATTGTCTTTCGAGGCATCATACTCGAGGGTTCTGTCTGCTATTTTCACATTCTTGCAGAGGCAGCCTGCATTTTTCGAGGCATCGTATCCCTCGCATTTCGTTGAAAGGACTGCATTCGCGAAATTCCTTCCGAAATCAGTCGGCTTTCTGTTCCTGAAAAGCCCCATTCTCGTCAATTTCCTGCAATTTTCAGAAGGGAATCTTCCCTCCAGAAGGTTTTTTGAAAATTCGCAAAGCGCGTCTTCATTTTCCGGCACGAAATATGCATCATTGGTTCCGAAAATATTCATTATCTTGGTGTATTTCCGTATTATGTGGGGAATTTCCTCAGGCGTTTTCTCGCAATTCTGGAGCAGTTTCTCCAGCCTTTCCTGATTATAGATTCCATTTAAGTCTATACTCTTTCCGCTGAAAGGGATTTTGAAATTAATTTCATCCCATTCCATATTTTTAAGCCCTATTGAATCTGTGCTTACAATCCTTGAAAGGAATTTCGATGTCAAATCAGGAAGATTCTTTTCCTCGAGGTAATCTGAATCCTTGACTATCAAATCCTCATTGTATCTCAATATTTTATCGTCTTTGTATATGCTTCCGTGCGCCCATTTCTTGAATTTGTCTATTTCAAGCTGCTTTCTTCTGTATATGAAATCCTCGAGGTTTTTCATCTCGCTTTCTGTTGCGAATTCCTCTATGTTTTTCTTGAACAGGCTGTAGTATTTTTCGAGATAATCCTGAGCGTAGATAGTCCTTTTTGTTCCGTCTTTATTCCGTATATCTATTTTGGAATATCTTCCGTCGCGGACAAGATTCTCGCTCATATTTCTCGCCCTGATTGCGTAAAATGGGAGCTTGTTTGTATTATCTCCGAGCAGAAGCATCGTCCCCATGTAAAAATTGAGGAATGCCCTGTTCTGGTCTATATCAGGTATAAAATCGCCTACAAGCTCCAGCCTTTCATCTTTCGGCCTCAGACCGATACCTGTTGATGTAGGATTCAAACACAGCAAAGAATACGGAACAGTCATGTGCTCCATTGTGTTCCCGCCGTATATTATCCCTATGGAATTAGTTATGCTGAAATGCGAAGTGTATCCTATCAAATCCAGATTTTTCTCTTTCTTCAGGGGTTTCATGAAATCAATGAGCTCTTTCCTCGCGAGATAGAGCAGGTCAGAGGCGTTTGTCGCAGCGCCTTTCTCTATCTTGACAGGCGGGATGCATACCTCAGGCTCCTGTATATCGTTGTATATCGATGTTCCCGAAACAGTCCTCATTGCTGTTCCGCTTTTGCCGAAATATTTCTTGCTGTATGCTTTTTTAAAATCCCTGAAATAATTTCCGAAATTCATGTATCTGTTTCCTTTCATGAGCTGGAACTCGTTCTCTATTCCTATGTAAATCGGCGTTTTTATCACAGTCATTTTTCAAGCCCCCTTAGTTTTTTATAGTAAAAATCATAGACTGTTTCTGAAAGCGCGCCTATGGCCATCTGAGGGCTTATGCTTTTTGCCTTGATTCTGTTCATCATTATTGAAATCGCATAATCGCCGTTTATGACCCCGACATCGTGGATATCATATCCGAATTTCGGAGAGCTTATCAGCCCGACTTTGTTGCCTATCAGCGTTTCTTTGGGAAGGAACATGCCGAGCCATTTGCTGTCTGATTCCTCGAGCAGTTTCCTCATATGCTCGCAGTTTTTCCTGTTTCCCGCCTTGTCTGTATATATTGCGGAAAGCAGCCTTGTCATATCCTTCGCAGTGGTTATGTTGCTTCCGTCTGTGTTGAAATCAGAGTAAAGCCTCGGGACATTGTATGCCAAAAGGTGCGCGAGCATTGTATTTCTCGCGCCGAGCCTTGAGGATGTCTTGTTGATGTTTTCAAGCCCGACCCTGTCTGCCAAAAGGTTCGATGCCTCGTTGTCTGAACGGATTATCATGTATTCAAGCAGCCTCTTCACAGTGAAAGGCGTTCCATCAGGAGCCATGCTTACAGGGTCAAAAAATTCAAGAGTGTATCTGTGGTTTGCCGCAATCTCATCCTCAAGGGATAGTTTCCCCTGCGAAATCTGGTTGAAGACCTCTATCATTATCGGGACTTTTATTATTGATGCACTCCAGCCCTTGCTGTTCCCGTTTATCGAGAACGAGCCGAGATATCCCCTTAAATCCTCGAAGCTCAGCGAAATCCTCGCCCCTCCGAGATATTTGCCGCAGGCTTTTATCACTTGGCTCAGCTCTTCCTTGACCTTTTCAGTATACATTTTTCCTCCCCAGATATTTATAGAAATTGATGCCCGGGCATGTTTTGATGAATGAGACTTTTGCAGCAAGGTCATTCAGCGCTCTCCTGAATTCTGGATGTTTCTCCCTTATGATGCAGATATCCTGCAGCGCTTTCTGTTTTATATCTATGAATTCATTGAAATCCTTCGCAGACATGAAGCTGTCCTCTGAAAGCTCTTCCAAATCAGGGACATTTTTCCTCAATTCGCAGATATTCCTGTTTATTTTGTTCAGATAAAGCTGGAGATGACCTATTGTATTTTTTATTCCGAATCTGCCTGAAAGCTCGCCTGTCAGGCTTTTATATGAATCAAGCATTTTCGCGCTCAATTCTCTCTTGTCCAGACTCGAGGCAAAGGCGATTCCTATTTTTCCCGCATTTTCGCCGTAAACATTGCCTCCCTCGTATTCTAAAGGTCTTGTGGCGATGATGCATCCGTCTTGGTCAATCACATAATGGTATGCTATCGATGCCCAGCCTGTCTTGCCTGTCTGGATATCGAGTATTTTCGGAATGCTCTGCGAAGAGCCGTTTCCCGTATGATGGACAACTATGGTGTCTGGTTTTTCCATGGGTTTCATGTCTGAGGTGTCCATAGGATATATCGCCTGCAGAATTCCCAGATTGCCCAATTTCTCGGGCCTGTAATGAATCTCTGAGACGCTGTCTTTTCTTTCTCCGTTCAGATATTTCGGTTTTTTGAATTCTATGTCCATTGCGAGCACCTGCTCTATCCGCTCCCTGCATGAATTTTTCCTTGAAAATTCTGCTGCTTCCGCCAGCGAGCCGAAGCAGACATCTTTATTCTCAAGGGTTATCCTTCTCGTGTAGATGTCTTTCATTTTTTCTCCTCCGTCTTTGATTTTGCAATGAATTCCCTGAAAAGCTCGTTGAGAGAATACTCCACGACATGGCTTTTATTCCTGAATCTTCCGTCATCCACGAGAGATTCCATCTGCTTCACGGTTTCCCGATTCACAGACACGCTTATCTTCTCTTTAGTGTAAACCATTTTGCATTATACTACCAAGTAGTATTCCGTAAGACCTCCCTTTTAAATCTTTCCATATTAATCACTTTAAAATGACATTAATATGAAAGAAAGCTCGCAAGCGCGCCCCGCTGGGCGCGCACGACTTCATTCTGCTGGATGCGCTGACCCTCGCGCCTCAGGAATGATGTTTGAAATGCAAAAGAAGTGCGCGGGCCGGGATTCGCACCCGGGTCTCCTCGTTGGCAACGAGGAATACTAACTGCTATACTACCTGCGCATAAGCAAAAATGCAAGATAAAGGGGATATTTAAAATTTTGGCTTTAAGAAATCCTGCTTCCGAGCTCGATATCTTTCTCAGGCGCGATGAGGACGACTTTGCTGTGGTCTGCATTCACTGCGGCGAGAATCATGCCCTCGCTCTTGATGCCGCGCATGAGGCGCGGCTCGAGGTTGCTGAAGACAATGCACAGCTTGTTCTTGAGCTCGTCCTTTTTGTAGAATTGCTTGATGCCTGCGAGGATTGTCTTCTTTTCGGAGCCGAGGTCGACTTCAAGCTTGTATAGCTTGTCAGCGCCTTCGATATCCTCTGCCTTCAGGATTTTTCCTGCCTTGAGCTCTATTTTTCCCCACTCATTGAATGAAACCATCTCAGACATTTTGATTATCCCTTCTATTTTTTCCTCTTTCTTGCTTTCTTTCGCTTTGATTTCCTGCTCAATCTTTGTGAACAGTATCTCTCCCTTGGAAATTTTCTGAACTTTATAAGGTTTTTTGAGCTCGCCGTATTTCAGCGCAAAGCCGAACTGTTTCGCAATCTTTTCGCATGATTCAGGTATGAAAGGCCAGAGCAGAATCGCGATTGCCTTGATTGCATTCGCAAGCTCGTAAAGGACCTGTCTTGTACCTTTTCTTAATTCTGGTAAAATCTGCTTTTTTTCTTTATCTGATGCTTCTTCCCATTTTCTTCCAATAACCCAAGGCGTTCTAAATTGAATAAACTCATTGCATGAATCAATAAATGCAAATATCAAATTCAATGCCTTATCCAATTCATAATTTTCCAGATATTTTTCACATTCTATCTGCAATGCATCTGATTTTTCTTTTAATGTAAGAAGAGAAACATCTTTCTTTTCTCTTTTTAAATAACGCAATGTCCAACCACCTCTTATGGAATTATTTTCTGTTCCTATTCCTAAAAAAAGCGCGCATTTATTGTTTTTTAAATCTCTCCTTGTTTCGGCAGTTAAACCCTTAAGTTTAGATTTCTCAACGCCGTATTTCTCCGCGAGCGCGCTCACTCGAGAAACAAGATTGCCGAGCTTGTCCGCAAGCTCGGAGTTATGCCTCTTGATTAGGATTTCCTCTGAAAACTCGGAATCATCAAAGACAGAGCATCTCAAAAGCGAATATCTTATGCTGTCTGCCTGATATTTTCCCGCAAGCTCCAAGGGATCTATTATGTTTCCTATGCTTTTGCTGATTTTTCCCCCGCCAAGCGTGAGATATCCGTGAACCAGAAGCTTTTTCGGGAGCTTGTATCCCGCCGAAAGCAGAAGCGCGGGCCAAATCACCGAGTGAAACCAGTTTATGCCTTTCCCAACAACATGAAGCTCCGCTGGCCAGTATTTTTTCTCGTTGCCTTTCAATCCTGAAATATAATTAATCAAAGCATCAATCCAGACATAAACCTTGTAATTCTTGTCTCCCGGAAAATCGATTCCCCACTCCGCGTCTTTCCTGCTTATGCAGATGTCGTTCAGGCCTTCTTTCACCCTCGCGATTATCTCGTTCTTTCTTGTTTCAGGAACAACATATTTCGGGATTATCTCCAGAAGCTTCTTCTGGTATTTGCTCAGTTTGAAGAAATAAGCCTCCTCTTTCCTGAATTCAGGCTCTTTATTGTGCTCTGGGCACTTTCCATCGACAAGCTCTTTTTCCGTGATGAACGCCTCGCATCCTGTGCAGTAATATCCCTCGTATTTCGACTTGTAAATATCTCCTTTGTCTATTATCTTCTTCAGGATTTTTGTGACGACAACTGCATGCTCTTTCGCGGTTGTCCTGATGAAATCATCGTATTCTATTTCCAGCTTCCTGCACAGCTCGATGAAAAACAAGGCATTCTTATCCACGAATTCCTTCACAGGAACGCCAGCCTTCTCCGCGGCTTGCACATTCTTCTGCGCGTTTTCATCAACGCCTGTTAAAAAGAAAACATCCTCGCCCTTCAGTTTATGCCATCTCGCGATAGCATCTGCCAGTATTTTTTCGAATGCGTGGCCGACATGGGGCTTTGCATTCACATAGTCGATTGCAGTCGTGATGTAAAACTTCTTTGCCATTGATGATTTAGGGCGGGATTGCTTAAAAATCTTATGAAATCAGGGGCGCGCCATCCGCCACATGATGTCGAAATACTTCCTGTAGCCCTCTGATATTTCCCTGTTCTTTATCACTATAGCCAGAGGCTCGGATGCCCAAAGGATTATTGCTATCTTGTCCTGATAGATATTCACCGCGACAGAGCTCTCGTATTTGGACGGAAGATATCTTATTTCAGA
>Ga0265297_10008392_pt1 | contig 13801 bp, 14 predicted proteins | sample Munlanlwell13791_FD_192502 | JGI IMG/M metagenome (GOLD analysis project Ga0265297, IMG submission 192502) | Leachate microbial communities from a municipal landfill in Southern Ontario, Canada - Leachate well 137-91 | ecosystem: Engineered > Solid waste > Landfill > Unclassified | place... | reverse complement strand
TTATACTCGAATTGCAACGTCCGATACTAGATTTGATAACCTTAAGACTATCGTGTTTTTGCAGTTTTTTCCTTATCTTCTTAAGCTTTTGTATCTTCAAATTGTATCTTGAACTTTATATGTATTAAGGAACTTTTTTGAAGAACCTCATGTTGGCATTGAAGATGCTTAGCATAAAAAATTATACTAATGTGCGTCTATGTGATTAAGGATGGTTAATTTTATTCTAAAGGAGTTCTAGTGAAGATTTTTCTCGATACTGCTGATATTCAAGAAATAAGAAAGTGGTCTGCTACGGGTATTATTGATGGTGTAACAACAAATCCGACTCATATGAGTAGTGCCGGATCTGATCCTAAAAAAACTATCAGAGATATTTGTGCCTGTCTGCCTCATGGAGCTATAAGTGTTGAGGTGACTGAAGTAGAACCGGATGCGGTATATCGCCAGGCTCGTCTGATTTCGGCTTTAGCACAGAATATTGTGGTAAAGATTCCTTGTGACGTGCGCTATTATGAGGTTATACAAAGACTTGTGCAAGAAGGAATTCCTCTTAATATTACTCTTGTTTTTACGGTGGCTCAGGGGCTTGCTATGTGCAAGTTGGGTGTTGAGTACATTTCACCATTTGTAGGAAGATTAGAAGATGTTCAAAAGAATTCAGGAATTCAATTAGTGCAAGATCTTGTACATTTGAAACAAACATACGCGTTTAAAACACAGATTTTAGCGGCATCGATTCGTACTGTTGATCATATAACACGTGTAGTGCAATCTGAGGCAGATTGTATTACTGTTCCTGTAGGTGTTTTATCGCAAGCTTTAACGCATGAGTTGACTGAAAAAGGTATTGAAAAATTTTTAGCTGATTGGAAGAAATTAGAAATTACAAAGTTTCCATAAAAAAATACGAGGTAAAGATTAGGCATATCTAAAAACCTAATTACTCAGGCTTTCAGCGTTGATATAAACGAACACCTTATAATTGGGTTCTTACAAGATCCTAAGATCATTGTAGTCTCCCATGTAGGTGATCGTTTTATTCAACCCCACTTCTTTACCTCAATACTTACTTTAACAAATTGCGGTTTCTTGTGTCAATATATTTGACAAAAATAAATAAAAATATTTTTTAAATTATATCATTATTTTAATTATATTGCCTTTTGGATCGCTTATTTGGCTCTTCTCGGCGGAGGCATTTTATAGGTGTTTTTGGCTGAATGTATTTCTGCTTGCTTGAATTGCCTCAAGTGCTTCCGCGGTGCTGTTGACTATAATAAACGCTTCATGAGGAGGAAGGTTTATCAGGCCTTCTTTCATGGCCGTTCCGACGTACCAATCAATAAGTGGTTGCCAGTAATGTTTATCTACAAGAATTACAAATTGGGGGTCGCTCATCTTAAAAATGATAAGGTTAAGCAATTCAAAAAGCTCGTCGACCGTGCCCACGCCACCAGGGAAAAATATATAACCTATAGAATAATGAAAGAGAAACCATTTGCGTACAAAAAAGTAGCGTGCTTTGTAAACGGGGGCGCATGGATTATGAAAACCATGGTTTGTGGCTGTAAGTCCAATGCCAAGTGTTTGGCATGATTTAGATTTTTTATTTTTACAAGCTTGCGCGGCTCCGCAGTTGGCAGCTACCATAATGCCGGCGCCTCCGCCTGTTATGATTGAATAACCTTGCATTGCGAGTGCTTCTGAAAGTTCAAAGGCTTGTTTGCTGAACTTATCTTCAGTTTTAACATGTACGCCGCCAAGAACGGTAATTATAGGTTGTTCTATTCTGCTCATTGCCCAAAGTCCGCGGATATAATCTATGTTGATTTTTGTAATTCTGACGGCCAAATATGCAAGTTCTTTTAAGAATGACATTTTTTTCATAGCGGGCCCTTTGATGGGTTCTGTTTGGTTTTATTTTTACATGTATCTTCAATAAGGCATAGTGCTTTGTTAAGATCATCTGTAATGGTAAATAAATCTAAGTGTTCCTGTGTGACGGCTCCATGTGTAAGCCCTTCTGCGTATAGCCAATCGATAAGTCCTTGCCAGTATTCTTTGCCGATAAGTACAATGGGAGCCGGTTGTAATTTTTTTATTTTCATGAGTGTGAGCAGTTCTGCAAGTTCGTCGAGTGTTCCATAGCCGCCGGGGAATATTACGTAAGCCATAGAATAATGCGTGAGTAGCCATTTGCGTATATATAATTGTTCAACTTCTATGTATTGCTTCATGCAGGGGTTTTTGTCTTCAAATCCTTTTATACCGATACCTATGCTCATTGTTTGTTGATTTTTAAGTGCGCCGCAGTTTGCTGCTTGCATAATCCCTGTGCCTCCACCGGTCATGATGTTTATATGTAAGGCTACGATTTTTTGAGCTAAAAAATGAGCTTGTTGTGCATACATATCGTCTATAGGTAACTGTGCTCCACCAAAAATTGAGACGATTGGTCCTTTAATGCTGCTTATCTTCCAGACGCCATGTATGAGTTGAAAGGTACTATGCATTGTATTAAAAAAAGTTTTTGCTGCCATAGAAACGCGAGATAAGAAAGGCATAAACGTCCCCTTTGTGTAAGGTCTTTCTTATTTGACCATGACATAAAGAGCGTTAATTTTACAAGTATTAGTTTGATTAAGAAGCTGAAAGTATATGAAATTTGGGGCTATGCCCATTATAGGTGAGTGAGCTTATTTGGAAGATATAAGCTCACTGAGATTGATTTGTTGATAAGAATCAACAATGATGTCGGCGCTTGAAAGTGCCGTACGGTTTTTCGCGGTATTAATACCGATGCAATACATGCCGGCATTTTTTGCTGCGGTTACTCCATGGCGGCTATCTTCGATTGCGATACAATCTGATGGATTAACGCAAAGTTGTTTAGCTGCATGTAAGTAGAGCGCAGGATCCGGTTTATTGGCAAAATTTACATGTGAAACATTGTAAATATGTTCGCCAAAAAACTGACGCAGATTCATAATGCGATCTGTAAGTTCAGCAGTTTCTGCCGATGCATTTGTAGCGATCCCGGATTTCAATCTAAGATGTGCAATCTTGTTGTGAAATTGAACAAATCCCGGAATAAAGCGTACATGCTGTTTGTATAAGTCATGTGCAATTGCGCTTTCTTCCTTGATGAGATCGTCTAACGCTTCAGGTAATTGAGCTGTTTGTTTTATGAGTAGACAGCTTTTATGTAAAGCGAGTCCCTGAATAGTATCAAACAGTTCTTTATCTGTTTTTGCATCGAGTGTAATACCTCGTTTTTCAAGTAATCGACGGCTAGCTTGATTCCAAATGGTTTCGGTATCAATGATAGTACCGTCAAGATCAAAAATAATTGCTTTATAATTCATGTAAAACCTCTGTTTCCTTTCTTTTGTAAAAGGTTATTAATGTTAAAAGCTTGGGGGAACTACCAAAAACAATCAGGGTAGTTGCTGATTAAACCCAGGATGGACGTTGCGTTGTTGCTAAAAGAGGATCCTTTTTTTTAGCGCCTATCTTAGGCATCTAACTAATCATATAAATTTTTCTGAAAAAAGTCAAATTTTATATAAAATGATGACAAAATATGTTTAATATACAATATTAAAGCCGGTATTATAACTAACGTAAGGAGTAGTATGAAAGATTTCGAATTATTACCTCATACCGCCGATATAAAGCTTCGCGTGTATGGTGCTTCGCTCGAAGAGCTTTTTAGACATGCTTTGCAGGGTATGTTTCAAAGTATTAGTCCTCAATCTGAATATTGTGTCGAAAAACAGGACAGGCTTGTATGCCAAAAGTTAACACGACAGCATGAGGTAGAGGTGCGTTCAGCTGATCAAGAACTTCTTTTGGTAGATTTTTTGTCTGAGGCTTTGTATCTATCTGATATTCATAATGAAGCCTATTTTGATCTTGATATACACACACTGACGCATGAGCATGTAAAAGCAACGGTCAAAGGTGTCCCGATTACAGGATTTGAAGTTGTGGAAATTAAAGCCGTTACCTATAATGACCTCAAGGTTGAATATAAGGATGGTATATGGCAGGCGGACGTTGTATTTGATATTTAAGGAGAAGCTATGGAGAAAAAACCGATAACACGCAACGATTTAATAAAAGTTGAGGATTTTTTATATGAAATTCCTACATCGTTTCGGGGTGATATGCGTGTCAGTGCCCGTGTTTTTTTAAGCGAAGAAATGCTTGATGCGGTTCTTGATGATAAGTCGTTGGAGCAGCTTGTTAATGTGACTACGTTACCAGGTATCAAAAAACATGCCTTTGCGATGCCTGATATTCATCAGGGGTATGGCTTTCCTATTGGCGGACTTGCGGCAACGGCAATTCATGAGGGTGGTGTTATCTCGCCCGGAGGCATCGGATACGATATAAATTGTGGTGTGCGCCTTCTTGTAACCTCTTTATATGCTTCTGAAATTACCCCTTACCTTGAAAATTTAGCAACAGCGCTTTATCATCAGGTGCCATCAGGAGTTGGACAAGGCGGCAAAATTGACCTTTCTATGGGTGAACTGGATAAAATTTTAAAGCATGGGGCCGCGCATGCTGTTGCAATGGGATACGGAAATGAGTCTGATCTTGAATACTGTGAGGAACGCGGATGCCTGCGTAATGCTGATCCATCGTTGATATCAGATAGAGCGAAAAAACGTGGGCTGGACCAGTTGGGAACTCTTGGTTCGGGTAATCATTTTTTGGAAGTGCAGCGTGTTTCTGAGATCTTCGATGAAAAGGTTGCGCAGACATTTGGTCTTGAGCTGGACCGTATTGTTGTTATGATACACTGTGGATCTCGAGGGCTTGGCCATCAGACATGTACTGATTACGTCAGGCTTATGATGAATAAAATGAGCGGCTGGGGTATTCAGTTGCCAGACAGAGAGCTTGCTTGTGCGCCATTTACAAGTCCTGAAGGGCAAGAATATTTTATGGCTATGGCGGCAGCTGCAAATTTTGCGTGGGCCAACCGTCATGTTATAGCGCATCATGTGCGCGAAGCGTTTAAAACCGTTATTGGTGATAGTGTTGTGATTAATACACTGTATGATGTGTCACATAATATAGGCAAATTAGAAAGGCATACAATTGATGGCGCGCCGATGGAACTTCTGGTTCATCGCAAAGGAGCGACGCGTGCTTTTGGACCCGGAAGAAAAGAGTTACCCGCGAAATATCATGCTGTAGGGCAGCCTGTATTGATTCCCGGGACGATGGGAACTTCTTCGTATGTAATGGTAGGTGCTTCTGAAGGTATGGAAAAAGCTTTTGGCACATCATGTCATGGAGCCGGTCGTAAACTATCACGAACAAAAGCAAAAGAAATGGTGCGAGGATCTGAACTTCGCGATTTATTAGAGTCTAAAGGTATCATCATCCGTTGCGATTCAAATGCGGGTTTAGCAGAAGAGGCTCCTTTAGCTTATAAGGACGTTGATAATGTTGTTAACGTGGTGCATGGTGCTGCTCTAGCCTATAAAGTTGCCTGTTGCAAGCCGTTGGCCGTGGTAAAGGGCGGTTGATTATAGGTTGTTATACAAGGCTTTGTGTTACATGGTAGGCAATTCTATGCTCAGTTAACCAACCATGCCATTGAGGTGATACCGGATGTGTGCACAATAATGCGTACGCTAGTTGTGTGCCGTGTGAAGTATTATAGAGCTCTACAAGCTGCTGTTGCCGTAGTAATTGCCTACGTAAGTTGCGTGCTTTTTTGCCTCGTTCAACGTCTAGTGAGTTCCATTGTACTGTTTTACATTCTAACCATCGTTGATTGGTGATGATGTGATGAAAGTGTAGTAATACTGGGCCTCGGTAATTTTCCGGTATGCCAAACGCAATAACTCTTTCATTAGTATTTGATTCTTCTATATCCAATGCTGTTTTAATTTTGTGCCACAATCTGAGGCGAGGGGTAGTATCACATATGTCGCGAATAAATGCTCTAATTAACAAGTGAAAGCCAGGAGTTTCCAGAAAATAATTAATAGCACGGTCGATGGTACTTATTTGAGTTCTAAGAGCGGGAAATCGTATGCCTTGTTCTCTGGAAGTGCATAATAAAATATCGAGTGCGTTATTTAGTTCCTGCAATGATATATGAGGATTGTCTATGACATGTAGCGCAATATCTTGCACATGAGCAACGTGAGAACAGCGCCCTCTTTCTATTTGAGTTAATAGATGCGCGAGGGGTTGTTGACTGCAAAGTATAGGGTTTAATAAACATAGTAGGCTTAAAAATCCCAATGCCTTTGTGTATCTATTCATTCGTTCTCCTTATGAGTTGAACTGTTCTTACGCGTGTAGTATGGTTAAAATGTTTGAGCTTGTTATAGCAATAATAGGTATATAAGGCAATAAAATAATGAGTATTTCTAAAGATGCATCAGGAGATATGATACGGCTTTTTATTGCGGTTGAGTTACCTTCTTATATAAAAGAAGAAGTAATTCGCTTGCAAAAAAACTTAATGGACAAGCGCGTTTTAATTGGAAATTATCCTAAGCCGGATGCTATGCATCTGACGTTAAAATTTATTGGCAATGTAGAGCGAAATAAAATTCCCCTGATCCAACAAGCATTGCGCTCAGTAGAAAATACATGCATGAACATACGCATAATGAGTCTTATGTTTTTTGGAAACTTTCGCTTTCCAAAAGTAGTATATGTTGCTCTTGATTGTCCTGAGCTGCAAGAATTAGTAGATGCCATTGATAATAACCTCAAAGAATTATGTGTGTCAGAAGAGCGTGATTTTAAGCCGCATATAACTATTACTCGTGTTAAAGAGATGATTGATTATCAAACATTTGTGGATTGGATTGAGAATACGCGTGTTGAACCTTTGTCATTCGATATCGAAAGTTTTGTGTTAATGCAATCAAAACTTAATAGTTCCGGTCCCATTTATATGCCTATTGAGCGATATATCTTTAAATCTTAATTTGGAGAAAGAGGTCTTTCCAAAAAAGTTTGCTACTGCCGCTCATTGGGGGATTTTCAAGCGCGTTGTACACAATTTCTATAATGCGCTGAGCAGAAGAACATTTTTGCGCATTGTTTTCTTTGAGAGCTTTTTTGTACTGCGATGTCCAGTACTGAGCGAGTTTATCAATAAGTTCAGCTGTTTCGAGCTCATCGGGATTGATGCTATCCAATGTTTGTAAAAAAACAGTTGGATTTTCATACGCTGGTTTTGTAAAGAATGTGATGAGTGGATGGTTTGCCAGTTCATCGTGTGAAGCATAGAACTGAGAAATTGTGCAACGTGAACGAATTGTTGGAGCTACAGCTCCTATTTTTTCCGCGAGTAATAAAAAGTGATAACCATGTGGTGGTTCTTCAATCGATTTGAGCAAGCTGTTATAGCATGATGCCGTTAAATGGTCTGCGTGTTGGATAACAATAAAAAATTCTTGCCCTTCATCAAGCATAAACTTGAGCGTATCAAATACGACTTCAAGGTCTTCGCGTGTGTAGTTCCCTTGTGGAGCTACCCATAACGCGCTGTGGTATTGGTGCTGCGCAATGAGCTTACATGTGGTGCATGTGGTGCAACCGCCTTTTTGACACCAACGCTGTTGCATGTAGGTATGTACATGATTAATGAGTTCTGTAATAGGGCCAACCCATAACTGAGCAGGACTCGTTGATTCCGTGGTTCCCGCTATCAGATGTTTGTGTTGTTGTGTATCCATGTAAGGATAATCTCCATAGCAAGATGTGTCAGTTCTTCCGGCGCTTTTGTTCCGTTTAATATATATGTATTCGTTCTTTCATGCATGAGCTCATCAAACCCATCTACTACTCTTTGAAAGAAATCTTTTGATTCTTGTTCGAAAGATGTAAAGGGAATGTTACGCGCAATTCTGCGTTCTAAAGCCGTTTCTGCGGTGACGCGTACGTATATAACAATATCAGGTTCGCGACCTTCCATGGCCCAAGCGTTTACTCGTTGAATAAACGAAGTATCAAGACCGCGTGCGTATCCTTGGTATACCACTGAAGAATCTGCCATGCGATCTGATATGACGATCTGTTTTTTTGCCAAAGAAGGTAAAACAACACTTTGAAAATGTTGAGCTCTGTCTGCCGCAAAAAGCAAGAACTCGGCTTTTGCTGTTTTTGCAATAGCAGGGTCATGTAGTATGGTACGTATATGTGAACCAAGGGTACTGTCGCCAGGTTCGCGTGTTAATACCACAGGCCATAACTGTTCTTTAAGAGCGTTAGCAAGATGGTGCGCCAAAGTGCTTTTGCCGGAACCGTCAATGCCTTCAATGGCAACAAGTATGCCTTGCTGTAGGTGTTTCATAGCAAGCCTTAAAATAGCATTTTGCTGATAAAATTAACTCTCTATAATATACTATATTAACAATACAAAGTCTTGTTAGTTTATATGTAGGTTATTTTATTATGTTTTGTATATGTTAATTGCTATTGATTATCCTAGTATGTAATCGGCTTAATAGTATTTTAGTGTATATAGGGATACGACTATGTGTGAAAAGAAAAAAGTAACTATCAATCCCGGATGTATAGGTTGTGGGTTATGTGAATCAATTGCACCAGATGTATTTATAGTAAAAAATATATCAACTGTTAAAGACGCGTACGATTATGACCGTAATGCTGACAAAATTAAAAAAGCTGCACAGTTATGCCCTGTAGGTGCTATAACAGTACAAGAGTGAATATACTTTAAAAAAGAAGGATGTGTGATGAATATTTATGAAAAATTGCAAAGTAGTGTTGATATGCCGGAGAAGCAGATTTACCAAGAGCTTTATGATGCTTTGATCAATCAAGATAAGATAAATTTTTTGGGGCTTATCTTGCAAAGAGCTGCACATCTATTTTCTCATGATACGGCTCTTGTATGTCATGATAAATCGATGAGCTACCGCGAGCTTTATTATCGCGCCTGTTCTGTAAGTAGGTTGCTTAAAGAGAGGGGTGTAAAACCTCACGATCGCGTTCTTATGCTTATGGAAAATTCCCTTGCGTTTTATGTTGCGTATTTTGGTATTACACAAATGGGAGCGGTAGTTGTTCCTCTTAATATTTTTCTTCACGAAAAAGAATTGGCTCATATTATAGAAGATGCGCAACCTACATTCTTTATTTGTTCATCAGCTAGAACAGAAAAAATACGTGAATGCGCGTCTCAATTGCCTCCTATGATTGATGAGCTTGATCTGAAACTTGAAGATCCTGTTCCTGATGATATTCCATCATTTGAAGTTACTTGCCTACCATTTGATGATATGGCTGCACTATTGTATACCTCCGGTACAACAGGTTTTCCTAAAGGTGTAATGTTAAGTTCGCGTAATATTCTTACCAACGTAGTTCAAGCGATTTCTCGGTTTGGCCTTATTAGACAACAGCGTGTTTTGGCTGTTTTACCCTTGTTTCATAGCCTTGCTCAAAATATATGCATTTGGTCCAGTATTGTTATGGGGTGTACGGTAATTATTGTTCCCAAGATCGATCGTAGAATGTTGTTAACCGGATTAGAACATAAGCCGACAATCTTTGTGGGTGTCCCGGCTTTATTCGCCGTCCTTTGTCTATTGAAAACAGCTCCGCTTGATTCTATTAATTATTTTTTTTCTGGGGGTGATGCATTACCTGACAGAATAAGATCAGCCTTTTCTCTTATTTATAGAAGAAAAATTTGCAGCGGGTATGGAACAACTGAAGCTTCACCGGTTATTTCGGTTGATCTGGAAGATGTAGCCGAACCGACAAATTGTACCGGCAGACCGCTTGTGGGAGTTCATTGCGCTATTAAGGATGATAATTGGAATACGTTGCCGGCAAAACATATAGGACAAATTTGGATTAAAGGTGACAACATCATGCTCGGTTATTACAATGCTCCTGATGTGAATAAGACCGTTTTTAAAGATGAATGGTTTGCGACAGGGGACCTTGGGTATATTGATGATAACAGCAAAATAGTCATTACCGGTAGAGTTAAAGACCTTATTGTAAGTAAGGGTATAAATATTTACCCCCAAGAAATCGAAAATGTTATTCTGTTGTCGCCCAATGTAACGGCTGTTGGTGTTATAGGGCAAGATGATCCTGATGTTGGTCAATTTCCGGTTGCGTATGTAACGGTTCGCCAGATGAGTCCTCAAACTGAGATGGAGTTGAGGAAATTATGTGCCCAGCATTTAGCTGCTTATAAAGTTCCTAAACAATTTATCTGCAGTACCCAACCATTGGCGACAACGGCTACCGGAAAAGTCGATAAGAAGGTACTCAGAAAATTGCACGCTGAAAGGCTTGATAAGGCTAAATAACAGGTGAGTATAGAAAGTTGTTATATTTTGCGGTTAATAAGCAAAAAAAGTTGCTTTTGAGAAAACCTTGCGTTATAATTTGATCAGTCTTAATAATGATAACCTCCATTTCCCCTATCCGTGACGTTCTGTCTGGGTAGGGGTATTTTGATTAAAATTATGGATAATAAAAATAATAGATATGTCCCAGCCAAAAAAGACGGTCGTTTTGAATGTAGTGTCCATGAGGTCAAAGAAGGATTTTTTTGGGCAACTGCATTGTCACTTGTTAAATCTACTATCAAGCGTTTTCGCGTACGTGAACAGGTAGATTGGCTTGTTCCTGAAAAACCTGTTGAACGAAGCCAAGAACTTGCGGTAACATGGATTGGCCATTCTACAGTGCTTATTCAGGTCGATGGCGTCAATATTTTAACAGATCCAATCTTTGGAGCTGCTTCGGTACTGTTCCCTCGCGTAATTAAACCGGGTATTATGCTTGAACAATTACCTCTTATCGATGTGGTTCTGATTTCCCACAATCATTATGACCATATGGAAGCTTCCGCGATTACTTATTTAGCAAAGAAAAATCCTTCAATTAAGTTTCTGGTGCCCCAGGGCGATAAAGCTTGGTTTTTAAAGCGTGGTATCCGAAATGTCTTTGAGTGTTTATGGTGGGAAGGCCATACTATTGCGAATAAAGCAACCTGTACATTTTTACCCGCGATTCATTGGACACAACGCCGTCTAAGGGACAGAAATAAATCTCTTTGGGGTAGCTGGATGATCGAAGTTGCCGGCAAAACAGTATATTTTGGTGGTGATACGGCTTTCGGAGAGCATTTTAACACCATTGCCAAAGAGTACCCATCGATTGATCTAGCTATTCTTCCTATAAGTCCTTGTGAGCCACGTGAATCTATGAAACATGCCCATATGGACCCACTTGAGGCTATACAGGCATTTGTTTCATTGGGTGCTCATCAATTTATTCCTATCCATTGGGGGACGTTCCGCTTTGGTAATGAATCGGCACATTCGGCCATTGATAGGCTTGTGCATGGTTGGTGTAAAAACCAATTAGATGAAGCCAAGCTTGTTATTCCAAAAGCAGGCAAAAAAGCATCTTTGTGACTTGAATAATCCGGATCTCGTACCAGTACCTTATCCATATTTTTCTCATGTTAATGGTTAGAATAATATTGTATTGACAAAAAATATAAATATTCTATAATAGAAATATACAAATTAAGTGAAACGGAGGTTATTGATATGAAATGTTCACAAATTTTTTCATTATTGTTATGTGTGTTCAATATAGGTTTGCAGGGTATGGCGCGTAGGAAGCCAATATCAAGCGGTAAACCCTATCACCCAAATAAAACGCGACAGGTTCATGCTGCTCCACATAGGGCACCGGCTCCGCAAGGACTTGCTGCCGCTGCAGCGCCTGTACGACAGGTTCGCGATGAGCTGCCTCTTCCTATGTCTTTAAGAAGACTTGCAGGCGTTTCAATTCATCATATAGTTGTTACAATGCAGGGCTCAAGTCAATGTGGGTCTCGTTCAGTTGCCAATGCATTGGCTGTTCAAGATGTCATTATGTCCGGTCAATCATTGAACTCTTCTACTATTCGTGCTCAGGCATCTCAGTATGATCGCATTTTAATTAACCATATATTGGAATGGGCCGAGGTTGCGAATTTAGCTCGCAGAAACAATCTGTTTAATGCGCATATTATGGCGAGAATTCCTAAAGAACAAACGGAAGCGGTATACCCTTATGTTGTATATTCAACTGATGGGCAGGAACATAGTCTTGATGATTTGGCCGCATCACTATTAACACACGAAACAATGACAGCTCATGTTATTTGTAATACGGGTGGCCATTGGGTGCTTATTACCATCATAAAGCAAGAAGGTCATGCTCCTCAGATGTTGTATATGGATTCATGCAATGGAATACTGCAGGATGATTCCGCAGCGACAGCTTATATTTGCTACCTGTATAACACCTGTTTAGCATAAAAATTGTGGCAGCTCTCTAACGAGCTGCCTTTTTTATTAAGCTCCAAATAAAATATCCGGTCTAAAGCTGGATATTTTATTAGTGTATCGAGAGCAATTTTTTAAAATGCTACGTAAAGGTATCAAATAGTCTCAACGGCTGACTGGTTTCTTGTCTTAAAGAGAAGTGCAAGAATATACTTAACCTAGGTAGGCATATAAAAAAAGGAGTATCTATGAAAGCGTCTTGTCTTACCATTTTTCTGGTGGGTATTTTGTTTGCGCTATGTTCAGTGGTTTTTGCGGAGACTAATGTATATCTTATCAATTCAACGCCCTATACGTTTGATATTAGCATGAAGCAAACGGGTGATTTAACATTACTTGTAGGCAAAAATTATGATCAGGAAGTTGCACGCGTTAATCCTTGGCAAGCTAAAACTAAAATAGCTTTCTTTAATCGTAACGTAGGGATAAAAAAAGATAAGTATTATCAATTTATGTTAAATTTAACAACTCCCCAATTGCCTTCTCGCGTTATGACACTCAAACAACAGATAAAGGGAAAGGCTGTAGGCAGTACCTTATATGTAGGATTTGATTCTACCGGTAATGTAAGTGAATGGACAACTTCTAAAACAATTCGTTGGCATTCCCCAATTTTTTTCAGCTGTAAAGATTTACAAGGTGTTGTGCAGACATTTATGATTCGGTATCGTACGTACGAAGCCGGCAGCTACAATGATATTGAATATGTGATTAGCTATAAGCCCGAGCCTGACAAAAACATATCATATACAACCCCTAATACTGAAGGTGACTCTTGCCAACTTAATCTGTTGTCATGGAACTTGTATCTTCTAACTGTAGAGCCTTTAGGTATAACGTTTTATAGCAAACCTAAGGTTATGGAGCGTGCCAAAAGAGTGGCCGAAGCAATAGGTGGCTCATATGATGTTTTGATGCTTTGTGAAGTCTTTGATGATGATGCGCGCAAAGTTATTTTGGAAGGCCTTAAAGAACAAGGATACAAGTATGCTACATGTATTCTTGGGCAAGGGCTTGCTTTACCAGGTAAGGGCATGGAAGAATCCATAGATCAACCATTTATTGTAGATTTCAATAATAGCAAATTCGGTTCTGATGTTCATTATACTATTGGTGGGACAGGTCGCGGAGGAGGGCTAGCCGGTGGATTCCAAAATGGGGGCGTAATCATCGTAAGTAAATGGCCTATAGAAACAGCGCGAGAGATTGTTTTTAAGCGTGGATCACCTGAAGATAAACATGCTCGCAAGGGCTGTGTGTACGCAAAGATTAATAAAAATGGATTTATATACAATATATTTGGGACTCACCCGGAGGCTGTTGATAAAACGATTCGCAAGGAGCAGCTTGAAACGATAGCCGCGTTTGTTAAAATGCAAAATATTCCTGCAGCTGAACCGGTCATTATGGCTGGGGAT
>Ga0265297_10008391_pt1 | contig 13801 bp, 12 predicted proteins | sample Munlanlwell13791_FD_192502 | JGI IMG/M metagenome (GOLD analysis project Ga0265297, IMG submission 192502) | Leachate microbial communities from a municipal landfill in Southern Ontario, Canada - Leachate well 137-91 | ecosystem: Engineered > Solid waste > Landfill > Unclassified | place... | reverse complement strand
AGTTTGGAAATCAGCTGATGCAGCTTTATTTTGGGAGCGTCTTCGGGCGCTTGGCGCCGATAGTCGCGCGTCAATTGCTGGATCAGCCATTCGCTTTCGCCGGTGTTTGCAGGCATAGTATGGTGGAGGTTATAATGCGTATATTATAACACAGCGGCCCCGCAAGATACAACCTCAAAAACCAATCCTGCGGATCAAAATATCAAATTTCCAATATCCAATTTCCAATAAAATTCTTATTATCGGAAGTTTTTTTGATATTGGAAATTGGATATTGGAAATTTCCTCAGAGTTTGACTTTTGATCCCGCTCGTGCTACAATGAGAGTACTTAAATTGTCAATAATCACGTATGATTTTAAGCATCATCCAATTAGTTTCGGCTGTTTTACTTATCATTTCCATTCTCTTGCAGAATCGCGGCACCGGCTTGGGAGCGGCTTTCGGCGGCGAGGGCAATGTTTACCGCACCAAACGCGGCGTAGAAAGCTGGCTGTTCAAAGCGACGATTGTCTTGGCGGTGATTTTTCTGGGCGTCTCGCTTTTGACTGTGCTTTATTAAGCCAACTGTCATTTAAGACCTAATTTATCACTGTGCCTTTGATGAATTTTTTTAAAAAAAAGATTGAATTTTTTTTTGATCGCCAGAACGCCAGCTTGAAGCGGTTTTCCCGGCAGCATCATTTTGACCGCCAACTGGTGGCCGGCTTATTCAATCGCCGCAGATTGAGCTGGAAGCATTTTAAGTATTTGCCGAAATTCTTGACGGCCGGCGAAAGGCGCCAAGTCGGATTTTTAGCGGCGATCATCGTAGCGGCGGCGGCGTTGTTAGCTGGCAATCTGTTTTTCATGTTGACGGCTTCGGTGGCGCAGAGCGGCGGCGAATATGCCGAAGGCATGGTTGGCAGCCCGCGCTTCATCAACCCGATCTTGTCCCAAACCAACAGCATTGACGGCGATTTGAGCCGTTTGATTTTCTCGTCGCTTTTGGCCTATGACAAAAATCAGGATTTAACGGCTGATTTGGCTGAAAGCTACGAGGTGTCCGAAGATCAGCTCGTCTATACGTTTAAATTGAAAAATAATGTTAAGTGGCACGACGGCGAGAACTTCACCGCCAATGATGTGATTTTTACCGTCGCTTCGATCCAGGATTCGGAATTCAAAAGCCCCTTGGGCCGCAAATTCCGCGGCGTCACCTGCGAGAAAATAGACGATTACTCGGTCCGTTTCATTTTGAAAGAGCCGTTCGCGCCTTTTGCCGCTATGCTGACTTTCGGGATTCTGCCGGAGCATCTTTGGTATAATATTCCGCCGGCCAATGCCGATTTGAATGAGTTGAACAAGAAGCCGATCGGCACCGGCCCTTGGGAAGTCGAGAGCTTCAAGAAGGACTCGGCCGGCATCATCAAGTCCTACGCCTTGGCGCCCAATAAGGATTATTACGGCCAACGGCCTTACTTGTCCAAGCTGATTTTCAAATTTTACGGCGACAATCTTTCCGCCATCGAGGCCTTGAAGAATAAAAGCATTGACGGTATTTCTTATCTGCCGCGCGACTTGCGATCGGAATTGCGCAAGCATAACAATATCATTTATCACGAATTGGAACAGCCGCAGTATGCCGCCGTGTTTTTCAATCAGCAAAAGAATGATTTGCTGCAGGCGGCCTATATCAGGCAGGCCCTGGCTCTGGCGGTCAATAAGCAGAAGATCATCGACGAAGTTTTTGACGGCGACGCCAAGTTGCTGGAAGCGCCGATTTTGCCGGGCATCGACAATAATCCCGATATCGTCAAATACGGCTACGATTTGGAACGGGCTGCCGGCTTGCTGGAGAAAAACGGCTGGCTGATGGTTTCGACGACGACGGCCGATGGCTTGACCGAGCAGCTGAGGCGGAAAAAGAATTGGGATTTGAAGCTGACTCTGACGGTCGCCGATCAGCCCCAATATCTGGCAGCGGCCAATATCATCAAAGAGGGCTGGGATCGGATCGGCGTCGCCACTACGATCGAGGTCATTGATAAGGCGAAGATCGTCCAGGATAATATCGCCGGCCGCAAATATGAGGCGTTGCTGTTTTCGGAGAATATGTCTTCCGACCCCGACCCCTTCGCTTTCTGGCATTCATCCCAGAATGAATATCCGGGAGCCAATTTGGCTATTTTCACCGATAAAAAAGTCGATGAATTGCTGGAGAGCGGCCGTAAATACAATAATCCGGCTGATCGGCAAAGCAAGTATTGGGAAATGCAGAAAATCATTTCTTCCGAGCTCCCGGTCATTTTCCTTTATTCCCCGACTTATACTTACCCGCAGGATGAGAAGCTCAAGGGCTTTGACTTGGCCGGGATTTTCTCTTACAGCGACCGTTTCGCCAATCTGAACGAGTGGTATGTCAAGACGAAACGGGTATTAAAATAAAAATTTTTAATTTTGTAAATAATGATTTAATTTTAAATTTTTAAAAATTAAGACATTAAAAATTATTTAAAAATTAAAAATTGATAATTAGAAATTCTATTCGCCGATGTGGTGGAATTGGTAGACACGCACGGTTCAGAGCCGTGTGCTCGCAAGGGCGTGAGAGTTCAAGTCTCTCCGTCGGCACAAACAAATTGAATTTTGAATCATGATCCGCCAGTCGGCGGAATGAATTATGGTTTTAGTTTGAGTAGAATTATCCATGATTCATAATTCGCAATTCATTATTCAACTAATTTTAATCTCAGCGGTTAACCCGCTTGCTTATTGAATGCTTACGTCATTCTCTAGCACTTTTAATCAAACATTATGAACAACAATCAGAATTTCAGGCGGAACGCGCCTAGGAAAAGCTTCAAATCGCCGAGTTTTCGGGCGATGAAAACCAAGCATGTCGAAGACAAGAAAAAGCCGATGAGCCAAGCGGCCATCAGGCCGGCTCTGCCCGCCGGATCGCCGCCCCAATCGAATCTAAGCTTGGATCAGTGGCTGAACTCAATGGAGCTGCCGGCGGTTTCGGATCGCGCGCCGTCAGCCGGCAATCGTCCGGGCGTCGCCGCGAACCGGCCGCCTCAAGCGTCGAATGACAATCGGCCCCGGCCTTCAGGCAATCAACCCGTTGCTCCTCGCAGCAAATCGGGTAATTTTCAATACAAAAATGTCGCGCAGGACAAACAGCGCGCGGCCGGCAATAAAGCCAGAGATGACTATCGCCGGGAAACCCGTGGCCGGCAACAAAGCCAGCCGCCGGTCCAAACCTTAGGGCCGGCCGGTAATAAATTGAGAATCATTCCGCTCGGCGGCTATGAAGAAGTCGGCCGCAATATGACGGTTTTCGAATATGGCAACGACATTATCATTTTGGACATGGGCATCCAGTTTCCGGAAGAAGACATGCCGGGCATTTCTTATATCATTCCCAATATCGAATATTTGAGGGGCAAGGAGCGCAATATCAAAGGCGTGATTTTTTCCCATGGCCATTTGGATCACATCGGCGCGGCGCCGATCTTGCTGGAGAAGCTGGGCAACCCGGTCATTTTGGGCCGGCCGCTGACGCTCGCCATGGTCAAGCATCGCCAGGACGATTACAAAAAAGACACGGCTAAAAAATTGAAAACCATCGTCATTAAGTCGGTCAAGGATCAGCTCAAGCTGGGATCTTTCGATGTCAGTTTTTTCCAGATCGACCACTCCATCATGGATGCGGTCGGCGTCATTATCAAGACCCCGGTTGGCACGGTTGTTCACCCGGGCGATTGGACTTTAGAGAAGGACAAGAATGGCAAACCGCAGTTGGATTATACTTATTTGTCCAAATTGCCGCGGCCGACCATTCTGATGCTGGAATCGTTGGGCGCGATCGATATCAGGAAATCAGCCAGCACTGAGGAGATGCAGAAGAATCTGACTAAATTGGTCGGCGAAGCGCCGGGCCGCTTGATTGTCAGCACTTTTTCCTCGCAGACCGAGCGGATCAGCTGGATTATCGCCATGGCGGAACGGCTGGGCAAGAAAGTCGCCTTGGACGGCTACAGCATGAAAATCAATGTGGAAATCGCTAAAAAATTGGGCTACATCAAATATCAGAAGACAACTGTCATCCGGGTCGAAGACATCGACAAGTATCCGGCGAAAAAAGTGGTGATTCTTTGCACTGGTTCGCAGGGCGAGGATAACGCCGTGCTGGCGCGCATCATCGATGGCAGCCATAAGTCCATCAAGTTGCGCAAGGAAGATACGGTTGTTTTCTCTTCCTCGGTCATCCCCGGCAATGAGCGCACCATCCAGCGTCTGAAAGACAATCTGTATCGCCAGTGCGACAATGTCATTCATGGCGATATTATGGATATCCATGTTTCCGGCCACGGCAATCGCGAGGATATCGCGTATATGCTGCGGCAGATCAAGCCGGATTATTTCATCCCTTCCTACGCCAATCATTACATGCTGAAGGAAGCGGCCATGCTGGCACGCGGCATCGGTTTTCGAGCCGACCGGATTATTGTGCCGGATAACGGCTCGGTGGTGGAATTCAGCCGCGAGGGCGCCAAGATGCTGGAGAAGAAAATCCCGGCTTCATATGTCTTTGTCGACGGCTTGGGCATCACTGATATGAATAATATCGTCATCCGCGATCGCCAGCAGCTGGCCGAGGACGGCATGCTGGTCATCATCGCCACGGTGGACGCCAAGACCGGCGAGTTGATGGTCAGCCCGGATATCATTTCCCGCGGCTTTGTTTATCTGAAGGAGAACAAGCGCTTGATCGAGATGACCCGCGTCAAAGTGCGCAAGATCCTTAAAGACGACAACCCCTTGACGGCGCCGGACGATTCATTTTTGCGGGACAAGATTCGCAACGAAATCGGCAAATTCCTGTTCCAAAAGACCGAGAAACGACCGATGATCCTGCCGGTGATTATTGAAGTGTAGAAAGAATTTCCCCCTCTATTCTTCAATAATTCTTTGCGCGAATGTTGCGCGAATGTTGCGCGAATCATAATTATATGATATTATGCTAGTGTAAGCTAAAAGCTATGTTTAATCCCAAATACAAGCTAACCAATAAAATTCTAACTGATCTTACCACTATTGCTGAAACCAAAGGTATTATTGACCGCGCCAAAATTTTACCGCAACAAGAATTGCGCTTACGCCGCCAAGCAGTAATCAGAATGACGCATCACTCTACAGAGATTGAAGGCAATCAATTAAATATTGGCCAAGTGGAAGCGTTGTATGCCCATAAGAAAATAGACGCACCCGACAGGGACATTTATGAAGTAAAAAACTATTTAAACGCATTAAAATATATTGAAAAAGTAGTCAATGAGCATAAACCAATAACTGAAAAAATAATTCTCAAAATTCATCAATTAGTCACCAATAAAACCCTAGATCCACGATTCTCTGGACATTATCGCCTCGGCCCTATTTATGTGGTGCGTCGCCGTTTAGGCATGCTACAAGAAGTTTTGTATACTGGGCCAGAAGCCAAACAAGTGCCAAAACTGATGGCTGGTTTTATATCCTGGCTGAAAGAAAGCGAGAAAAATGATGTTAATCCAATTTTGGTTGCCGGAATAGCCCATTTAGAAATCGCGGCTATCCATCCGTTTAATGACGGCAACGGCCGGACTGCCCGAGCATTGGCAACTTTAATACTTTATCAGCGCGGTTATGACTTCCGTCGTTTATTCGCTTTAGAAGATTATTATAATACTAATCGACAGGATTACTACAAAGCGATAAATGTCGGTGAGAATTATGATAAACGCCGGCCGGACATTACCTCATGGTTAGAATATTTTGTCAAAGGATTTAAAAAAGAAATTGACAGCGTAAAAAATAAAATCCTGTCTTTATCCGCTCATGCGGTTGACGGAAAAATAAAATCGCAAATTTATCTCACTCCCGAACAATTAAAAATTATTGATTTTTTAGACCAAGTCGGACGGATTTCTACAAAAGACGTGGAAGACGTTTTATCTTGTCCAAAACGCACAGCCCAACTGCAACTGCAAAAATTGAAAAAAATAAAAATAATTAAGGCAATTGGGAAAGGAAAATCTACTGCATATCTATCAAATTCTTAATCCTTAGGAATTTTTTCGGAGTTTGAATTTGTATTTGTCATAATCAATGCCTAAATTATTAATTTATGAAAATCAAACAATTTATCCAAAAAAATCGGCAGTTTTGGTGGTATGTGAAAGATCCATTTCAATTAGATGAATCAGCTATTGTTGAAGGCACAATTAAATATGGCGATATGGCGGAAATCAGACAGTTACTGAAAATTTTAGGTCCCGAAAATATTGCTAAAATTTTTATTAACCAAATTAAAGGCAAACGAATTAATTATGACGATAGAACCATCAACTATTTTAAACAGTATTTTAAGCAATATGTTCAGTAGGTTTAAAATTTAAAATTTGCGAGTTAGTAATAACCATCAACCAAAAAACTCCTCTGATAATCGGAGGAGTTTTTGTTTATTAAATGAGTTGTTGAATTGATAAGGTAAGTTGATTGATTTGATTAGGCGAGCGGTTGAATTGATAACGAGTGAGCAAATTCCGCCGGAAACGGATTTAGTATCGCAGCAGAATTTTATTTTTTGACGTCTTCGCCCGGAAATATTTCTGAGCGAATTTTTCAGCGGCGTTAGGATTGAAGAAGCAGCAGCTGAAAATGTCGATAAACGCCCGATCGCCGGCTTTGTCATCGAAGTGGATGACAATCGACGAGGTCTCAATGAATTGGAAAGCGCTATAGCCCTCCAGCGAGCCCTCGGCGAATTTTTCAACTCGCGTCGGACCGTGCGCCTGCATTTTGAGCAGGTTAACCAATTGTTTGACGAATTCCTTGATGGCCGCCGGCGATTGGATCAGATCATGATCGCAGCCGGTTAAGTCAACGGAAGACAGCAAACCCCACGCCCGACGTTTTTTGTAGTCGCGGCGCAAAGCGGTTAGATCCATCTCGTTAATATTGTTATGAATGAACTCGCTCTAATCATGCCGGACAATCAGCCGACCTGCTTACGGCGCCAGGCGCCAACCGTAATTTACTGACCGTTGACAGCGGAGTAGAGGATTGAGATTGATGATACACTACGAAATCAGATTTGTAAAGGGGTTAGAGATAAGAAACGGCGCTTTTGATTTGCAGCGCCAGCGACAGCCAGATGATCAGCGCGGAAGCGTAAAGCAGGGGAATGGCGGGATAGGCCAGCCAAAGCAAGGCCAGGGAGAGGCCGATGACTTGGGCTAGCATTTTGCTTTTGCCCCAGATATTGGCGGGTTTTATTTTTATGCCCGGTTGGCCGATTTGCAACACTGAGATTAAAATGATGAATAAATCGAAAACCAAAACATAAATGATTAGCAATTTGAAAGGATAAATCAATAGCAAGAAGCTGACCAGGGCGATAATCAGCAATTTATCGGCCAGCGGATCAAGGATCAGGCCCCAGTCAGAAATCTGATTTCGCGCGCGCGCCAAAGTGCCGTCCAAAGTATCCAGCAGGGCGGCGCTGATGAATAAAACCAGCGTGGCGGCATAATAACCGAGAGTCAGGCAGACGGCAATGGCGGGAATCATCGCCAGCCGCAGGATTGAGAGCAGATTGGGAGTGACCCAGTTCGGGATGATTTTCAGAAGAATCTGAATGAAGATGTTGTTGTTTTTTTTGCCGCCGGCTGCCGTATTCCCATTTGACTTTGGCATAATAAAATGTTATGATTATAAAACTTTAAATAATTGTTTATTCCCCTGTATCTCTGTATCTTTATTTCTTAATTTCTTATATCTATTATACATCATATGAAGCCAATTTTTAAGAATTTGTTTTTTTATCTGGCGATTTTCTGCGTTATCTTGCTGATTTTCAGTTTTCTGCCGGTCGGATCGGAGGAGCGCAAGACCATCAATATCAGCGAGTTAGTCGCCGATATTGAAGCCGGTTCAGTTAAATCAATCGATATTCAAGACAATGAATTGAGCGTCGTTCTGCTGGATGGCCGGAAAGAAATATTGCAGAAAGAAACCGGCGAATCGCTTTCCACCATGCTGAAGAATTATGACGTTTCAGCGGCGGCGCTGAAAAAAGTGGCGATCACTGTCAAGAGCCAAGGCGGCTGGATGTTCTGGCTGTCGATGCTGCTGCCGATCTTGATTCCGACCGTCGTCATTATCGTATTTCTGTGGTTCATTTTGAAATCGGCTTCCGGCGCCAATAATAAAGCCATGTCTTTCGGCCAATCGGGCGCGCGCCAGTTCAATCCGGACAAGGAAAATAAAATAACTTTTAAGGATGTGGCCGGTGTCAAAGAAGCCAAGCAGGAATTATTGGAAGTTGTGGACTTTTTGAAAAATCCGAAAAAGTTTGTCGCCTTGGGAGCGACGATTCCGCGCGGCGTCTTGCTGCTCGGCTCGCCCGGCACCGGCAAGACCTTGCTGGCGAAAGCGGTGGCCGGCGAAGCGAATGTGCCGTTTTTTTCCATTTCCGGCTCGGAGTTCGTCGAAATGTTTGTCGGCGTGGGCGCTTCGCGCGTCCGCGATCTGTTCAAGAAAGCCAAGAAACATGCGCCCTGCATTATTTTCATAGATGAAATCGATGCGGTCGGCCGTCAGCGCGGCGCCGGCTTGGGCGGCTCGCATGACGAGCGCGAGCAGACCCTCAATCAGATCCTGGTCGAAATGGACGGCTTTGAGCCGAATGATAATATCATTGTCATGGCGGCGACTAATCGGCCGGATGTGCTGGATTCCGCCTTGTTGCGTCCGGGCCGTTTTGACCGCCGAGTCACGCTGGATCTGCCGGATGTCGGCGATCGCGAGGCCATTTTGAAAGTCCACGCCCATAAGAAACCGTTAGCCAAAGACGTTGATTTGAGGAATATCGCTGAGCGTACGCCGGGTTTTTCCGGCGCTGACCTGATGAATTTAATGAATGAATCGGCCATTGTTGCCGCGCTTAAAAATCAAAAGCAAGTGATACTGGCCGATGTGCTCAGCAGTATTGACAAGGTCTTGCTGGGCCCGGAACGCCGGAGCCATATCTTGAGCGTGGCGGAAAAAAAGATCACTGCTTATCATGAGGCCGGCCATGCTTTGGTCGCCCATGAGCTGCCCAATACCGATCCGGTCCGGAAGGTGTCGATCATCGCCCGCGGTTCGGCGGCCGGCTATACTTTGAAATTGCCGACTGAAGACAAAAAATTGCATACGAAGACCGAATTTTTGGAGGATTTGGCGGTGATGCTGGGCGGTCGGATGGCCGAAGAGGAGATTTTCAATGAGGTGACGACCGGTGATTCGAGCGATTTGCGGCAAGCGACTAAATTGGCTCGCAAGCTGATCACCGATTACGGCATGAGTGAAAAACTGGGACTGCGGACTTTCGGCGAACGCGAGGAATTGATTTTCTTGGGTCGTGAACTTCACGAGGAGCGTAATTATTCCGACCGGACCGCGGAGGAAATCGACAAGGAAATCTCCCGACTATTGGAAGAGGCGGCCAAGCTGGCCTTAAAAATCATTAAAGACAAGCGGGAATACCTGGATAAGATCGCCGGCCGCCTAATCGAGAAGGAAACGATCGAGTCGGAAGAATTCAATCAAATCTTTGCTTAACAAAAAAGTCCCCTTGGGGACTTTTTTCATTTGTGCTATAATATAAATGTAAGATGTTAAAATTGCTAGCGTTGTTTATAGTTTTCACTTACTCTTGTCATTCCGACTGAAGCTTGGTAATCCAAGCGTAATGGAGGAATCCCTTGAATTTATTAATTTACGGCCTTAAATGCAATTAATTAAGGGATTCCTCCACTCGCCTTGGGGCTCGGTCGGAATGACAATACAATTGAATTAATGAAAAGTGTAAATAACACTCAAGAAATTAACAACTTAATTTCTTAATTACTAACTATATGCAAACGACATCGTACCTTTATCGGCCGGTCTTGAAAAAGGCGTTCGATATCACTAAAAAGTTTAAGAACCTTTGGTTTTTCGGACTATTTGCCGTCTTGGTTTCGGCTGGCGGCGAATATGAAATACTTTCCCGCGCTGTCTATAATGATACCGCTAGCGGCGGCTTGATTAATACCTTTTTAGCCAGCTTCCAAAGCGGCTGGCAGGAAGGTTTGGGGCTAGCCGATGGCAGTTTCTGGCGTAACTCCTGGCTGCTTATCATCGGCAATCCGGCGGCGGTAGCGACAACTTTGTTTGTTTTTTTATTGATCGTCACTTTGACGCTGTTTGTCATTTGGCTGGCGGTCGCCGCCCAGATCGCCTTGATCAAGGGCTGTTCGGTCGCCGGCAAGAATAAGAAATTTGAAATCGGCGAGGGCCTGGATTATGCCAACAGCAATTTTTGGCCGGTTCTCGGCCTGGCGGCGATTTTGAAAGCCGTTCTTTTCCTGCTATTTGGAATTTTGAGTTGGGAGATTATGCTGCTCGCCGGTCTCGGCTGGTTCGGCAGTTTGATTTATTTGCTGTCATTTATAGTTTTTGTCGCGGCCGTGCTGGTGATCTCTTTTATTTTGAAATACCAGATTTTTTATATCCTGCTTAAGCGCCAGAAGTTTGCCGCAGCCTTCAATTCCGCCTGGCTGCTGTTCAAGAAGAATTGGCTGATTTCTTTGGAGATGGCCTTGATCATGTTTATCGTTTATTTGGCGGCGGCGGCGGTCTCGGCTTTTATCATCACCTTCCTGTCCGGCATTCCTTTGGTGGTCATACCCTATTATCTTATTGCCCTGCCAGTATTCTTGAAAGTCGTCTTTTCCGCTTTGGCGGTCATCCTGATAGTTGTCGGCGTTTTGCTGGTGACGGCGATCATGACGACCTTCCAATGGGCCGGCTGGACGGCTTTGTTCGACCGCTTGGCGGGCGACGAGGGCGTCAGCAAGCTGGAGCGCTGGGGCGATGAATTGAAAAAGTTGCCTGAGACGGTCTTCGGCAAATGAATCACAAATCATTTTTTTTAAAAGAAGCTGTCGGAATTTTCCGACAGCTTTTGCGTTTGAATCATTTTTAGGCGTCTTTCCCGTCGTTCGGCGGAACTGGCGGACGTCGAGGTTGGGCTAGTACAGCACCTAGCAATAGTAGCGAAAAAAGGTCGGTTCCTACTTCTATAACTTCGTCCGGATCTAGTATTTTGATAGCCTCGGCCGTAGTTAGGGGGCGTTCATCATCTCTCACTTCGTCTTTTCCGTTTTCGTCCATGTTTTCCGCTCCTTTCTCGCACGGTTGTCAAAAGAGCTTAAAGTCGATACACTGGATACAGGTTAAACCTGATTAATCATTTTGTCAAGTCGTATGATTTCTTATCTGCGCGGACTGGTCCGCCATAAATCCAACCAGATCAAGAAGGATAATTTCGCCGTTATTGACGCGGCCGGCGTCGGTTATAAGGTTTTTATGCCGGATGATTTCTTAAACCGGCTCATTCTCGGCCAGGAGGCCGAAGCGTTTATCTATACCCAAGTGGCGGAAACGGCCTTGGATCTTTACGGTTTTGCCACGCTGGAGGACCTGGATTTTTTCGAACTACTGCTCACTATTTCCGGCATCGGCCCGCGCAGCGCTTTGGATATTCTGAGAAAAGCCAAGCTGGCCGATTTGATCCGGGCGGTGGAAACCGGCAATCACGAAGTGCTGTCCAAGGTTTCCGGCATCGGCCCCAAGACGGCGGAAAAAATCGTTATCGGTTTGAAAGGCAAATTGGGCGGCGGTTTTTCAGCCGTGGCCGGGACGGAAAAATGGACTGATGATTTCGGCGACGCCTTGGAGGCCCTGTTGTCTTTGGGTTATTCGTCCACTGATGCTCGATTGGCTCTCGGCCAGACGCAGTCGACTGACGCCGGCGAGAAAATAAAAGAGGCCTTGAAACTTTTGGGATGCAGATAATTAATTATTAGAAGGTTATAGTATAGAAAAAGCCGCCAGTAAGTCGGCGGCTTTAAAGTTCGAGTTTGGTTTGTTAAATTATTTATTAAGCTCTTGATCGGCATAAGCCGAGATCTTTTCGAGCTCTAATTTGGCGAGTTCCAGCGCTTGCGGGAAACGTTTGGTTTCTTCCGGTAATTCAGCTATGACCGCCGCCGCGACATTCTCATCTAAGAAGGCCTTGGGCACGGCTTTGGCATCGGGCAATCCGTCGCCTTTCAATCTCTCAATATTGGCTTGGATGACGGCGGAAACCGCATCGCTGCGAAGGATGACTTTTTTCACCGCTTCCCGGATCTGATCGTCACTAATCGATTTTTCTTCCAGCGTATCAGCCTGTTTGCCGATAATCTGCTGGTAAGTATTGGGATCAGCCGTCAATTCTTGATTATCGGGTTTGAACTGGTCGAAAACCGGCGGCATTTCTATTGTTGATTGCTCAGTCGTTTGAACGGCCTTACGGTCTTTGATGTTATTAAAGACGATATAAACGCTTTGCGCAACAATAATGGCGAACAGAATAGTGAGAATAATCCAGAATTGAGTCCTGATAAAATTGAGCAAGCTGTTATGGCCATTACTGCGTCGGTTTGGCGGAGGCACACTGATTGGTATGGCGGTTTCCGCTTGAGTAACTACTCCTTCTTCGACTGCTTCGACGCGTTGTGTCAATGCCTCAACTTTTTTTTCGACAGTGGCCTGAACCTGTTCAGCCAATCCTTCGGCTAATCCGGTGGCTGCTGCTTGTACTGCTTCCTCGACTTTTTCTTTCAACTCGGTGGGGGTGGTTAAAAGCGTTTGTTCGGGCGGTTGGGTTTGTTCAGTCGATTCGGTATTACCAGCATTAGCCATAGGCGGCTGTTGCTGTTTATCCCACTCTCTTTGTTCGCTAGCCGGTGAACTCTCAAATGGTGCGGGCATAATTCTGCTCCTTTCTCGGTTGGATTGTCGAACTTGACGCCATGCAATGATTAATCGCCAACTTGAATAAACTCAAAATGTAAGGTGCTTGATTGATTATTTTTTATCACATAATCACGATTAAATCAAGCCCTTTGCCATAATTATTGATAAAATCGGCGCTTTTTGCTAAAATGACTGCAATATGATGAGATGGCTACGAAAATCAGTTCCGGCCGGATTAATGGCTTTTTATCACCGGACTTTGGCGGTTTTGGCGGATTTTTATTATGGCCGGCCGTCGAAAAAGATGATCATTATCGGCGTTACCGGCACTAACGGCAAGACCACTGTCGTGTCTTTGATTGTCAAGATTCTGGAGACGGCCGGCTATAAAGTCGGCGCGGCTTCCACGGCTATTTTTAAGATTGATCAGGCGGAAAGATTGAACGATCGGAAAATGACCATGCTTGGCCGTTTCGCTTTGCAGAAATTGTTGGCGGAGATGGCGGCTGCCGGCTGCCAATACGCGATTATCGAGACGTCATCGCAGGGCATCGAGCAGTTCCGCCATGCCGGCATCCGCTATGATGTCGCCGTCTTTACCAACCTGACGCCGGAACACATCGAGGCGCATGGCGGTTTTGGAAATTATAAGGCGGCTAAGCTTAAATTATTCAAGCATTTGGAAAAATCGCCGGTTAAGATAATCGGCGGCAAGAAAATCGCCAAAGCCATTGTCGTTAATGGCGACGATAAATATGCTGGTGAATTTTTGAACTTCCGGGTTGATGAAAAATATGTGTTCGGCCTGAATCATAAGCTGGAAGTTTTGCCGATGGCGGTTACGGAAATTATTTTTGCCAATAATCTGGAATACAGCCCGGCCGGAGTGGGTTTCAAAGTCGATTATCATGATTTTAATTTGAAACTGCTCGGCCGGTTCAATGTTT
>Ga0265297_10008390_pt1 | contig 13803 bp, 13 predicted proteins | sample Munlanlwell13791_FD_192502 | JGI IMG/M metagenome (GOLD analysis project Ga0265297, IMG submission 192502) | Leachate microbial communities from a municipal landfill in Southern Ontario, Canada - Leachate well 137-91 | ecosystem: Engineered > Solid waste > Landfill > Unclassified | place... | reverse complement strand
TTTATCGGCATGGAAGGCCACGAAGCAAGAGCCGCTATAGCCGGACTTGACGGCAATCTGTATTGCGGAAAACCTTTAAAAGTCAAATTTGAAGATACGACTGCCGGTAAAAACGGCAGACGGCATTAAATTTCAACAACTCAAGCTCCACTATCCCCTATTAGTAAACTACCTTAGCCGCACCACGGCAACAGGTAATTGTCACAAACTGACTGTCTAAATTATCCCGTCCAACGGCATGATTGAGCGGATTTATAACTCTCGTAAAATAGACAACAGCAAGCGCGTGAATATAGCCGAGCTATCTGGGCGACCTGTTTACCGGTCGCCCCAATCCCGGACAACCATAGCCCCACCAATTAAGGACAGCAATGCCTTGCATTTGCTGACTTTTTAAGGCTCGCGGCTCCTTATTAAAGCCTCACCTCTTTCTCTCCTACGGCCTTGCCGAAAGCTTTATTCCTACCACTGATCATGCACTTTTTCAGGGCGATAAACGCATCCTGTTAATTAAATGGTTGAGGCTCTAAATTTCAAAAAATAAAGCTTGACAGCAAATTTACAAAGAAGCTTTTTCCACAAGCTTGCTCAGTATCTTTTTGCACCGAAATCCTGTCGAAATAACTTGACTGCATCTTATAAAAAAACATCGGTAAAACCAGGATTACGTGAGCTAACTTATTGATAGTTAAACCCATGATTACCCACATCCGCATACCGGCTACAATCTAACCAATCTAACAAAAAAGCTTAAGAAGTGAATAGTTAGCACGCTTATTTCCAGCTTAACCACAGAGTTATCCACAGAAAATGTGGATAACCTTGATCTGTAGAAGAGCATCAACATTTATTAGCTTATGCCAATAAATGTTGATTCAGGCGACAAACTCTTTGCTCATCTAGCTGCTTCAATCACCTGCCAACAGCCTTATTCCTGCTTGTCATTTACTAAATCATAGGTGATATCCGGGTTAAATCCCATCGGCCAATAAATTGCCGCCGCAGGTGGCCAGAATATTGAAACGGTACGGAATTTTGTCCTTAATTTACCTTCTTTGACAACCTGACCGCCTTTCTCTAAACGGTAAGGAATGCCCCCTTCAGGCGGAACACCGGCAGCCGTCCAGAAAAACGGCTTGGTGGTGACCTTGCCGTCAGCCTTGATGTCAACCGGTTCGGGTCTTTTGTAAACATAAAGATCAGTGCCGGGCGGCACTTTGAACGTTCCTGTAGTGGTACAGCCCGTGGCCAAAACCAATAAAGCCAAGGCTAAACATGTTTTTCTTATCATTGTAGTTCTCCAGGTTGAATGGGACGTTAACCATCCCAACGCTTAAAAATCAAAGAGGTATTGATGCCCCCAAAAGCAAAATTGTTACTCATTACATAGTCGCAATCGAGCTTGCGGATATCCTCTTTAATATAGTCCAGCCGGGCACATTCAGGGTCAATGTTGTCAAGATTGGCCGTGGCATGAAACCAGCCTTCATTCATCATATTGACCGTCACCCAGGCTTCCAGCGCACCGCAGGCGCCCAGGGTATGGCCGGTAAAACTTTTTAGCGCACTGATCGGCGTTTTATCGCCGAATACCGCAGCAGTCGCATGACTTTCGGCGACGTCGCCATGGCCGGTTGCCGTGCCGTGCGCACTGATATAGCCAATATCGGATGCCGACAGTCCGGCATCCTGCAAGGCCAGACGCATCGCGACCTGCATACTGTCACTGTTAGGCTGGGTAACGTGCAAACCGTCCGAATTGGTGCCGAAACCCACCAACTCGGCATGGATACGAGCGCCGCGCGCCAAGGCATGTTCCAGTTCTTCCAATATCAGAGTGCCGGCACCCTCGCCGATGACCAGTCCGTCACGATCACGATCAAAAGGCCTGGGGCTTTTATCAGGTGTTTCATTCATCAGACTGGTGGCAAACAAAGTGTCAAATACGGCGGACTGGATAGCCGACAACTCGTCGACACCGCCCGCCACCATTAGCTTTTGCTGGCCGAATTTTATCGCCTCATAGCCATAGCCGATGCCTTGGCTGCCGGAAGTGCAAGCGCTTGATGTTGTGTAAATCCTGCCGCTTATGCCGAAAAACAGGCTAATATTGACCGGCGCGGTATGGCCCATCATCCTGATATAGGAAGTGGCATTCAAGCCGCCGGTAGCATGATTAATCAGCATATCACCGAATTCGGCGATAGCGTCGGGACTGCCCGATGAGCTTCCATAGGCAACGCCCATCAGCCCGCTTTTGAGGCAATCGTCATGCAATAAACCGGCATCGCTCAGCGCCAATTCGGTTACATAAGTTGCCATTAAGGCGTTACGCCCCATACATCGAATTTGCTTGCGCGAATAATGCTCAGGCTTGGTGAAATCGACAGGCGCTCCCAAGCGGGTATTTAAACCCTGGTACTTGTCCCAGTCCTGCATAAACTGAATACCCGTAGACTGGTTTTTAAGGCGCTCCGCAACTTGCGACCAGTCGTTGCCTATCGGCGAGATTCCCGCCATGCCGGTCACTACCACGCGTTTCAACATAAGCCACCATTAACGGAAATAACCTGACGGGTAACATAGGCGGCATCTTCGGACATTAAAAAAGCCACCACCGCCGCAACCTCTTTGGCGCTCCCGACCCGGCGTGCCGGAATCATTTTTTTGATTTCTTCCAGCGGCAATTCGCTGAGCATTTCCGTCTCGATAAGGCCAGGAGCCACACAATTGACGGTAATGTCGCGCTTTGCCAGTTCCAAAGCCAGTGCCTTGGTCGCGCCGATAATACCGGCTTTTGCCGCGCTATAATTGACTTGTCCGCGATTGCCCATCAGCCCTGAAACCGAGGACAAGGTAACGATGCGGCCGGGCTTGCGCCGCCTGACCATCGGCATCACCACCGGCTGCAAAACATTGTAAAACCCGTCGAGATTGCTGTGAATGACGCTGTCCCACTGTTCGCCGGTCAGCGACGGAAAAGCGTTATCGGCAGTAATGCCGGCATTGCATACTACGCCGTAATAAGCGCCGTGGTCTTCAATATCCTGATTGATTTGCTCGCTGCATTGCGCTCGGTCGGCAATATCGAATTGTAAAACGCGGGCTTGCCGGCCCAGCTGTTTGATTTCAGCTTGAACCGCATCGGCTTGTGCACGTTGGCTGCGGCAATGGATGACCAGGTCAAAACCCTGTTTAGCCAGATATAACGCGATCGCTTTGCCGATACCCCGGCTGGAGCCGGTCACTAAGACAGTTTTATTCATAATGTACTCATGTGTTATTTCAATACTTCATCTCGTTTTAGGCGGGAAACATGCCGGTATGCAGACCTTCCAGGTTTTTACTGGAGCCGCTCCCGGCGGCTCCAGCACTTCTGACCTCCATGGATGGAGGAAATGCCGAGGATTGCCTGGAGCAATCTCGGCCGCCATCCATGGCAGTCGTAAAACCTGGAAGGTCTAACTCGCGACGTTTTCGACAGACGGTACTGTCTCATATGTTGCCCAGCGGAGGCTGATAAACATTCAGGTTGGCCGCAATGTCCACACCTTCACCCAGAATCCGGCACTCGAAAACGCCCAAGCCGTCATCCTGCATGATTTTTTCCACTCGTACCGTCAACGTTGCACCGACCTCAAACGCCGCAACATTACTGTTATAAAACCGGGTTCCGAGCAGAAACCCCAGCCGTATCGGCTCGTTGGCCTGTTTTGCTTTCATGCCGACATACGCGGCTATCGTTTGCGCCATGTATTCAATGCCGGCCCATGCAGGAACGGTTGGGCCATCGCACAATAACCCATCGCCTCGCACCGCCAGTTCGGCAGTCAAGCCCTGCTCGTCACAATCGATAATGCGGTCCAGCAATACCATGCTGCCGCTATGCGGAACCAGCTCGCTAACCTCCAGTATGCCTACTGTTGGTGCTCTCGATCGCTGTTCCAGATGCGATCTTACCGCCTGCTTCCTTGGCGTCTTAACGACTGCATCGATGCCGTCATCGACAACGTCGCTCATGCTCGCTCCACTACAATAGACAAGTTATTGCCGCCAAAGGCAAATGAGTTGCTCTGACAGGTTTTGATCCTGCGTCCCAAGGTTTCGTTCTTTTTCACCAGATTTAACGCAGGCAGTGCCGTATCCGGCTCATCGTCGTTGACATTGGGAATCAGCGCGCCCTGCTCGTCATCCTGGGTCAGCAACAACCAGCAAAACGCCAATTCCAAGGCAGCGGCTGCGCCCAGAGTATGCCCGGTCATGCCTTTGCTGGAACTGGCCGCCACCTTCGGCCCGAACACGGCATTAACGGCTTTGCTTTCCATTGCATCGTTCAACACCGTGGCTGTGCCGTGCAGGTTCAGGTAATCGATCTGTGCCGGTGTTTTCCCCGCATCCTTCAAGGCATTCTGCATGGCTTTGATCACATCGGTTGCGTCCGGGTCAGGCGCGGCAAAATGATAGGCATCGCTGGTTGCGCCTATGCCTTGCAATATCACCGGACCGGGCTCTTTACTCAGCACAAAAAGGCTGACCGCTTCACCGATATTGATGCCGTCACGGTGTAACCCAAACGGCTTGCACAGCCCGGTGCTAATGGACTCCAGCGCCGCAAAGCCGTTAATTGTCAGCTCGCATAAGCTGTCGGCCCCGCCCACGATGACCGCATCGCATAGGCCCTGCCTGATTAACCGACGCGCCGAGGCAAGCGCCTTGCCGCTGGACGAACAGGCTGTGGAAACCGTATAGGCCGGGCCTTGCACATCCAGGACATCCGCCAGGAAATCCGCTCCGGCGCCCATTTGCTGCTGTTTGTAATGGAATTGATCCGGCAATACGCCTTGGTCTGACCAATAATCCAACGCAAGCTCGGTGTTGCGCACTCCCGACGTGCTGGTGCCCAGCACAACGCCGATGCGGTCGGCGCCGAATCGGGCCTTCATGGCATTCACTGTCGGTTCGATCTGGGCTAATGCCGCCAGCAGCAGGCGATTATTGCGGCAGTTGTAAATGCGGTAACGTTCTTCAATCTCCGGCAGATCGGCAGTAATGGCGCCGACCATGCAGCGGGTCCCAAACTCATCGCTAGACGCCAACCCCGAACGATCACCGGCCAGCAGGCGCTTTAAAACTTCGGGTTTGCTGTTGCCGACCGCAGACAACAAACCCAAGTCATTCAGATACAAGGTCATAACTTATGGTTTTAATATTCAGGCGGTAATTGTACTGAAAATTGACCAGTTCCACAGCCTTAGGCCAAACCGGATCGGGAGATAAATAATTAACTTCAACTTGTTTTTTATTCCTGACTATTAAAATGCGTTTATTTTCGGCGGTTTCCAGTCGCCATTCGGCCGGGAGTATTTTTTGCAGCTCGGCAATCGGCCAATAAACCAGTTGCAGATCGCTAATGATAAATTCCGGGGAGACCGACTCCGGCAACAACGGGCTTTTATCCGATGCCACCGCATGACCGTCGTAGGTCAAGTTGAATAAACTCAAGCCGTCGTTGCTGAGTCCGGCCATCGCGATATGCTGTGCATCCAACTCCAGAACCGCCAACAGGGATTCCTGCCGATCCGCCCACACCGCGTTGATTTGCTGCACGATCCGTCTGGCCGGGCCTAAGGGCTGCGCCATCGGCATCAGTTCCGGCCTATTCGCGGCTTGCTTCGGCTGCATCAGCGTACAGCCGGACAGCCAGAGCAAAACCATAGCGCTGAAAATCCTTATCGGCATAGTTCAACTAGGGTATCCAATTGGGGACGGGCATTTTCACCTCGTTCCCAGGTGCCGCGCTTATCGTTATACACAAGTGCCTGCGCAACGCCGTCATGCCTCTCGCTCCCACGCGCTGCGTCACGTATACGCAAGATATTCGTGGCTCGCGGCGCAGCGCGCCTTGACTGCGTTCCCACGCAGCGCATGGGAACGAGAAATAATAACCTTAGCGGCATAACTCAACCAGAGTATCCAACCGGGGACGGGCATTTTTGACGTAGGGATTATTTTCGTCCCAGGCATAACCGGCCAAAATTGAACTGATCATCGCCTTAACTTCGGGCTGTTGCCCCGGATGGAAGATCACATCCTGAAAGCGGCCATCATACCAGGCATCGACAAACACCCGGAAGGTATTGACGCCGCGCTGCAAGGGCTCGGCATAGTCTTGCTGCCAGTCGACAGCTTCATTGTTAAACTGTCTGGACAACACATCCGCAGCCAGGCTGGCCGATTTCATCGCAATGGTAACGCCGGACGAAAACACCGGGTCAAGGAATTCGCCGGCATTGCCCAACAGCGCATAACCTTTGCCGTACAGGCTTTTAACATTGGCGGAATAACCGACGATGGTGTTGATTTTCTCATCGAACACGGCGTTCTGAAGCAAGCCGGTCAAGCTGGGGTCTTGATGGATGATATCTTTCAAGGCCTGGTCATTGCTGTCCCAGCCTTGAAGAAATGCCGGTTCGGCAACCACGCCAACGCTGCTGCGTCCGTTGCTGAACGGAATCAGCCAATACCAGACATCTTTATGTTCGGGGTGCACGGTGATGCGAATTTTGTTCCTGTCCCACTGCCCTTCCCCGATGCGGTCTTCGATATGCCCGAACAGGGCTTGTCTGACCGGAAACCCGGAAGGCGACTCCAACTCCAGCAACCTGGGTAAAATACGCCCGAAACCGCTGGCATCCAGCACGAAGTCGGCACGGTAAGTCGCAACTTCGCCGTGCTGATTGCGCACCGTCAGCTCCGGCCGGTCGGCTGTAAAATCGGCCGCCAGCACCTCCATTTGCCACTGAATATCAACGCCCATGCGCACGGCTTCATCAGCAAGCAGCTTGTCGAACCGGCCGCGCTGTACCTGAAACGTGGTGCCCATGCCGGGGCTGAATTTGTCTTCAAAGGAAAACTCGGTTTGCAACTCTCCGCGCACGAAAGACGCGCCGTTTTTATACTGGAACCCGGCATTGTTTAACGCCCCCAGCATCCCGGCCTGCTTGATGAATTCCATGCATTGCGGCAACAGGCTTTCACCGATACTGAATCGCGGAAACAGCTGGCGCTCCAGAATGGTCACTTTAAAGCCCTGGTTTTGCAGCAGAGCACCGGCTATGCTGCCGGACGGCCCTGCGCCGATGATGATAATTTCGCCTTTGTTATTCTTATTGCCTGTCATATTATTTTTTATATTCCTTAAGCCCAATCAATGGCGCGCAGAGCAGCGCCGTTACAATACCCGCCGTTACGGTAAACCCGAAAGCATGCACGATCTCGGTGGAACTGGCCGCCAATAAGCCGAACGCCAGCAAAGTTGTTACTGCCGAAAGCGTAACGCCCAATGAGGTGCTGACGCGCCTGTCGCCCGCCATGAAAAAGAACAGCCCGTAATCGACGCCGATGCCCAGAACCAGCAACAACGCAAACAGGTTGAACAGGCTGAACAACTGGTCGAACCAGCCCAGCATGGCTAACGAAACTGCCAGCGCCGCAACCGGCACCGACATGATGGTTGCACTGTTTCGCCAACCGAACTTGACGCCCAAGCCCAGTGTAGCCAGACAAAAAGCCACCAGCAACAAGCCGCTGGCCCTGATCCGATAACGCGCAAACAGCGACGATACCGACTCGACCTGATCCACCCAGGCTACGCCCGGCAAATTTTGCAGCATTGATAGTGCGCTGGTATCGCTGATGCCGGTTAAAGTAACCGTGCTTTGGCAACGGCCCTCGTCACAGCCTAGCCACAACTGCCGCTTGCTTTCATCGGCAGCCGCCAGCCACTCCGGCAAGGCCAGCGTATTGCGTTCTGCCTCGGCAAACTGCTTGTGCTCGGCTTTCACTGCTGCCGGATCAAAGCCAAGATCGGCCATGTAACGCTTAAGCAAGCCTGAATCGTACAGCTTATGCTTTAGCAGCTGATAATTTTGCTGCTGCTGGCTTGCATCAGGCCAATAGTTGCTCAAGCCTTCATAAGCAGACAGCGCTTTTTGCTGTTTTAACGCGCCCAGGCGTTCAAGCAGTCTTTGTTCGTTTTGATGCCAGTCGGCTTGATCTTTCCCCGACACCAGAAAAAACTGGTTGTCAGGACTCATCGGAAATAAAGACCGGATTTTATCGGCGGTGCGGAGTAGCTCGGCCGGGGGCGATTGCAGCAAGCGCACATCATCCTGCGGCTTCAGCATCCACAGGCCGCCCGCGATAAAAACCGCCAGCATCAAGCCTAGCCAGCGCCGGTTTTTGCTTACCCAAAGCGGCCAGTGTTGCTCCCAATAGGTTGTCAGTTTAAGTATGCCCGGCTGATGATCGAATGCGAACCCCGTTAGCAGCAACGGAAACAGCATCACCACCGTCAGCCAGGCGAACAGCAAACCCATAGCGGAAAATAACGCCACCTCCTGCAAGCCTGGAAACGGCGAAAAGCCCAAGCCCGCATAACTTAACAGGTTGCTCATGAGCCCTAAAGACAGCCCCGGCAAAATAAATTTTAGGCCTTTCCTGGGATTCCAATCCTTCTCTCCGAAACTGTCGCACAAAAAATGTTGCGCATAATCATCGGCAACACCGATCAGGCTGGCGCCGAAAACCAAAGTCAGGATATGTATCTTGCCGAAAAACAGCACGCAAATAACCAACGCGGCAAGCAGGCCGCTGCCGATTGCGAGGCTCGATAGCAGCAACGGCCTGACGCTTCGGAAAGTCGCCCACAGCAGCACGATAATGCCAAGACTGGAGCCTATGCCGACCGTGGAAATTTCCTGTTTGGCCGACTCAGCGCCATGCGCGGTAAACAATGCCATGCCGGAAACCAGCAGCTCGCCGCTGTCCGCTTTGATTTGCCCGGTTGCGCTGTTAACCAAGCTCGACAGGGTTTCCAGTTTATCCAGCTGCAACCTTTCATCCTGTAGATCGGTTAACAACAATGCCCAAAACCGGTGCTGATCGGACAACACGACGATGCCCTGCTCCAGGTTCAACTTGACCGGGTTTTGTGCGCTGAAATAGCGACTAAAGATCAACGACGGATCGCGCTCAAGATCGGCCGCCTGCATCTGTCCGATGGGGCTGTTGAGTATCTCCAGATTTTGCCGGATTAAAGCTTCCGGATTTTTAACCAGCATCTCTTGGGTTTGCGCATCCAGCAACTGATAGCGGTAAAGAAACAGTTGCCGGTATTGCTCGATATATTGCTGTTGGGGAAACTCCAGCACCACTTTGTTAAACAGCCGGCTTTGTTCCAACTGCTGTTTAAGCTTTTGGGCATGACTGATAGCCTCCTGGGAAGTCGCCGCACCCGCCAGCCAGATCACTTTCCGGTTATTCAACTCATTATGTTGCCGGGTGGCTTTAGCGATTTCAGGCTGCTGTTCGCTGCTTGGCAATAATGCCAAAAAGCTTGTTTCCAGCCAGTCTTTAGTCAAGGCCTGACTACCGAGAATACAAATAACCAGCATTCCGACCAGCCAAAGCCCTGCGGTCAGCTTAGGGTGATAAACGTTCAAAATCGGCTTCCTGTTCACCGCTCAACTGTGCAGGGTGGGTAATGTTAGTGAAGGTTATACGGGTGATGTTGCCGCCCGCTTCGCGTATTTCCAGATTGCGCAGTTCAGTGTCGCCCGACAGTACCATCGCGCTAATAATTTTTTTTAGCATTTCATCCTTGGGGATTAACTCCAGCTGCCAGGACGATTTTTGATCTGTACCGGTGACGTTAAAGCCCTCTGTTAACGTCGATATATCGCCGCCCAGCATGGCCTTGAAAACCTTGCCGAAAGCCGCCGGCACCGCTTGCTCGCCCTGCCCGGTCAGCAGCTTCGATTCATTGACCAGCAGCAATGAAGCTACCGGCGTCAGGGTTTTCCAGATGACGCCCTTGTCCCGGTGGTACGTAAACGTACCTGTAGAATTTAAAGGCTTGTGCAAAACTTTCAGGTGTTTTTTCTGGTGGAAATCCCCTTGGGCGATCGGCGTTCTCGCCAGGCGTGCGGTGATCTCAGTCAATACCGCTTCGCTTGCTATGCCTTGGCCGAATGCCAATAAATACAGCAGCAGCGCTTTTAGTAAAATCAAGAAGCCTCCAGGCCGAGCTTTTCAAACAACACCGCAGGCGAGACAAAACACATCTCCCGCGTTGCCATGTCAACAGCCACCTGGATGCTATGGCCTTTGGTCAGCCTTAAGCCTGTGCCTTTATCAGTGATCAGGTAGTTCATTTTCAGGCGGTTTTCCCATTCGACGATTTGGGCTTTAACGGTAATAGTCTGCCCGAACACCGCGGGCCTCGCATAACGGACGCCAATATCAATGACCGGCCACGCATAACCGGAGTCGCGCATTTGCGGATAGTTGTAATCGATTTTTTCCAGCAACGCACAGCGCGCGATTTCGAAATACTTTACGTAATGTCCATGCCAGACCACTTCCATCATATCGACATCATGGAAGGGGATTTGTAGATCAATTGAAGTTTGATAAATCATTAATTATCTCGTTCCCACGCGCCGCGTGGGAATGCAGTGTAAGGCGCGCTGCGCCGCGAATCGCAGCCGATCCTTTATGTAAACAGAACAAAATTCCGCAGCTGTAGGTAGCACACAGTTCGCCCTACTCGACTCACATTCTGCTTGTTAAATATTTTTTAGCTTAATGGCAGTGACGCAACCCGTGGGGACGAGAGAAAATCATTCTTACCCAGTTCAGCGCTATATATTATCTCATACCTTACAAGCCTATTCCCTTCAATGTAACCGCAGGCAAAATCAAAGTGACCAGTCATTTTTCAAAAGCCGGAAACTACGTTGCCTGAAGTATAATATCCACCACATTCATAACTTATAAAGGCACCGCTATGCACGTTACCTTAGTTCATGTTCGAGTAGACCCCGCTCACATCGATGACTTTATCACCGCCACACGGCTCAACCACGAAGCTTCTATTCAAGAACCCGGCAACCGCCGATTCGACGTACTGCAATCCCCGGAAAATCCCAGCCAATTCATCCTTTATGAAGCCTATGTTTCCGCCGAAGCGGCTGCGGCCCACAAGGAAACAGCACACTATTCAACCTGGCGCGATACCGTGGCACCATGGATGGCCGAACCGCGCCAAGGTATCCGTTATGACGGCCTTTTCCCTCAAGGATAACTCTATGCAATTTACTCCATTCTCTATCTCGCGTTTGCCGCGCATCAGCTACGGCAGCGGCCGCATCAACGAAGTCCCTGCGCTGGCGGCGAGCTATGGCCGCACCGCCTTGCTGGTGACCGGAAAACAGTCTTTCTGCGCGACGCCGCGCTGGCAAGCTTTCACCCAAGCGCTGGAAAGCAAGGGCATCAACTGGCTGCATTTCACCGTTTCCGGCGAACCATCGCCGATGTTGGTCGATCAGGCGGTCAACCAGTTTCGCAATGAAAACGTCGATGTCGTCATCGCCATCGGTGGCGGCAGCGTGCTCGATGCCGCCAAAGCGATAGCAGGACTGTTACCGCACGGCAATTCGGTCATGGATCACCTCGAAGGCGTCGGCAAGAACGTCCCGTACCACGGCCCCAGCACCCCGTTTATCGCCGTCCCGACCACCGCAGGAACCGGCAGCGAGGCGACCAAAAATTCGGTGCTGAGCGTGCAAGGCGCTGACGGCTTCAAAAAATCCTTCCGCGATGAGTGCTTGATCCCCGAATACGCAGTAATCGACCCCGATTTGTTAGCGAGCTGCCCACGCGAACTGGTCGCAGCCGACGGTATGGACGCGTTCACCCAACTGCTGGAATCCTACGTTTCGCTGAAAGCCAACCCGTTTATCGACGCTCTGGCCTGGAGCGGTATGTCTGCGGTCAAAGAAGGCTTTTTCGCCGCTTGGGAAGGAAATGAACCGGCTGCTGCTCAAGGCCGCGCCGCGATGGCTTATGCCGCCTTGCTGTCCGGCATCACCTTGGCGCAAGTGGGTCTGGGCTCGGTACACGGCTTGGCCTCGCCGCTGGGCGCTTACTTTCCTATCCCGCACGGCGTGGTCTGCGGCACATTGGTATCTGCCGCGACCGAGGTCAATATCAAGGCCATGCAGCAGCGCGAACCGGAAAACCCTGCCCTGACCAAATATGCGCAAGTCGGACGATTGCTGACCGGCCAGCCTGAGCTTGACGACGCTGCGGCACGTTCGGCTTTAATTGCCCTGCTGGCCGATTGGAGCGAACGGCTGCAACTGCCGCGTCTTAATGGCTATGGCATTAGTGCGGAAGATTTCCCGATGATTGTGGCTAATAGTCGAGGTAGTAGTATGCAGACTAATCCGATTGTGCTGACGGATGAGGAGATTAATGGCATTTTAGTGGAGAGGCTTTGACTTAGTAGTTCGGAGTAGGATGTTCTGAACAAAGTGAAGCGCATCTTCCGCGATTGATGCGCTTTTTCTCGTTCCCACGCGCTGCGTGGGAATGCGGTTTAAGGCGCGCTGCGCCGCGAGTCACAGTCAACCTCAAAGCAGGCCTCAACGCTTGCCTTATCTCTGATGCTGAAATACTTCCAATACCTGTCATCCACATACCCTCGTTTCACTGGGCGCAGCGCGCCCTGGACTGCATTCCCACGCAGCGCGTAGGAACGAGTGGTAGTAGTGTAAAGGGAACGAGGATGTGGCACGCAAAAGCGAGGAGATTGCGCTGGAACCTGTCGGGCAGGGCTGGCAGTCCAAACGCGTTGCGCCGCAAATCACAGCCAATCCTTAAAAACAGGAATCAACCCGGCAACACCCGCATAATCCCTGGCGCTGGAATACCGCCAATGTTCAGCTTCATCGACATATCCCCGCTTCACCGGATTTTGATGGATATACTCCAGCTTCTGCCTAAGTACCTGTTCGTTCTCGATAAGCTGCGGATGCGATCCCTCTTCCCAGCATTGATAATCCCGATCCTCGCGTTTGTATTCCTTGCGGAAAAACGCCAGCTGCTGTAACAGCCTCTCGGCGCGGCATTCTTTCAGGTGATCAATCAGGTTGCGAGCCGTGAAGGATTTGAAGCGCGGCAATTCCACTGCCAAATTTTCGGCTTGTACAATCATGTGTAGGTGATTTTCCAGGATGACGTAGCCGTATATTTTCCAGTCGTGCTCTTCTTGCCGGTAGCGTAGCGCGTCCAGAATGATGCCTGCGGTTTGTGGTCTGGTGAATAGCGGTATCCAGTTCAGCACAGTGCAGGTTAGAAAGTGCGGGGCTTTTTCATCGCAAATTCTATAGCGGCTACGGCCCATGGCGTTTAGTCCTCGGGGCGCAGCGCGCCCTTAACTGCATTCCCACGCGGCGCGTAGGAACGAGGAGTAGTGTCTGGGAACAGAGAATCCTATAGTTCCCAATGCTGATCGCGTATTAACACCAGACACTGCCGCAGCTCTTGTTCCAACGCCCGATCACCACTCAAAAACGGGCTATATTCGCGCAATTGCCTAACGGTATTTTGCAAAGCCGGGCTTAACTTTTCCACATCGCCCCGCAACTCAACGCCCTGAACAACGGCAAGCAACACCGCCACAGCAACCTGCTCGGTCAACTCCAAAATACGGATGCAATCCCGGGCGGCTATCGTGCCCATGCTGACTTTGTCCTGGTTATGGCATTCGGTGGAGCGGGAAAACACGCTGGCGGGCATGGTCAGTTTAAGCGCTTCGGCTGTCCAGGCGGACACGGCGATTTGCAAGGCCTTGAAGCCGTGACTCAACAAGGCTTGTTCGCCGGTAACGCCGGAAAGATTGGCAGGCAAGCCGTTATTGAATTTGGGGTCCATCAACTGCGCCATTTGCCTATCCAT
>Ga0265297_10008388_pt1 | contig 13805 bp, 11 predicted proteins | sample Munlanlwell13791_FD_192502 | JGI IMG/M metagenome (GOLD analysis project Ga0265297, IMG submission 192502) | Leachate microbial communities from a municipal landfill in Southern Ontario, Canada - Leachate well 137-91 | ecosystem: Engineered > Solid waste > Landfill > Unclassified | place... | reverse complement strand
GGTGGCGATCAGGTATGCGACCATGCCGGCGATTCCGGCGACAATAGAGTTGACCGGGCGGGTGATCGCAATAAAACCTGAAAGCGTCATGGGAGAAGAGGTATCTGACCATTCTCATATTAACCTGTGCAAAAAGTGATCATTGACGGGCGAGGGGGGATTTGAACCCCCGGCATTCAGCTTAGGAGGCTGACGCTATGTCCGGGCTAAGCCACTCGCCCTGCTCATACCAATTGCGGGGGAATATGTATAAGTTTTGCGCGCTCCCACCAATTCCCTCAATGGATCTAATCATGGCAACCGAAGGAACGACCTCGTTTCTCGTCCCGGTACAGGCAGAGGATACCCAGTTTCCGCCCGGGACAGCTGCCATCTTCTTCAACCGGCGGATGGAGCTGAACCGGGATGCGACGATCCTGCTCCTGTCCGTGCTTCAGCCTTCCGATTACATTGACGTGATGGGCGCCACCGGTGTCCGGGGGCTCCGGGTGGCACATGAGTGCCACATTCCGGTGACCATCAACGACCGGGATGAGACCGCGATCCCGGTGATTGAGCGGAACGTGAAGGAGGCAGATCTCAATATTGAGGTCACACACCGGGACGCCAACGCCCTTTTATCCGAACGGTCGTTTGATGCGGTCGATGTCGATCCGTTTGGCACCCCGGCACCCTTCCTTGATGCCTGTGTCCGGGGGTCACGGCGTTTTCTCTTTGTGACCGCGACGGACACGGCACCGCTCTGCGGAGCGCACAAAAAAGCAGGGATCCGCCGGTATTTTGCGCTGCCGAAGAACACCGAATACCACAGCGAAGTGGGGCTCCGCATCCTCCTGGGGGCGCTCGTCCGCGAGACAGTCAAATACGATCGGGGCATCGAACCGCTCTTCTGCTTCGCCCGTGAACATTTTGCCCGGCTCCAGGTGCGGATCACCCGTGGACCGAAGGCTGCGGATGAAACCCTGACGCATATCGGCTTTGTGATGCAGTGCCCGAAATGCCCGTACCGCCATGAAGAGCCAGGGATGGTGCCGGAGACAGGCACCTGCCCGGAGTGCGGGACACGACTCGACCCGATCGGACCGCTCTGGCTGGACAGTCTCGTGCAGAAAGAGACCCTTGACCTGATGCTCTCCCACCTCGAGACGATCGATCTCGGGACGAAAAAAGAGCTGCAGAAACTGATCCCGATCTGCCGGGATGAACTCCCGACCGCCAGTTTCTACGATTATCACCACATCGCACAACGGCTGACCGTCTCGCCGCCGCCCATCGACGCGGTACTTCAGCGGTTGTCATCTGCCGGCTATTCCGTGAGCCGGACGCATTTCTCCGGCACCGGCATCAAGACCGATGCACCGCTCCAGGAGATCTACCGGTCGATCAGTGCTCAACGATGATCGTGAGCAGATCGCCGTCAATCAGTTTGTGCGGGAGCCCGACCCGTTGCCCCGGGTGCTTCACGGAGCGTCCCCAGACGCGGGCGTACCGGAACCGGTACACGAAGTCCCGGTGGAGTTTTGTACAGACGGTCTCGACCGTGCTTCCCTTCCGGATGATGAGCGGTTCTTCGAGATCCGCCTCCCCACTCTGGGGTTTTAAGTAAATACGGATGAACCCGAGACAGTCATAGATCGCATCCTTGAGCTCCTCCATGTGATACCCGGAATGCGCGGAGATCATGATCGGCGGGTTGGCGAACCGGCTCGTGATGTCCCGCTCGATCTCCAGATACTGCTCCTTGTCCACAAGATCCACCTTGTTCACCGCGATGAAAGCCGGGACATAGATCCTGTTGCCCTGCACCGCATCGATGAGGTCATCCTGCGTGGCGCCACCCCGGACGAGAACATCTGCGTTCATCATCTTGCTCTCTGACAGGATCGACCGGACTTCTTCGATATCAAGGTTGAGCGCACCGACGGCATGGAGCCTCACTCCCCCCTGAGAAGCCTTTTTGATCGTGATGTCAGGTTTCGGGACATTGATCCGGATCCCGGCATCGTGGAGTTCCTTGATCAGCACATCGACGTGCCGCTCGTTGAAGACATCCACAAGGATAATGATGATGTCGGCACTTCTCACGACTCCGATCACTTCCTTGCCGCGCCCTTTTCCCATTGCAGCGCCGGCAATCAACCCGGGGATATCGAGTAATTGGATCTTCGCGCCTTTGTGTTCCAGCGCACCGGGCACCACGGTCAGCGTCGTGAACTCGTATGCGGCTACTGCACTCTCGGTGCCGGTGAGTTTATTTAAAAGAGTACTTTTACCGGTAGACGGAAACCCGACAAGGACTGCTGAAGCATCCCCGGACTTCTTCACCGAGAAGCCTTCGCCACTTCCGCTGGATTTCATCGCGCGGTTGACTGCTTCATCCCGCAGTCGTGCAATCTTCGCTTTTATCCGCCCGATATGCTTGGAAGTAGCCTTGTTGTACGGAGTCTTCGTGAGCTCCGCTTCCAACTCCTGGATCTGTTCCTCAAGACTACTCATTTCCTATATTATTCGTTGTATGTTCTGGATATAGTTGTTCATGGGGGATTGTCCGGTCCGTTTCCCGTCCGGGAGACGGTACGATGACTGGTGCAGTGAGGTGCGCGGTCCGTATGCGGCGGCAGGCAGAGAGTATACCTGAGGGCAGAGCGTTCATGCGCGCTTCCTCCTGTCCGCACAAACCCCGTCTCCGGAAAAAAGCCCAACCCGCCTGCCGGCTCATGTCGTGTTGCGCTTGTGCAGGATCTCGCTTGCGTATTTCGCAAGCCCGTAGATCCCGTCCGTGGACGGGTGCACTTCGATAAATGTCTCGAAGTCATGCACGGTGATATGGCGCTGCATGAGAAACGACAGGTAGCCGGCGATAAGTCCGCCACCGGGTCCCGCGGCACACATACCGGTGATCTCCCCGGTCACGGGATCTGCCATGAGCTTCGCAAGCCCGGTATCCCCGGCAGGCACCGACCAGAACGTCCCCGGTCCTGCCGGTCCGGGTATGGCAAGGCTTGCACTACCCGGCGAGTCCGTTGTGCAGTAGGCGAGTTCGTGCGCGAGGTTGATCGACCGGGGGATGTACGTGTAGTCCATCCGGCGCTCCCGACCGAGGATATTGTCGGCGGCAACCAGTCCCTCGTGCCGGGCGACCGGCGTGAAGTACGGGGGACCGATCACGTCCCCGCAGGCGTAGACTGAGGGCACGCTGGTCTGCATCCGGTCGTTGACGAGTATCTCTCCCATCGCACCTTTGTCCACCCCGGTGATCTGCTCTGAACGCGGCACAAGCCCGGCAGCGACCAGCACCGCATCCGCATCGATCGTCCCGGCGCCCCCGTCATCATCGTAATCAATTGCTGTCACCTGTGCCGGTCCACGGATCATCCGGACACGGGTGTTCTCCCGGATCTCCACGCCCGAAAGTTCCTTTATCGCAACCGCCCGGAGGTGGCGGTCGAGGGTTTTTAAAAATCCGCTCCGGCTGAGGATTGTCACATGGCTCCCGAACCTGCTGAAGATATACGCAAATTCCGCCGCCATCACGCTGCCTCCGATGATCACGAACTCTTTCGGGAGCACGGTTATGCCGGGCAGGGTATGGGGAGTGTACACACCGGGCAGGTCGATGCCTGCGAGAGCCGGGATATTCGGGCGCGAACCGGTGGCAACGATGACCGCTTCGGCTTCGGGTATTTCCTCGCCTACGAAAACCCGGTTCCCGTCAAGCCTGCCGGTCTTCCCGTAGACGATCGTGACGCCGGCTGTTTTTGTCTCGCTGTCAAGCACAGAGGCAATCTTTCGCTGGATTGCCTGCATCTCCGTGATCAGCCGGGGAAAATTGACAGGTGGCACCGCATCCATGATGCCGAGATTTTGGTACGTGCGCGCCGAATCGAGCGTCCGGGCGACCTCGGTCAGGGCACAGACCGGCATGCACCCGAAATGGAGGCATTGCCCGCCGATCCCTCCCAACCCCCCGGATTCGACGAGAGTCACCTCTTTTCCCGCGGAGGCGAGCCGGATGGATGCGATCCGTCCTGCCGGACCTCCGCCCAGAACAACGATCATGTCATGCGATCAGAAGACTTCGACGCCTTCATCCATCGGTTCCGAGAGCAGCTCACCCGTGAAGGCATTCACCTCAACGATCTTCTTCCCCCGGATCTGCCAGACCGGGATATAGACCTGCTTTGCGTCAACGGTGATGTTCTTCCGGTCCGGTTTTAAGGTCTTCTCCTCGTAAAAGATCGCATCCCCTTTCTCCTGCTTGATCCGGACCTTCTGGGTGAGCCGTTCAACGAGCTCGGTGACGATCCGTTCGGATGCCTCTTCCTTCCTGATATGCGGATCTGCAATCTCGGCGTTCGCCGGGACTTCCGACTCTTCCACCAGTTTCCCGTCAATGTCGATCTTGATCCCGTTGATCGCGTTGATCGCGCCCCACCCGTCTGCGTCAAAGGGGATCCGCCGGTCTTTGTAGACCTGTTCCCCGCTGCTCATATAATGGAACAGGAAATAGGGGATGAACCTGAGTTTCGCCGTGCCTTGTATTCCGCCGGTGCGCATCGCCGCCTGCTCGGTAATCTTGACCGGGTAATGGGAGAGGGTGATGCCTGGTTGCATCTCTTCTGCCGGAGCCGGCGCTGAAACGGTGGGTGCCGCCGCCGCCTTCTTTGCTTTTCCCGGGGACAGGTCAAAGGTCAGTTCCCGGTTCAGGATGTCTGCGAGAACGGCTTCTCCTGAATACCGGATAAACTCATCGATGCCCCACTGGATACAGTTCTCGGTCACGATAGTCTTATCGAGCGTGAAGAGCAGTTTCTTGCAGCTCATCTCCTGATCCTCTACCATCAGGCTGTAATTGGTCTTGTCAAACTGCCCGATCAACTGGGCATCGTTTGAGCAGAGTACCAGAAGGCAGGTGCTGTCGCGGATCGCAGACAGATCCAGAGGCTCATCCACCTCTTCCACCTCAAAACGTGCAGCTTCAAGAACGAGCCTCATCGCGTTCTTGGCTTTCTCCCGCATATCGTGTTCCATCATATAGAATTTGCCATGGTCTTATAGAACAATTTTTCTATTGAAATATCCGAGATCACTAGGATGACCGGTCCCCTCAAATTTGTCGATCACAGTATTGAAGATTTCGCCATGCAGGTAACCTTTGATCCATCAGAGGGAACGGGCACGGTGGTCTACAACCTCTCGCTTGTGAAAAATGAGGATCTCGAATATGCGATCTCGACCTTAAAGAATGCCTATAAAACCGGGGTCTCGGTGAGCGGGCTCGTCCGGTTCTCATCCTCGGGGGAGAAGGTCTTCGACTATACCGTTCCGGAAGGATTCACAGCGATATGTACGGTATGCAGCACGACATTTGACGGGCTTCTGATCCGCAAGGGTGTGCCGATCAACCCGATTGGGGGCGGGGTGGTCGAGATCGAGAACCGGGCTCCGATCCGGTTCACGCATATCATCCTTTACGAACACACGACGATCGATCCGCTGCAGGTGCTGATATCCCAGAAGATCACGTCGGTGAATAACGTGATGCGCAAGGGAAGCGGGAACATTCTTGGGAACATCCGTGAGTTCCACATGGAGGCAGAACACCAGGTGGGTCTGGTGCTCGATGAGCTGACGAACAGCAGTATCACCGGTATCCTCGAAGTGGGGATGCCCAACGTCCCCCTCCTTGGTGTACCGGTAAGCCCGCAATACGTGGGGATCGCGGCGGTCGGGGGAACAAATCCGCTCGCGGCAATCCGGGAGAGTGGACGACCTGTCCAGATGCAGGCGATGAAAGGGCTGATGGATACACACGAAATGGTCGAGATCCGGGACTACTGACGGGTGCCCGGTGCTTTTTTGTAGGAGACCGGAATACCCGGTTCCTTATCGGATTTTTTCCTCGTGAACTGGTTTCTACGGCAAGAGGAAACGGGCATCCCAGACCGTAGAACGGGAACCAGTTGGATATTTTTTTCATCCTGCATGCAGTTATAATAAGAGCAACAAGTGATCTCAGATGGAATGGAAAAAATTGTGTGTAATTCTCTTCGTCGCCGCTGCCTGTTGCAGCGTTCCTGCGATGGGAGCGATAAAATACCTGGGTGGAAGCCCGGACCTGTCCGCATCCATAGTGGGCGCGAACGAGTTCTCGCCCGGGGATGACACCACGATCACGGTCATCCTGCGGAACAGTGGTGTCAACCTGATGAAGTTCAATAACTCCGGCGTCATCCCGCAGGAGGATTTCGCAACTACGGCAAAACAGGTCGTGGTTGAGCTGTCGCCTGCGAACGCTCCGGTCAATATCAAGACCGATCCGGTTGCTCTTGGGGATATTCCGACCCAGGGAACGAAGACTGTACAATTCAAGGCGAAGTTCTTCTCCAATGCCACGATTGGGCAGTACGAGCTGCCGCTCACGGTCGATTACAAATATCTCATCGTGCAGGACCAGGAAGTAAGCGACACGCTCCATATGCAGTACCATGAGATGACCGATACCCTCCCGCTCACGGTCAATATCAAACCCACGCTGAAGATCGCGGTCGTGGAAGCCGTACCGGAAAACCTGATGGTCGGGACGGAAGGTTACCTGAACCTCACGATAAAAAATATTGGTTCGGTTGACGGGAAGAAGGCGACGGTGAAGATCACACGAAACGGCAACAGTCCCATCATTCCTACGGACAGCAGTGTCTTTGTGGGGGACTTTTTTTCTGGCAGCACCATCTCCTGCCAGTACAAGATAGCCGCCTCCAGCCAGGCACAGGCGCAGACCTACCCGGTTGATGTGGCTGTGACGTACGTGAACGACCGGGGGGACATCGTGACCTCCATATCCGATACCGTGGGGGTGCCGGTCGGAGGCAAGATCAACTTCAATATCAGCGGAAGTGCCCCGACCATCGCGGTGGGTGAGACGACGGTAATCAATCTCACTTACCGGAATACCGGGACGACCACGGCATACCACGCGCAGGCGCGACTCAATGTGGTGGCACCCTTCTCCAGCTCCGATACCGGGGCTTACCTTGGCGATATCAGCCCCGGTGGACGGGCGGTTGCCCGGTACGCGTTGACCGTCGATAGTGCAGCGACGCCTGCCACCTATCATCTCGATACTGAAGTCCGGTACCGGGATGCGTTGGACAACAGCCAGATCTCGGACTCGTTCGCGGCTGATATTCAGGTGCTGCCCCGCCCGGCATCCGCCAGCCTTAATCAGGTAATCCCCATTATCCTCGTGATCGTGGTTGTCGTGATCGGCGCTGGGTATTATTTACTTGTAATGCGTCGTCAACAAAAGAAACAATAGATAATCTCCTGTCTTTGAGATCTCAACTTTTTTTGTCATATGATTGAGGAATGTGTTGCTGGCGTTCCGGGTTGCCGAAAAAAGTTTTTATGAGCGCCCTTATCGCCAGACTTAAGGTCTTTTGGTCCGTGGTCTTTAATCATCTTCTCACAATGGTGTTTATCATCGCTTCACAGGTACTGGAAAGCGCCTCGGGTATCGCAGATGCTGCTTGATCGGACGTTCGCGGATGTCAGCCAGTGATAATTCACTGATGCGCCTATGTAACCGTCACATTGTCCGCCCGTCCAAACACAAGGATGTGTCGAAGAACAGATCGTGCTCTTAAATCAATTCACGTCATTGCACGAAACGGAACAATACATTTTCCGCAATCATTTTCGATCATACATGAATCGACACCGTATACTTTACGTATACATTCAGGAGTAAGCATCTCTGCGGATTTTTTCGTAACCGACCATCTTTCTATTATTCAGCGGGAGAATTCAGTCTGCTATCCGGCATGCGATTCTTCCGTCGCAAACCGGTAATTCCCCTGCGGGACAAAGAGATCAAACCGGGCTCCTTTGCCGGGTTTACCGGTTTCTGCAATCGATATGCCGGTGATACTAAGAATCTCACGGATCAAAAATAAGCCCAATCCGGTATACTTTCCGAAATCGCACGTGAACAGATGGGGTTTATCATTCAGGGAGATGCCAATTCCGTTATCCTCGTAGGTGAGGATGAGTTCACTCCCGTATTTCCGGCAGGAGATGGATATTACCGTCACGTGCTTACCATGATGCAGCGAGTTATCAAAAAGATTGTAAAATACTTTTTCAAGAAGAAGATCGGCATAGATCTCGACATTTTGTACATCAACCGTGAGATTGATATTCTTAAGGGTAAGGGTTATGCATGCCCGTTGGATTATTTCTTCCACATGCTGCCATTCGGGTTCAAAGAGTCCAATCTCCTGGTAGGTTTTGGTAAATTTTATCTGGTCCTGGAGCATAGCGGTGACGCTACCGATTTTTTCCAGATAATCAAGAGTCTGCTTGTCACTCGTGTGTTCCTTTGCGAGGTCCAGATATCCATAGAGTGCGGTTAATTTGTTACTGAGATCGCGCCAGGTAATTTTACTCATCAGGTTCAGTTTTGTATTTGTCTGCACCAGTTTATCCCGAAATTTTTTGGATTCGGATATATCAATACAGAGTAATCGGAATCCTTCAACTGTTTTTTTCCGAAGAACCGGGGTGATATAAATTACCATCGGAAACGTGCTGCCATTACATCTCAGGGCAATCGCTTTATGACCTGTGATTAACTCTCCGTTGAGGACTCGCTCGTAAATATCACGAACATGAGAACGTTCATCCGGATGTATCACATCCAGTATCGATAACTGAGTGGTATTCATCGCACAGGTATACCCGAATTTTTCCCGTCCCGCACGGTTTATAAAGGTCACGTTAAAATGCGCATCAAGTTCTATGACGGTTTGTGGCAGCGATTCCACAAGTTCCCGGTACCGGCTTTCGCTTTCGGTGAGCTGTTCACGGAGATGATATTCCTCTGTGATGTCCCGGAAAAAATTCAGTGTGGCGGGTTTATCATTCCAGGTAATCCTGATAGCATCGACTTCCCACCAGTGAACAAAACCCAACCTGTTGATCACCCTGAATGGGTGCCGTGGGAATTTCTCTCCCTGGTTGATTCTCTTATGATACTGTTCACGTAGAATGGGTTGATCTTCCGGATGAATGAAGGTAAACGATGGCTGGGATAAAAAATCTTCACACGTAAAACCACAGTTCGTGACAATCCCATAAAATTTCGGGTTATAGAATGCAAATTTTTCATCCTGGATAATACATATGCCTTCCTGGGCGTTCTCTACCAGCTGGCGGTATTTTTTTTCCGATTCACACAGTGCCAGTTGAGCCCAGCGATGCTCCACATGAATCTTTATCTTGTGTTCCAGTTCAACAAACTGTGCAACGGGTTGTCCCCCTTTCTGGATATACGAGTCTGCACCGCAATTCAGGGCTTCGACCACTACTTCTTCCCGCCCTTTTCCCGTAAAGAGGATAAACGGGATCCCTTCAAATTGTACCCGTATTATTTTTAAAAATGTTATGCCATCCATCTCCGGCATCTCGAAATCGGAGACAATCGCATCAAACGACCGGGTTTTTAATTCTTCAAGCGCTTTTGTCGCAGAATCGAAGGTCGTGACAGCCAGCAACCCGGAACGTTCAAGGAAAGCCGATGCCAGTTCCCGCAGAACCGCTTCATCATCAACATATAATACAGAGATCTTTGTCATGCGGTATCACGGAAACAAAAAAAAATTATCCCAGCCACATCCGGTTCTTTACATCAGAAACAGTGAGATTGTTTCTTATTGTCGGTCCATAGAGGATCATGAGTGCTTTCCAGTCTGATTCTGTGAGGTTTACCTGTTCGGCATTTCCCGGATAGAAAAAACTCTCTTCATCGGTCGCATCACCTGTAATACCCAGCCAGAACGTTATTGCCCGCAGGAGATAGTGCTGACGCTGAAGTGTCGGGAGATCGCTATTGATAAAAATCTGTTCGGTGAAGTTGACGGCAAACAGGATATTGTCGGAAAACATGCTATCATATTCGGTATACTGCATCTGATCCATACCTTTTGCGTTTTTCTGGATGCTTTGCAGCTGTGTTCCAGGGAACAGGTTAATCCAGAGATCTGCCTCGTTACCGCTTCGAATATTGACCGAAAATTTCTGCGTTTTTGAAATTCTGTTAAAATCCTGAATAAACTGCTGGATCAATGCCAGGTCTTCTGGTGAAAATCGTCCAAAGAACTCGATTGTTATCGGCAGATTTCTTTCCTGTCTCAGGACCACCCCGTTGTATTCTGAAAACGCAATTGTCAGGAAATGCTTGTTGATCGAAATCATTGTAGGAGAAGTGGATTTCCGGACGGAAGAGTTTGATTTCAATCCGGGTGTGACTGCCATTTCAGGTGATAATGCCGTTGTTGGTATAGTATGAGTCCCGGTTATTGCTATCGGGGTGTTTTCCGGATGGCTTGGGACAGTAGGAGTGCTGCACCCGGAAACCCATATTCCTGATATAATTAATACAAAAACGATAGCATAAAATGCTATTTTCATAATTAATTGTAGTACAAGGGATCAGATAAATGTAACGGAACACCTGTGCCAGGGCAACCGGGTCCTAAAAAATTGTAGAAAAAAGTCAAGATCATGACCCTTTTGATAGAGGACTGATTGCCTGTGTTGCATTTGCACCGGGTACAAATTCCCCTGCATATTCATTGAGGGCATCTGATGGGTTTGTTCCGGAGAACTGAACCGGGTGAAGGATGGAGGCAACCAGAGGAAGCCCGGCTGGGGCACGGGGACCCACAACCACTTTTCCGCTTATAGCATAGACATTGCCATCCTGGACTGCCTGAACATCAGCGAGCGCCGGGCGGCTCATCACCTGCTCGCGGTAATCGCCAAGGGTCTTTCCATCCGGAAGGGGATCGGGAGCTACCTTTATGATCACCGGTGGGTTCTCCTTTATGATCCATTCGGGAGTAACCTTGACGTAACTTTTTCCCTCGCCGGCAGCAATATTGCTACCCCTGGCAACATTTACTATATCGTCAATGCTGCTGTTTGTGCCCTGCGCCATGTACTCGGAATACCCTTCGATATAAACCGGGGTGAGGTCGGTTCCGGCAGTCTTTTGCGTCGTGTAACCGAACCATTTGTCAAAGAACACAATGTACCGGTCAGCATCCGCCTGGTGTCCGGTGATGAGACCCATTGACCGTGCATCACTTTTTAGTGTCGAGAGCCGGTTGCAGTCAATATAAATCACCGGAATTTTTGCATGTTCGAACTGGTCGGCATTTTTCAAGCGGTAGCCGCTGTAGGAGATGACGGCATCCGGCTGGAGGCTGAGGATGCGCTCAAGGCTCGGCGCGTCCCATGTTCCGACATTTTTTGCATTGGGTATAAGTGGCGCAAGCTGGGAATTTTTGAGCGTGGTATCGGTAACCCCGACAATAGAATTTCCGGCTCCAAGGGCGATAAGCATCTCCGTTGCATCGCTGTTGAGGCAGACAATGCGGGAAGCCGGGCCTGGCATCTGGATCACGTTTCCAAGGCTGTCGGTCACTGTAATCGTAGTACTATTGGATGAACCGGCGGGAGAAGGTGACGAGTTTATACATCCGCATAAAAGCATCAGTCCTGCAAGAAGGATAAAGAGCAGGAGAAATCCTCCCGCATGACGGAATCTTTCGGATACCCCGCATCGTTTCCAACCAGCATGTCTCCCTTCGTTGTTCCCTTTTTTACCATTAATTTCCTTATGTATCATACATACATCACCCTTCCATGATCGTTTCATCGGATCCAGCCTCCCATTCAGGAAGCAGGTACGTCCCGTTATCTGTAATAATGCTACACATCTCTACACCATACATGAAACGGAGCCTGTCCCGGGTCATGACCTCCACCGGGGGTCCCTCTGCAACAATCTTTCCATCTTTTAACAGGACAATCCGGTCAGCAAAATACTGGGCAAAATTCAGGTCATGCACAACGACAAGGACCGTTGCTCCCCCGGTATGGGCAAGACTCCTGATGAGCCGGAACACGGATATCTGGTGGCGGATGTCGAGGGCACTTGTGGGCTCGTCGAAAAGATACAGGGTCGGCTGCTGGGCAAGCGCCCGGGCAATGAATACCTTCTGGCGTTCTCCTCCCGAAAGCTCATCGAGCCGTTTTCCGGCAAGCGGGAGGATTGCCATGCTCTTCATAGCATCGTTGATGATCTCAAAATCCTTTTTCGAGAGTGCCCAGGAGACATGCGGTCTCCTGCCTATTGTTACCGTGTCCAGAACTGTAATCGATGCCATCTGCCGGAAGTCCTGCGGGACATATCCCACCCGTTTTGCCATGTCGATTTTCGGCAGAGCAAAAAGATCGAGATTGTCCAGGCAGACTGTCCCTTCGGAAGGCACGTTGATCCCGGCAAGGGTCTTGATGAGCGTGCTCTTACCGCACCCGTTGGGACCTATGATGCCGACAACCTCTCCCGCCGCTGCAGAGAAACTGATGGATTTGATGATTGGGGTTTTGTCGTACGCCACAGCCAGGTTGGAAATATTGAGTCTCATACCATCTCCTCACGTAAATATCCGGTTATTTTTGCTTAGGATCAGGTACAGGAAGAACAATCCGCCGAGCAGGTACATAATGACCCCGACGGGGATCTCCACAGGTTCGATGATTGTCCTCCCGATGGTATCTGAGACCAGGAGGATGACGGCGCCGAGCAGCGCGGAACACGGTATGAGATACCGGTTGTCCTGCCCGATAATGAGCCTCCCGATATGTGGTCCGATAAGACCGATAAACCCGATGATGCCGGTAAAGGCAAGACATGCCGAGGAGGCAAGTGTGCAGAAGAAAAGACCCCATAGCCTGACTTTTTTGATCTCAACACCGGCATTTGTTGCCACTTCGTCCCCGGCAAGGAGGGCATTGAAGTCCCAGGCTTTATAGAGGAGATATGCTAAGCAGAGGATCACAATCGGGGTAATGATGAAAATTGCCGACCAGTTCGCACCCCACATACCGCCCATCAGCCAGAGGGTGATCTGTCGAAGTTTCTCGTTATTGGATGTGTATTGGAGGATCATAAGCCCTGCCTGGAAGATATACCCGATCACTACACCGGCAAGGATCAGCGTGGCACTGGTCGAACCCCTCCGAAGCGATATGGCATAAATAATAAATATTGACCCAAGACCGAATACAAACGCAGATATAACGATGAACCCGTCCTGGTATTTCATGAACAATAGCGACAGCAGGGGAAGAGAACTCATGACAATTGCACATGCCGCCCCAAAAGAAGCTGCCGACGACATGCCCAGCGTGAACGGGCTGACAAGCGGATTACGCATCAGTGCCTGCATGACCGTTCCCGCCACCGCAAGGCTCGCCCCGGTAAGAATCGCAAGAAGAATCCGGGGCATTCGCAGGTCCATGACAACCATCTGGGTCTGCGGGGAAACGGCGGCAGGGGAAAAGAGCGAACTGATGACATCGGCTACCGTGAGATGAATCGACCCGGCATTCAGGGCAATGAACCCAACGATGAGGAGTGTGCATGCAAGAGCAAGAAGTACCAGCCAACGATGATGCCACTCCCTGTGATATAAGATTTCGATATTCTCTGCCATTATAGATAACTATGCGGCGATTTAATATTAAATTTTGTGAACATTTTTTTAAATTGTATGATTGAACCCGTATTCGTTTCTGCGATCATCCCACAGAGGAGAATAAGGGATTCGATCAAAATCTGATCAATTCCAGTTGCAGTCTGCCGGATACATACACTCTTCGTTGCGATTTTCTCATGGGCAGGTCACTCCAGATAGGCACGATCCGCTCTTGGAACCGGATCCTTACATGCCGAA
>Ga0265297_10008387_pt1 | contig 13806 bp, 10 predicted proteins | sample Munlanlwell13791_FD_192502 | JGI IMG/M metagenome (GOLD analysis project Ga0265297, IMG submission 192502) | Leachate microbial communities from a municipal landfill in Southern Ontario, Canada - Leachate well 137-91 | ecosystem: Engineered > Solid waste > Landfill > Unclassified | place... | reverse complement strand
GCCGGGGTCAACTCCAGATAACCCGCCTCCACCGCGCCGCGCACGATTTCCCGGCCGAGTTCCGTGCGAACCATCACCAACGACGAACCAGGTTCTTCCGGCTTGACCTCCCGATACCAAGGATCGCCGCAAGAGATGTCCGCGTCCTCGCCCGTATCGTCCGGATTCAGACGAACCGAATACGGCCGGTAAGCCTGAACGAAAGCCCACGAGTCGTAATAGGTCATCTCCGCGCAAGGCGATGTTTGGCCCCGCAAGGTCACCGCAAACATGCCCGGCCAACCATTGCCCCGATAACGGACCTGCCCCACCTGCGCGGGATCAATCCCCATCTTCTTGAGCAGCTCGACCGTCGCCTTCGTTGGCGGACTGCCCGCACAGAAGAACGACAATGCCACCCCCACGCGCTTGTCCAATTCCGGCCGCTGCCGTTGCGCCTTCCGCAAGCCACTGACCTCCGTTGGCTGGCCAATGAACACGCATGGCCCCGGAGCGGATTCGATCAGGCCGAGACTGTCGCAAGCCGAGGCTGGCGCGTAACGTGAACCGCTCTTCGCCATCAGTTCCTGCCGCGTCCGGCTCAGGCCCGTGCGATTGCGCAATGGATTCACCGGGTCGCCGCCCACATGCAGCACGCCATGCATGCCGCGCCGCTCCAGACAATACAGCGCAAGCGCCGTCAACACTCCGCCGGATGAACCCTGAAAGCGAATCTCCGGGTCTTTCGCATGTCCCTCCCACGCCTCGATGACAGGTCCGCAAAAAGACGCCAACTCCGGCAAAATATCGCGACGTGCCTGAAGCGCCGAATGATCCACTTCGTATGCCGGGCATACCTCCAAGCAACGGATGCACGATTGGCATTTAAGAGGATCCAGAACCATCGGCCGAATTCCCTCCTCGTAAACGTCCACCAATTGCACGTTGGCTTCGGGGCAGACAGACGCGCACGCGCCGCACCCGTGACACAGGCGCCAGCGAACCACATCCGCGATGGATTTCAATTGTCGCATTCTACAATGACTCTGTCAGCAATTGCCGAACCTCGTTCCTGGAAAACAATCCCAACACCGATTCCCTGATGGACGGCATCTTCCCCTCCAACTGGCGACGCAAAACCTCACGCTGCGCAAATGCGTCCCGGACCACCGCGAGCACTTGGGCTTCGTCTGAACTCCGCAGGTCCACGACGCGCGAACCTCCACCCACCGAATCCAGCACACCGGCAAACTTCCTGCTGTAGGCGAGACCGACAGCCGGGATGCACTGCGATAATGCACCAATGCACGCATGCATCCTCGATCCCAGGAAGAAATCGCATCGACCGATCAGGTATTTGATTTCGTGATGATCGAAACGTCCCGGCAGATAGTGCAGCCGGCCTGCGTAACGCTGTCCGAACTCGGCAAAGATTCGCTCACAGGCTTTCTGATCGCTCTCCGGATTCTCGTCCCCGCCAAACACGTGCGGCACCAGCAACACCTGCGCGCCCAGTTTCTGGATCAACTCTTCCAGCAAAGCGTGAACAAGCCGGGGATACTCGGTTTGGAGACCAAACATGTTGCTTTGGTTGTATCCGCCCATGTAAAGCAGCCCGCTCACGTTCAGGCCCACCACGAGACCGTTCTGCTTGATCGCCTCCATCTGCCGCCGAACGTCATCCGCCGGCGGATGCGGCTCCAACGCGAAACCCATGTCGTAGGTGAACCGGATGCGCGCGTCCGCCTTGCCAACCAATGCCCGCGCAGCTTCTACGCCCTCCGCATCGCGCGAGTAAACGAGCACCGCGCGCTTGAGGACATGGCGGGCCAGAACACGGGCCAGAGGAGACTCGAACGGGCCGTGAGTCTGCGGCAGCAACACCAGCGGCTTGCCCAGCCAGAGCACGAGCATCTGCGGCAGGACGACATACAGCAGCCGTTGCATCCCGTAGATGTCGCTGAAGCTGTCGCCGCCCGCAATGGACAGGTGCAATTGAGCGTCGAGGATGCGACGCAGCCACGGATTTCGCCCGGCCATCTTCCGACGAGCATCGCGACACGGCACCAGCTTCAACAGCGCGGCGGTCAGCAGCAAACGCACAATGTGATTCGGCTGCCAGGGTTTCTTCGAGAAACGCAGATTGATGGTTTCGCACCGCACCTCGCTGTTTCCGATCCGGTCGCGGCTCACCACCGCCTCACGACCGTAGTCGAGAAACACCAGTTGTGCGTTTGCATCCGCATGCCTCAGCGCCACCAGCGTTCCCGAAGCCAGCGCGCTCACACCGTGGTTGCCTGTCGTGAAGCCCGCGCCCAACAAAGCGACAATGGGATGTCCGTTACTCATCGTCCCTAAACGTTCGCTCTCCAATCAACTTCCACCTCGCCGGAACCGCCTGCCGCATTCGGCGGTGATTTTGCGGCCAAGCCTTGACCCGAATCTGCCAACATCTTTCACGGTGACCGACAACGGCTGTTGCGGGATGTTGCGCAATCCCTTCTTCACCATGCGCCACAAATCAGCTCGCGTGGTAAACCTTTCGGCCGTCAATTTCTCGAATTCGTCCCTGAACTTCCGGATATAGTCCACGGAAAGGTGTTCCAGATAGAGAGGATTGTATTTCGGTCCCAAGTCCTCATGCTCGTTGAGAACCCGCCCATCGCACCAGCGAAACCCCGCCGGCAGAACACCGCGCGTCTTTGCAATGGTCTCAAGCTCGGTCCCCGGCAACACCTGCGCCACGTTGAACGTCACATAGTTCGTGTAAGGAGCCAGCCGCTCGGCCAGCTTCAATGTCTGTAGCGCGTCTTCTTCCGTCTCGTCGGGATGAGAAAGCATCCAGAACGCCAGCGTCCGGATGCCGAGCTTCTTGCACTCCGCGGCAAACTCTTGAACCTGCCCCAGGTTGATCCGCTTGCGAATCACTTCGAGAATCCGTGACGAACCGGTCTCGACCGCAAAATCCAGGCTGATGCAACCCGCGCGAGCCATGAGGTCCAGAAGATGCAGCGGTGTGTCCGCCCTTGCCTCGCAATACCACTTGACGCCGACATTCTCCTCAATCAGACGCTTGCAGAACGCCTCCACAAACGCAGTCCGCTCGCAAAAGGACGGGTCAATGAACGAGAAGTAGCAGCGGTTGAACCGCTCCTTCAGATAAACAATGTCGGCAACGACCTTGTCGAGTTTCCGAACGCGGTAGGTCGTCAGCCCAAACGAGCAAAAGACGCATTTCTGCGCGCAGCCTCTGCCAAAATGCAGCGGCAGCGAAACGATCTCTTCGTTCTGGTAGTTGCGCAGGTAAACGCCCTTCGCGAATTTCTCTGTCGGCAGCACGGTGTAATCCAACGCGAACTGCTCCACATCCATCTCCGGCCGGCGAGGCGGATTGTCGACGATCACGCCGTTGGATCTGAACGTGATGCCCGGCACCCGCGTCAACTCATCGCCACGTTCCAGCGTGGTCGCCAGATCGTGGAGCGTAACCTCGCCCTCTCCTCTCACCACAATGTCTATTTCCGGAACGTCCTCCAGGCATTCCGAAGCGCAGTAACTGAAATGTTTCCCGCCGACGGCTACGATGGCGCTTGGACAAACCTTCTTGACGTCTCTGGCCGCCGCGACGGCATCGTAGCGGTTGTAGGTCTGGGACGTGATGCCAACCAAGGGCCGATCCAGACCCCGGCAGAAGTCGAGGAGTTCCTTTTCCTCCTGGTCGAACAGGTCAAACAAATGAGCATGCACCCCTTTCTTGGCCAGGTAATTCTGCAAAAACACGAGGCTGTAAGGAAACATATACTGGGACTTCTTCTCGCGAACGTCCCCTTGATATGAACCCTTGCCTTCGGGGTTGATGAGGATGATTTCCACTTAAACGGTTACCTCAGCAACGGGTGATTGGTTTTGACGCTGTCCATGCTGAGCGCCATTTCCGGAAGATGGCGGGAGCATTCGGTGATGGACTTCTCCCACCAGCGGCTTTTCAGGATGGCGCTGCAAATCTCCGGCTCAAATCGCATACGAATGACCTTCGCAGGATTTCCAACCGCAACGGCAAAGTCCGGCACATCCCGTGTCACCACAGAGCCCGCGCCAATGGCAGCGCCGATGCCGATCCTTTTGCATCCCTTGAGAATGATCGTCCGCGCACCAATCCACGCATCATGCCCTATCTCCAACGTGCCCGCCTCGATGCTGTCGGTCGTCACCAATCCAAGACTGGCATTGTAGAAGAACGGGTGCGTCGAGAGACGGTCCATCGGGTGGTTGCGCAGGAACACCCGCACATCGGGGCCGATGGATACATAGCGGCCCACCCGGACGCCAGGAGGAAAAGCCGTGGGCCGGAAACATTCGCCGTAGCTGTAGTCACCAATCTCCACGCCGTATTGCTTCAACATGATCCACCGAGCCGTGCGCGAGAAGAAATGACCACCTTCCCACCGCAATGCCATGTCCAGCGCATGCTCCCGCGTCCTTCGCGTATGACTCAGCAAGCGAAGCAGGCCAGCCACCGCGCAAACCCGCATGTCATTGGTATCCATTTGCAGCCTTTCTTAACGCACCAGGGCAGCGCGCACACGTCGAAACGCTTCCATCCGAAGACACGCGATCACCCAACCCACCAAGAAACCCGCGCACCCCAGAAGAACAGCAACCCACGGAGCAACGGTCACGAAATAAACGATCACCCTTGCGGCAACGACGAAGACGCACAATCTCAAACCCGTCCACCACGGTGCGAGATATTCGGCGAGCTTCAACCCAAGAATTCGCCGGGCGAAACTGACCTGCAACGAGAGAGCGATCACGATCGAGATCAGGACGGCCAGCGCAACTCCCGCAGCCCCCACGAAACGCGTCAGCGGGTAGATGATCGCCAACAATGAGATCGTTCTCACCAGCGACGCAAGCCGTTGGACCTGAGGTTGCCCCAGGCCGATGAACGCATTCATGATGACCGAAGACAGGATTTGCAGGAGAATCGCCGCCGACAGCATGGAGAAGGCAGTCGCCATGCCAGAAACGGTCTCCCCGTAAACCGTCACCAGATAAGGCTCGGCAAAGAGGATGCAAAACAGCGTGTAAGGCGCGCCGAGGGCCACCAACAGTTCCGTCACCATGATCACCCGATTCTTCATCCCCACCAAATCCTCCTGCTGCGCCGAAAACGTCGGAAGCAGGAGCGGACTGATGACGCGGCTGAGCACCTTGTTCGGCAAATCCGCGAGGTCTCTTGCCAAAGAATAAATGCCGAGCACTGAAGCGGAAAACAGTTTGCCCATCACAAAGGTGTCAGTCTGCAAGAGAATGACCATCAGGATCGGCAACCCAAACATTCCCCGCGAGAAGGTCATGATCTCCTTCAAGTAGCCGCGATTCAGGCCCAGTGACGGGCGAAAAGAAAGGACCGCGAACGACAGGACACACCTGCACAGCGATTCCGCGACGATTCCCGCAATGAGCGACCAGACGTCCCGCGTCATAAATCCCAGCACGATCGCCACCACCACGCCCACGACCCCGCTGACTTGCATCAACACAACCCATTTGCCGAAAGAGAAATCCTTCTGCAGGACGTGCAACGCCGGGCTGGTGGCGGCATTCAACACCGTGACCAGAAACCCCACCCGCAGCAGCAACACGCTTTCCTCCTGGCCAAACGTTTTCGCCACCCACGGAGACAACGTCCATAGAGCCGCATACAACAACAGTCCCCGGCCAACCGAAAGCCACCAGACGGTGTTGAGGAATTCCCTTTCCCTGCCGTGCCGGTTCTGGACAACCGCCTCGCGCAATCCCACCTCGGTCAGCGCTTCCGCCACTGCCATGCACGCCACGAGAATCGCCGCCAAACCGAAAGCGTCCGGCAGCAGCAGCCGGGCCAGCACGATCGTGCGCAGAAAACGGCAGCCGTATTCAAAAAAGGAAGCCAGCCCCAGCGAGCCGCCGCTGCGGACCAGCATTTTGTCCAGGCTTCCGCTCATTCCGCGCTATTCCTTCTGTGAATCATTCCAGGCAAAGGCCACTTTTTGCGGACGCCACGGAAAATGCTTTTCCGTCCGCACTTCAACCCTCAATCCCAGTTCTGCGCGCAATACATCCAGATGCCGCGGGTTGTAATACACGACACATATCTTCCTGGGCTGCTTGACCAAGGACTCCCGAATCTGTTTCAGCACCGCGGCCAGCGTCGCAGCACCGAAGGGGTTGAACATGAAATAGATCGTTCCCGAACTGTAATCCGTCTCGGCGGCGTTCTCCGTCCGAATCTCAATCGACGCAACACGCCCCTTCAGGCTGGCTGCGTTTCGTTCCGCAACCTGCGCGAGTGCCGGGTCTATCTCCACACCGACACATTTTCTGATCGGGCACAGCGCGAACATCGCCAGCGCACGTCCCTTCCCGCACCCGATGTCGAAAAACACGTCCTCCGGGCACGGCTTGACCACCTGCACGATCCTCTTGAGAAGCCAATAGGGAACGGCTTCGTAGCGCGCAGCATCGGCGCAAACGTCCCTGAACCGGAAGGAGTCCACGGACTCGGTCTCGATCCCGTGGCGCATGTCGTTCGCGTGCCCAAATGAATCCCGGAGCATCGAATAGAGCCGCATCAAAGCACGGTTTTCCCGCAAAACACCTCTTATGCTCATGTGATGAAACCTCGTTCCGGAACAAGGAATAACCGCAATCCGCTGTGGAAGCAAACGAATGGTGTTCAGCAGGACAACCCTCAATACAACTTCAGAACACTCGGTTACTCGTTCGCATCGTCCCCCCGCTGGCCGGCCTGTTGGGCCGCGTGCTGACGCCAGACCTTCTTAATCCGGTCAACAAATGGAAGTCGCATCGCCACCGACCTGGCCTGCTTCGCGGCGGCTGATGACATCGCGATGATCCGGTTCCGAAGCGTCGGCGCGTAAAGCACCACGTCGCATTCCTCCCAGAATTCATCGCCAAAACGCTGTTTGTAAAACGCACTGCCCAGGCCGAAGTCCACAGACCGCACGCCTTCGCGAATCAACTCCTCCATCAGGTGGGTCAGCAGCAACGACCCCACCTCATGGTGCCTCAGTTCGGGATCGTAACCGGTGTATTCGGAATGAAACGTGTCGCCATAGACGCATCCCATCCAAAATGCCTTCGGCGTACCGGCCAATCGCAGCACATAGCCCCGGAAACATCCCCTGGCCGCGAAGATCCTGCATCGGGAGCGGAAGAAGTCGTCATTCCTGAATCCGACTCCCAAGCCGCGTTGAAACGTCTTCCGGGCTATCTGTTCCGCAATCTCACAAAACGAATCCGTCTGCGCCGGCTCTTTGAAAACCTCGTAGCTGAGCGCCTTGGGAAAATCCTCCTCAACTTTCTTTGCGAGCCGCTTCAGCCAGTAGCGATGTTTCCTGCTCAAGTCCGCCCAGAAAGCAGCCACGTCCTTTGGCAATGTCTTCCGCCAATGCGCCTGCGGGTCCGCCAACAACATGGGAAGAAAACGCTTTGGCGCACTCCGAGCCGTCGCAACAAGCGGGTGATCGGTTCGGATATTGCAGAAGAGAACCCGGGCGAAGCGTCCCCCAACCAACTCGTCGCACAACCTGCGAATGACAACCGCAGCCATTTCGGGCGACATCGCGCCTAACACGCCTTCCGTGAGGATCTTCAGCGAAGTCATGCGCCCCAACCCGGGAGTCCAATAGCCCAGATCAATCGTGGCACGATCCGCCTCCACCCGGCCCACCACGATACACTTGACGGCATTGTCCTCTTTGACAGCCATCACCCAGGGACGCGCCGACACTCCTTGAGTGCCGAGATAAAGGAAGAAATGCTCCCAATCAACATTCGGGTGGTTCTGTAGACGGCACCAGTCCGCTTCCAAGGCACTGAGTTCCGCCACCCCGGTGTAGATATCCAGCGTTATGTTGTTGGCTGTCACGCTTGAATCATGCCTCGTCCTTGCCCGCCACTGGCGGCGGGACGATGTTGGATCCGCCGTGGGAAACGGGGTTGAAGAGCCGGTGCAGCCATCTCCTCACCGATTTGAGTGCCCCGGTGGTCTTCGGGTGCCGTTTCACCCACGCCCGCAACCTCGCAGGAAACCACGAGCACACATGGGCGGGCACGCCTTTCCACGCCACCAATTCCATTGCGAACCTACTCCGGTTCGCCCAGAACTGTTTGTATTCGGCGTCTCCAAAAAGGAAATCCAGCACGTGGTCGCCACGATCGAGGATCGTTTGGACCACGCTGTTCATCATCACCTTGCCCGGCGAAAGCTGGGCAAGAGCTTCGTCGAACCCAACGCAACTGCAAATGTTCTCCCGTCCGCTGTGATAGTTGAGAACGAACGCAACATCTTTGCCGCCGTGAGTCATGAGATACACGTCCGCCAGATGCAACCGTCCCAAGGCGGGAAGCAGTTCACGATAGTAGGGTGATCCAAGAGGCTCCTGGCCCCGGCGAAACAGCCAGCTTCGCTTCTGAATCGCCGCCACTCGCTCCACCACGTGCTCGTCAATCTCAGCACCCTGACACAGGCGAATCTCCACCGCACCAGCCTCCTCCAACTTCTTGCGCTCCCGTTTCAGGTTGTAGCGCGCCTTGCTGGACTTGGTGGCGAGGAACTTTTCATAACCCTCCGATTCGCAAAGGTAGTGGCAAACGTTTCTGGCCCATGAACAGGAGTTCCAGCCCAGCGTGCTCAACCGCGCAAGCATCACCGCCAAGCCTTCATCCCGGCACTGGAAATATGGAATATGCAGCAAGCCGCGGGGAAAACGGTCCGCGAACGCCGTGGCGATGGCTTGAGCCACGTCATCCCGGCCCTGCAATACCAACGGACCCAGGTATGCAAACTGATCAAAGCCGATCGGGTAAATGTGCTCAACCCCCAGTCTGCGCCTCGTGACGAAAGGCCCGACGCCAACCAACCTGCCCTTCTCACGCACGGTGATCACCGCCAGCGAAGCTCCTTCAGAACAATGCCGCCATGTAACTTGGTTCCAAGTGAAGGATTGGAACGGACTGGGTTCAAGGCAACGATCAAACAACATCCCCCAGTCCTCAGCCAATCCTTCGAAGGCGGCTGGGTCCGAGATGACTGCGGTCTCCAAGTCGGAAATGATGACCGGCAGCGTTGCCGACGGCAAAGATGAGTGCATGGAAGCTTGCGATTGCCGGAAGGTCGCGTCAACTGACAGCCGGCTGAGCCGTGTCCAACGGTCGAGAGGGGCCACCCTCCGACTCCTCGGCACTGCCGGCACTTGCCAGACTTTCCAGATACGCGGGTTCGGTCAGACACGAAACGATAGCGAGTGTCAGGTAGTAGAACACGATAACCTGATCGAAATAGGCCACGGAAATAAACGACATCAGGTGAGAAACCATCGCGCAACCCACCCCCCAGAAGAAGAGTTGCTTCGACCGGTCCACACCCTCCAGCGCCCTGATGGCATTCCCGAGGCGTTTGAAACAAATGACAATGATGACAATGAACAGAATGAACTTGCCCAAGCCGCCATTGACGCACTCCAAGACGTATTGGCTGGTGATGTCCGTGTTGTCAGGGTCGTTCGGCAAGGGCGCCGTGGGGCCCCACTCGGCCGTGTGGCGCGTTCCAAGCAAACACCAATCCGTGAAGTTCTTGATGCACGAATCAATCAGGAAGGAACGGTGATATCCGGTTCCACCACTAATTACGCTAATCTTGCCGATGAGCCACCAAATCGGGGTTTTCATGACCGCCTGTATCCCGATCAGCATGAACACAATCCCCCATCGCAGGGGCCGCATCATATACTTCCACTGCCAGAGAAAGAGACCCGCCGTGCCCACCAACCATCCCATGAACGGACCGGATGAATAGGACGTCACGAGGATGGCCGAGACACTCAACAAACCCACGATCATCCTGCGAGTCCCTGCAACCCTTCGCTCGAAACGATCCCAGAAAAGAACCGCGAACATGGGGAACAGACTGATGGCAAATGTGCCGGCCAAAATCGGGTGCTCAAACGGTCCCTGGCAGCGAAACCGTTCGTAGCGCTCGAACGGGATCAAAGGCACGCCACCGAACACCGCGAACGGGTTGCGTTCCATGAAGTTCTCGGCGATCATCGAAATGGCCAAGGGAGCACAAAGCACCGCCATGCCCCGCAGGATGGCCTCAACGTCTTCAAAGTCACGCACCAGGCAGCGGAACATGAAATAGCTGCCCGCAGCGGTGTAGGCAAAACCCAGACGGTTCTGCCAGACGTCACCTGAGAACTTGAGTAAAACCGCAGCGACGATACTCACCACCACCCACCATATGAACACACGATCCAACTTGTTCAATCGCAGCCCGATGAACTCCCCGCGCACCAGCACGCGCAACCAACCCACGAAGATAATGATGCGAAAGATGGGAAAGTGCAGGCCCATGATCACCAACAACTGGCCCAAGGTCATGTAGCAACATACCGCCAACAACGGCAACACCGCATAACGACGTGGCAGGAAAAAGATCAACAACGCTGCGATGACGAGCATCGAGAAGGAAAACGCGTTTAGCGTTGTCTTCTCCCCAACCCCTTCCAGATATGCAAATGGGTTTTCCATGCAAACAGCTCGTTAATTGCTAATTCTTAGCCCGCCCCCAACGTTGGCGCAAGTCCGCAAACGGACGCCGCCCTCCCCAATCCGAAACGCCACAGCCACGCTCCTGCACAGCTTCCTTATTTGACGCTGTAAGCGCCGATGTCCCAGCCTTGGCTTGGGGAGCGAGGCTGATTGTCTTTGTCCACCGTAAACCGGTGACTGAGATTGGTGCCCGCGTTCATGCACGGAGAGCCGGCCATCAGATGCAAGTCGTTCAGATTGCTGTTCATGCCTATTCCCAGACTGATATCCACGAACTTCGGATCCGCAAGAATACCGTGGGGTTCCCAACCCCAATCGCTTTTGGCTTGCGCCAAAGTTGCATAGCCCTTGCCGCTCGGCAGGGCGCGCAGCATGACATACTGGTCCGCGCGAGGCGTGAAGTAGCAGTTATAATCCATCACCTTGGGAGAGCTCTTCGTGTCGTAAATCATCACCGAGAACGCCGCATCCGGAGTGGCTTTGTAGAAAAGATTGTTCAGAATCTTGATGTCGCCCTTGTCCACATCGCATCCCTTGGTCACCGTCCTCAGCATGATGGCATAGGTCGCGTCATAAAAGGTGTTGTTGTAGATCTCAAAGTTGATAGGCGTGTCCACACCCTCATAGGGACCGTCCTGGACATAAATCGCGCCATCCCCATGCAACGAGTTGACAAAGACATTGTTGTAGATTTGGACGTTGCCTCCCATTCCTGTCAGGAAGATCATCGCCGTTCCCCCGCCTTTCGTCGCGTTCTGGTAAAAGAAGTTGGAATGCAGCCGAACCACGCCATACGTGCGGTTGCGATAATTGGACACCCCGAGGATGATCCCGTCCGTGTGGGGATTCGATCCCGCCCCCTTCCAGTTGACGCGGTCGTATTCCGTAAAATCATGGAACTGGCAATGGCTCACTGTAATGTCGTCCAGCGTTGTGTTATTCGCGCTCGATGACAGCTCGATCAGCCAGCGCATGTAATGGTGAAAGTTGCAGTCCGAGATCACCACTCTTCGCGCGGATTTGTTTTTCCCGTATTGTCCCGGGGATATGCGGATGCCCTTTTCCATGCGGGTAAACTCGCAGTTGGAAACCGTCAGACCGTCCACACCAAAGGCGTAGATGCCAAAGCCTCCCAGACCGGTCCGAAAGGACGCTGGAGGACCATTCGTCCAAACCCCCAGTTCATGGAAGTAGCAGTCACGTATCTCCACCTGGGTGGCATCGCGCAAATACACTCCATAACCGACGCTGTATGGAAGTTGTTGTTTATTGGTAACGTAATCTTGAAGATTCGGGACTCCCCCCAGACGCGTCAGTTCAAAATTCCTGATGACAACGTAGCTGACACTGGTATCGGTTTGGAAACCGTAACGACGCGCATCGTCATTGATGTTCTCGCCATCAATCACTGCCTTGCCTTTGCCCCAGTCGGCCAATGAATTGCCATCGTAAGTAATCGGCGCTCCGGGGGCGCCATTGAAGATCAGGTGAATCGTGCTCTCATAGTGAACCCCTCCCTTGAACCTGACGGTATCACCGGCACCCAGGATCGTCGTTTTCGACACAAAGGCTGCGCTTGCGTCCCCCGGACAATGCCTCCAGGGAGTCGTCTGGGACCGGCCATCGTTGCTGTCCACGCCATCCTTGAAGTCAACATAGTAGGTGCTCGCACGGCCACCACCGCTCGGAGCCGGTGGAGCGCCTGCGTCGGCGCCTTCACAGAAACCAGCGCCCAGCACAAACGCAAGCAACAGCAACCCGCCCGCTGAAAAATCAGATCGCATCATATTTCCAATCTTTTTCAAACTACCGGCTTTCGTGACTGGCCAACACCTGGCGAGACCGTCTCCAGGGAAATATCCGCGCCCGCTGCTCGGCGCGAACCATGCACACCACCTTCGGAGACAACACGCGAGGCTGGTGACGGAGCACGCAGCCCGCATAGCCACAAATTCTGGCCACGGCCCCGATCAGGAACGGCTGCTCCCGGAATCGGAAGGCGCATTTGAGAATCTCAAACAACGGGTCATTGCCGATGGCGTAATCCCGCAATCCCATCTGCCATTTTCGCCGGAGCTTGTTGCCTTCACCCACATTGCGAGGCTTCAGATGCTCCATGATCAGGTCCGGAAACGTCTGGGTATGATATCCGTTGGCCCGCGCCACGCAACAGGTGATCGCATCCCATCCGCCCTCCGGGATCGGCGCCAGTCCTCCCAGCGACTCGAAACACTCCCGACGGAAAAACTGGGCGGCACCCGAAATATCCTTGAGGTATTGCCGCTGCCACGGCGTCTTCCCGTCGATGACGTCCAGCACCCGGCCTCCCGCCAACCCCAACTGTGGATCGTCGTTGAAACGGGAAATCAGAGTGGCGAAGTAATCCGGATTGAAACGCACATCAGCGTCCAACAACCCGATGAAATCGTAGTCCTTCGTCTGCAACGCCTTGTATCCGGCCTCATCCGCATGCACCACTGCGGCAAAATTACGCGGGCCGGTGACCGGCTGCTTCAGAAGCTTGATGAACGAATGCTCGCGCGCGTAGCGATCAACGATCTCCTCCGTCCGGTCGGTCGAACCATTGCTGACAATGATCCATTCCCGCGGCAGCAGTGTCTGGGCCAGCACGGACTGGAGGGTGATCTCAATCGTGGCCTCCTCGTTGCAGACCGGCGTCACCAGAACATAAGAAGCATCTTTCATCCGTCGAACGACCTCATCGAGCATTGACTATTTCTTTTTCGCCGCCAAAAGCCCAGCGCAGCACGGCGGTCCATTTGCCGAGAGCCGACCTGACCCGTTCTTGGCGGGGTCCGGGCGGCACCAGCAGGCACAGCAAGGCCAGCACACAAGTCCGTGAGACAGCCTTCGCAGCCAGACAAGCGCGATACATCGCGGCCCGAACCGGGCCTCGTTGGGTTCGGAAAAAACGCCAGCCCGATTCGGCCATCATGGCGCTGGAGAATTTGCTGTATTCTCCTCCACTGCTCTGGCCGCCGTGATGAACCACCACCGCCGCGGGCACATAATAGTTCTTCCAACCGGCCTTGCGAACCTTGAGGCAGTAGTCCATGTCCTCATAGTACATGAAATACTCCTCGTTAAATCCACCAACCTGCTTGAAGAGCGCACGAGGCGTCATCAAACACGCCCCGGAGATTCCCTCGACCTCTGCCGGAGCCGGGACCTTGGCATACAACGGAG
>Ga0265297_10008386_pt1 | contig 13806 bp, 11 predicted proteins | sample Munlanlwell13791_FD_192502 | JGI IMG/M metagenome (GOLD analysis project Ga0265297, IMG submission 192502) | Leachate microbial communities from a municipal landfill in Southern Ontario, Canada - Leachate well 137-91 | ecosystem: Engineered > Solid waste > Landfill > Unclassified | place... | reverse complement strand
AGGGCCTGTCCTCCGACTTGCCGCGCTCCGCCATAGCGCTTTGCGACGGCGAGTCCGCCGAAGCTCTTTGAGCGAAGAGGGAAGCGGCTCTCGCCTGGGCATAGCGCTCTGGCGCAGCCTGGTCGCGCAGGAGGGGATATCTGTTAAGTCTTAATTCCAGGGCTTCTCTGCGTCGAGCCGTCCGGCAGAGTTTGGCGTTTTCTTTGGCGAATCTTGGCGGCTTGGCGAGAGAAACTTGATTTTTAGCGACTGGCGGCGAAGTAGAATGTTTAATATTTAAGCCTGACACTGACGCATCGGTAGGTTGTCATCGGTCGGCCGTCATCTGGTGTCCGGTGTCCGTCGTCCTTGAACGGGCGATCGCAACGCTTGGTAAATTAGCTTATTGCTTATTGTTAGGACTGACCCCAAGTTGCTCCACAGGGAGGTTCAATTCCAGGGCCTCTCTGCGTCGAACCGTCCGGCAGAGTTTGGCGTTTTCTTTGGCGAATCTTGGCGGCTTGGCGCGAGAAACTTGATTTTTAGCGACTGGCGGCGAAGTAGAATGTTTAATATTTAAGCCTGACACTGACGCATCGTTAGGTTGTCATCGGTCGGCCGTCATCTGGTGTCCGGTGTCCGTCGTCCTTGAACGGGCGATCGCAACGCTTGGTAAATTAACTTGTTGCTTATTATTAGGACTGACCCCAAGCCGCTCCGGCCGCAGAGTCTGGGAGGTTTGTTAAGTCTTAATTCCAAGTCTCCTGTGCCTTCTGAAAAGGTGCTAATTTCTATCTGACGATCGTAGGAGAACATGCCGTTGATCGATTTTGTAATGCAGGTTGCCGTCAGGTTGGCGCGCAAGACGCACACAGACAAAGCGACTCTCTGGGCGCTTGTGATTCGAGTGTGGATGGCCATAGCTGGTCCCATATCATTGGTTTTGATTGGACGCTATTTTTCCATCGAAGTGCAGGGTTATTACTACACCTTTGCTTCCATCCTTGCGCTTCAGCTGTTTGCCGAATTAGGTCTGAGTCAAGTGCTGGTACAATTTTCAAGTCACGAATGGATTGGGTTGCATCTCGATGAGAAAGGGTCTGTCCAGGGAAACAATGAAAATCGCTCAAGATTGGCAAGTTTGGTTCGTTTTGCGTCTTTGTGGTTTGGCATAGGGGCGCTTGGGCTTTCTGTGCTCTTGCTTGCTGTCGGTTTTGTGTTCTTTAACCAAAGCACAATCGCGCCGGTTGCGGTTCACTGGAAAGCACCCTGGTTGTGCCTGGTATGTGCCACAGGTCTTAATTTTGTCTTGGCTCCTGTCTGGGCTATTTTGACGGGCTGCGGGCAGATCGAAAAAGTAAATGCCAGTCGGGCGTTTATCGGGGTGGCGATGAATCTTGCCGGTTGGATTGCCATTCTGATGGGGTCAGGATTATATACCACGGTCGTAACCGGCGCCGTGTGTTTCATAGGGGGGCTTGTATTCCTGTCGGTATGGTATCGAAATTTCTTTTTTTCACTTCTAAAAGTCAAGGTTACGTGGCGCATTGATTGGATTCATGAACTATTGCCGATGCAATCGCGCATTGCGATAAGCACGCTGACTTCCTATTTTATGTATAATATTTTTAACCCCATTCTGTTCCGGTATCACGGTCCGCAAGCGGCTGCCCGTATGGGGATGAGTTTGGCCATTGGGAACGCCGTATCAAGCGTCTCGAGTGCTTGGGTTGAGACCAAAGCGCCAGCCTTCGGAATGTTGGTTGCAAAAAAAGATTATGACAAACTTGATAAAGTTTTGAAAAAAGTCACCTTGATCTCTACGGCAATGGCCATAGCCGGTGGATGCGCAGTGTTGCTGCTTTTTGTCGTGTTCCTCGCTGATCACCCTTTTGGGCAAAGAGTTCTGCCGACAGTTCCTTTTGCGCTGATCTTATTAGTTACAATTGCCAATCAGGTGATCGGCGCACTCAATACCTATTTGAGAGCGCATCGTCAAGAACCGACAATGGCGGTGACAATCTTTGCTAATGTTCTCTGCGGGCTTTCAACTTGGTGGTTTGGGGCCAAATATTCGGCGCTTGGCGCGACAATTGGCTATGCCGCCATTGTTTTGCTCTTACAACTGCCACTGGTCGCGTCCGTTTGGTTCAGGTGCAGACGCAATTGGCATCGTATTGATCGACAAATTTCTGTGTAATAAATATTTCGTAATTCACGAGGACGTTCTGTCCAAGGAAATGGCATGATAAATAAAAAGGAATATCCGCGACTGGCTTTGGTTCACGACCATCCGCAAGGTTGGCCCGGAGGTGGGCCCTTGCTCCTTCGCCGTATATTTCAGGGGTATCCCTCGGATCGGTTAATCTATATTTCGTCGTTTCCGAGCCGGAATGCTATAAACTCAAGTTGGCTGACCGGCTATTATTCCGTGGGCCGTCAGACAAATTTTGGACGATATGGGCTCGGCCGACTAAAACTTATTTGGAGTTGTTTGCCTTGGTCGGGGAGAACGCGAAAAATAAAAATAATATTCAAGGAAAACCAAATTGAAAGCGTTCATGCGGTCGCGCACGAGTTCTTGTGGTTGCCCGCTTTATGGGCGGCGAAATCGTTGAACATCCCTTATGTGTTGGCCATTCACGATCATTGGCCCAGCACGGTTAGAAAACAGGTGCCTAAAAAGCTGGCAAACAAAATTTTTTGTTTCTTTGCCAAACGCGCCGATGTCATTGTGGGGGCGCATGAAGGTATGTCCGAATTGCTGCAAAAAGAATATGGACTTAATCAGGTTGGCGTCGAAAGAGACGGCCTGAATCAAGAAGAGGTCGCCGCCAGACCATGTGGCTTCAGAAAAAAGCGCCCGGTCCGCCGTGTGCGTGTTGGATATAGCGGCATGTTCGTCACATATCAACCCGAATTTGCGCAATTACACCAAGCGTTTTCCATGTTGCGCGAACGCGATGGAATTAATGCCACGTTGGTTCTGTGTGTCGAGATAGGGTTGGAAAACTTACAGGTTCAGGGTTGGAAGCAAGAGGAATTGGAGTATCATTCGTGGACAGACTATCAGTCGGTTCAGCAAATTCTGCGATCATGCGATATTTTCTTTTTGCCAATGAGTTATGATCCTGCGAAAATAGATACCATGCGCTGGGGAATGTCCTGCAAGACAGCCCAATACTTGCAAGCGGGGAAACCCATTTTAACCTATGCTCCTAGTTATGCTTCGATTGCGGGACTTGCAAGAGATTATCAAATTGGAGTGCTTGTTGCGGAACCCGATCCGGAATGCCTGTATCGTGGGCTGCGCCGTTTGACGGAAGATCCGCAATTGTTGCTCGAAATCGAAGAAGGTTCGCGACGTTGTATCGAAGATCGTTTCAACATGGACCGGATTAAAGCGTCTATCTGGACGCTTCTAAAAAAAACAACGCTATCGATATGATCAATGGTTTGATCCAATGGTGGGTTGTCGGGACATGTCCGCTCGAATTCGAAGCGCACCGTAGTGTCTATTTGTCCAAAGCTTGGGCGCAGAGCGATGAAGTTAGGTATGTTCATCCGATGGGAATCGCCGTCTTGGGGCGAACCATGATTAACAAGGCCGATTGCCCCCTGCCTGCGGATTTTGGAAAATGGGCGCAGGAAGGGTGTAACCTCCATCATGTATCCTGGATAGGATATTGCCTGCCTTCTTTCCCTCGGTTATGGCGAATTCCGGGAAGTTGGTGGGTGAATGAATGGCCATTTGGCTGTTGGCTGCGACGCGAGATGTCTCGATATCGACGGAAGGGGATTCCTCAGGTTGTCGTAAATTTTTGTTGGGTGCTCTCGTGGAGTCTTCGGTCCGCAAAGCCCGATTTGCTCGTCTATGATTGTTCCGATAACTTTCGATCATATCCTCGGGAAATACCCCTGCGCGTCGATTGGGCCGAAAGTCGTTTGGCGCGACTATCCGACGCGGTTGTTGTATCGTCGTGGAGCTTTGAGAATCGGATGAGGCGTTATAATCCAAATATCACCCATATTGTCAACGGTGTTACCCAGGAACTGTTGGATAATCTGGAGCCTTTCGTCCTCGCTCCAAACAATCGGGGCAATAATAAGCCGGTTATTATCTATCATGGAGCGACTCAAGCCTGGCGATTTAACTGGAAGCTGTATCTCTCCGTCGCGGCGTTATGCCCCCAATACGAATTCAAGATTTACACTCACGGGAAACATGTTCCGACAATGCTTCGATTTCCTGGGAATGTGCGGGTGTTGGAATGGCTTCCACCTCAGGATCTTTGCCGTGTGCTCGAAGTATGTTCTCTTGGGTTCATGCCCTATGAGCTTGCGGAACCAACGCTCAGCGGTTTTCCGCTTAAAATGTTCGAGTATCTGGCTGCCGGATTACCTGTTGTTTCAACAAGACTTCCCGAAGTTGAGCGGTTTGCGGATTGCGTGGCTTTGTGCGACAACGATCCGGGGCAGGCGGCCGCCCTGATCCGTACGGCCATTAATAACGACAGTGCAGAACACCGTGCGGCGCGCAGGTCGTTAGCTGAAAAATACAGTTGGCCGACACTCGCTCGGCAATATCGTAGCGGTGTTTTGTCGCGAATAGCTTCAAAGGTTAATGAGGCTTAAAAATGGACTCGCTCGATTTAAATTTTAAAAATCAACCGACCGCTTCCGTGGGGGTGGCGCTACTCAACTGGAATGGCGGTGAAATGACCGCCGCTTGCGTTGATTCGCTTCGGGCTGGAACTCTAGTCCCGGGCCGCATCGTGATTGTGGATAACGCTTCCGTAGATGGTTCGGCACAGTGGCTTGCGGAAAAATATCTGGATGTTCACTTCATCAGAAGCGAGATCAATCGGGGGTTTGCTGGTGGAAATAATATGGCTATCCATTATTTATTGGATGCAGGCGTCAATTTTATATGGGTGCTAAACAACGATACGGTCGTTGAAAAGGAATGCTTGCGTCTCCTATTGGAAGCAATGCGTCAGGATGTTAATGTTGCGGCTTGCTCGGGTAAGATATTATATGAAAACCCTCCGGACCGTATTTGGTATGCAGGCGCAACTTGGCGTCACTGGTCTTTAAAGAGTCCGCATCGAGGCGCATTGGAAATTGACAGGGGCCAATACGAACGGTTGGAAGATGTCGGTTTTATTTCAGGATGCTGTATGTTTGTGCGCCGCTCCGCTTTTGAAACTGTGGGCCTTTTTGACGAGGCCTTCTTCGCTTACTGTGAAGATGCGGACTGGTGCCTTCGCGCCCAGCGTGCCGGATTACGATTGCGCTATGTGCCGCAGGCAGTATTGCGGCACAAGGTGTCCGCCAGTATGAAAAAAATGTATAAAAGTATCGGCGGTGGGACAACATCTCCTTTTAGTCTTTATCTTCTGTTTCGTAACCGAGGGTTCATAGTGCGCAAGCATGCCCGCGAACCGTTCCAAATGATAATTGCGACCAGCGTTTTGCTCGCAGATGCGGCATATTATGCCGCGGGATTACTGGTCCTCCGCCGATGGGCAAAATTTGCGGCGTTGGTCCGCGGATTATGGGATGGTGTTCGATATGACTTGGCCGTCGATAAAATCGCAGATATTCGTGATTGATAAATAAGCGGCGTGCTGATAAAGGTAAAATATGTCATTGGATGTGTTTATAGGCTTGCTTTTTCAACTGGCGGCTGTGATGTTGGTCTTGCTAAAGACACGGGAGCGCTGGTTGTCATATGTGGGGGCGTTGTTTGTTTTGGTATCATTTTTGTATTATGGCGCATGGGAAGTTGTTCAGATTATATTTCCTGGACGGAATTTCTACCGTACCTTGGTTGTCCAGGAAGATATTGACATCTGGATGATCATCGTCGGGATCGGCATGATTCTGTTTGCCGGTGTCTATTGTTTGAGTCTGCGCCGAATCAAAAAACCGTTATATGATCCCGAACAGCTCGCGCAATGGGCGAAAAACCATCTGCCTGACTGGCGTTTGGTTTTGTTGCTCGCGGTTCCTGGATTCTGGATAAACATATCCGGACAAGATTTCGGATATTGGGTTAACAATCTTTCGACATACATGACCGGTTTTGCCCTGATCACGGCATCGACGGCCCTGATCCTGCACAACGGACCCCAGTTTGTCTTGCCGGTGCTCCTGGGGCAGTCGTTGTGTTTCGCGCTTGTGGGCGCAAGGAGCGCGGTCGTTCTGAATGCCCTCATACTGCTGTCCATTTTTATCCGGTTGGGAGTCCCCCTGCGCTGGCGGCATATGTTTGTATTGGGCATTGTTGGCATAGTCCTGATGGTGCTGATATCGGCGGCACGCGCTGTGGGCGGACGATTCACGCAACGCGAGGAGTTCGCCGGTGCCGCCACGCGCGTTCAATGGCTGATGGATGGATTAACGGGGCTGATAGATCCTGCGATCATGCAGAATGCCGTGGCCGACGATTTTATTTATCGTTTTGACGGTAACGCATTTAACGCCATGGTATCTCGAAAATTGGACGCAGGATGGCCGCCGGCCGGATTTCAATCGTTTTGGAATAATTTTGCTTTGATGGTGCCAAGTTTTATTAATCCCCAAAAATTGGATAACAGTCCGATCAACCTGTTCGAAAAAGATTATACGGTGGCTTATTATGGATTACCGGAAGGAATAGATTATCTGGTGGGAACACCGGGCATTATTTACAGCTATCATGGTGTGTGGGGATTGTGGTGTATTATGACGTTTATAGGATGGTTATATGCCCAGATTGATGGCTGGTTGGCCCGGTCTCGTTCCACTTGGGCATTTTGCATGGGTATAGGGTTTGTTTCTACGTCGCTGGTAATGGAATTGGCAGTGTTAGGTTATTTTAGCACCTTTCGGAGCCTGATTGTGTTCTACATTTTTGTTCAGGTCATAATATGGGTTCAGCGATTATTTCATCAGGAAGCACGCCCGGTTCAACAGGTGCTTGGTGCTGGACGGAACGGATTGCGATAACTGACTGTCAGGCAAACAGGGGTTACACTTGCCTAAACGCGGAAGTGATAGAGATGCAAATAACATTTTATCAACGACGTCCACAGAAGGCAAATTTCAGTGTTGAGCGGCTTTTTGCAAATGTGCGCCGGGCACTTCCATCTGGCATCAACGCCACAGTGGCGGTATCACGTTTTTCAAGCAGAGGTTTTTGGGGGCGGTTCTATAACATGATCGAAGCGGCCTTCCGTCAGGGCGACGTAAATCACATAACCGGCGACGTTCATTTCTTAGCGTGTCTTCTTCACAGAACGAAGACGTTATTGACGATTCATGATCTTATTTCTGTGCATCGGCTTAAAGGCTGGCGTAGGGCAATGTTGCTTTTTTTATGGTATTGGTTGCCGATTAAGCGAGTTGCTATGGTGTCGGTGATTTCGGAATCTACTAAAAAAGACCTCCTTCAGCACATCAAGATTGATCCTTTTAAAGTTCGAGTCGTTTATGACCCCATCTCTGCCGATTTCCATCCCATTGCACGCATTTTTAACTCTGACAAGCCATTTATTTTGCAGGTTGGCACTGGGGCGAACAAGAACGTCGAGCGTGTGGCGCAGGCCATTTTGGGGATTCATTGTCATCTTCGATTGATCGGGAGCTTGAGTAATGATCAGTTGTCGTTGTTGCGGCAATACGGTGTCGAATATTCATCCGTGTCCGATATTTCAGATGAAGAAATCGTAGACGAATATCGTAGGTGCGATATGCTGGTATTTGCCTCGACCTACGAGGGTTTTGGCATGCCCATCATTGAAGCGCAAGCAACCGGACGTCCGGTTATCACTAGCAACGTATATTCCATGCCGGAGGTTGCAGGTAATGCGGCGCACCTTGTGGATCCCTACAATATAGAAAGCATACGGCAGGGAATTTTAAAGATTATCAATGATGATGATTATCGGGCGAATTTAATTAGGAAAGGATATGCCAACATTGAAAGGTTTCGCCCTGAAATAATAGCGCGGCAATACGTTAATCTCTATCAGGAAATCTTAAGCAGTTAGGTTCCTCTTGTGCCCCGGATACCTGTCACGGTTATTCATGCAGTGGTGGGCATGCAGATCGCACGCTGGGGAACTGCTTTTGTCTATCAATGGATGATTGACAGCGGGTGCCGTCAAATGAAATGTGTTGAGAGTTTAATTGCCACAGGAAATGTATCATGATCTTGGGCGTTGATGCTTCCACAATACGTTCCGAAGGAGGGCTTTCCCACTTGCGCGGTGTTCTGAGCCATGTCCGGCTACGTGACTCTGGGTTTGAGACTGTGCATGTCTGGTGTAATCCGGCGGCGGCGGATTATTTAGAACCGTTCGCCTTGCCGGGTGTCCATCTCTGGCGTCAGGAGGAATTGACTGGATCGTTGTGGCGCCTCGCTCGCTGGCAGATGCGAGGTTGGTCCCAGAGATTGTCTCAGACCGGAGTCACTGTGTTATGGTCGCCAGGCGGCCTGGTGGGGCGGATTCCCCGCCGGGTGCCGTTGGTGGTGTTGTCCCAGAATCTACTGCCGTTTGAACCGGTGGAAATGGCCCGATACGGCTTGGCGCCGATACGGTTAAAGTTTCTATTGTTGCGTCAAATTCAACTCGGCGCATTTAAAAAGGCCCGCGGTATAATGTTTTTATCCAAATATGCGCGCGATCAAGTGGCACGTTATATTCCTGAAATAGCGGATAAAATGATTGTGATTCCACATGGTATCGATCATGAGTTTTATTGCTTGCCGCGAAAGCCGGCTTGGCCATGTGACCGGCCTGTTCGTTTGCTTTATGTCTCATCCATACACATGTATAAACACCAATGGCAGGTCGTGGCAGCTGTAGAGACCCTGATCAGGCAGAATTATCATGTTGAGCTTGACTTGATTGGGTCGGCGTATCCGCCAGCATTGCTAAAATTAAACCAGACTTTGGATAAACTTCCATCCGTGCGCACTCATGTGCGCTACCACGGATCCATTCAGCATGCCGAATTAGCGGCGCTATATCATCAGGCCGATATTTTCGTTTTTGCGTCAACGTGTGAAACGATCTCGATTATCGTGCTGGAGGCCATGGCGGCGGGCCTGCCAATTGCCTGCAGTAATCGTCAACCTATGCCGGAAGTATTGGGAGATGCCGGCTTGTATTTCGATCCGGAAGCCCCGGCAGAAATTGCCGGTGCGATCAAATCATTGATTGATAACCCGGAGCAGGCGTTTCAATTGGCGCAAAAGGCCTACGCGCGCGCACAGAAATATTCTTGGGAACGGTGCGCCCGTGACACTCTGGCTTTTATGGTTGAAATGAGGCGCTGAATGGTGCTATGAGTCCTTTCGAAAAGCAGGAGATTGAGATGTTTAAAGATAAAATATTGCTTATTACCGGCGGCACGGGTTCTTTCGGAAACGCCGTGCTGGACCGTTTTCTGGCCACTGAAGTTAAGGAAATTCGCATCTTCAGTCGGGACGAAAAGAAACAGGATGACATGCGGCACAAGTACAGCAGTGCCCGGTTAAAATTTCACATCGGCGACGTGCGGGATTTTGACAGCGTTAACACCGCTATGCGCGGCGTCGATTATGTCTTCAGTGCCGCAGCGTTGAAACAGGTGCCGTCCTGTGAATTTTACCCGATAGAAGCGGTAAAAACCAATGTTTTAGGTACGGAAAATACTTTGAAGGCGGCTGTCCAAGAAGGAGTTAAACGCGTGGTGGTGCTCAGTACGGATAAAGCGGTGTATCCTATAAATGCCATGGGGATGAGCAAGGCGCTCATGGAAAAGGTGACGGTTGCCATGAGTCGAAACTTGTCGGAAAAAGACACGGTCATGTGCAACACCCGGTATGGCAACGTGATGACATCCCGCGGCTCCGTAATTCCGCTCTTTGTTCGCCAGATCAGGAACGGCAAGCCGCTTACGATCACCGATCCGGAGATGACGCGCTTTATGATGTCGCTCCCCGATTCCGTAGAATTAGTACTCTTTGCCTTCAAACACGGCCGCCAGGGCGATACCTTCGTCCAAAAAGCGCCGGCCGCCACCATTCTTACCTTGGTTGAGGCATTAAAGAAAGTTTTCAACGCCAATAACAAAATTCAGATCCTGGGTACCCGCCATGGTGAGAAAAAACATGAGTGCCTGGTGAGCCGCGAAGAAAAAATACGCGCCGAAGATATGGGCGATTATTATCGGATCAGGCCGGATAGCCGGGACCTGAATTACAACAAGTATTTTGCCGAAGGCGAGAAAACTATTTCGACTGCTGATGATTATACTTCGGAAAACACGCATCGTCTGGATGTGGATGGCATGGTTGCGTTGCTTGCAAAGCTTGATTTTATCAAGCGCGCTTTGGCAGGCGACCCAAATGGAGAAGGTATCTGATGAAACGCAAGATTATGACCATCGTCGGCACACGGCCGGAGGTCATCAAGTTGAGCCGCGTCATCGCCGAACTGCAAAAACACACGGATCATGTTTTGGTGCATACCGGCCAGAATTCCGACTATGAGCTGAATGAAATCTTTTTCAAAGAAATGGGTATTCGTAAACCGGAGCATTTCTTGAATGCCGTTGGCCGTAACACGGCGGAGACCATCGGAAACATTATCGCCAAGGCGGATGCCGTGATGGAGAAAGAGACTCCGGATGCCCTGCTCTTGTATGGCGATACCAATAGTTGCTTGTCCGTCATTTCCGCAAAACGTCGAAAAATACCCGTATTCCACATGGAAGCTGGAAATCGCTGCTTTGATCAACGGGTACCGGAGGAACTGAACCGGAAGATCGTTGACCACCTGAGTGATATCAACATGGTCCTCACGGAGCATGCACGGCGTTACTTAATCCGGGAAGGCATTCCGCCGGAAACGATCATAAAAACGGGTTCTTCCATGCAGGAGGTGCTCACCCATCATCGCCCGCAGATAGAAGCGTCGGATGTGCTGGAGCGGCTCGGACTGAAGGCCAAGGAATTCTTTGTGGTCAGCGCGCACCGGGAAGAGAATGTCGATTCGCCCCGCAATTTTCAGGATTTTCTGGATACGCTCCAGGCAATTCGTGATCAATATGGTTTCAAAATCATTGTCTCAACGCATCCGCGAACACGCAAAAAAATGGAAGCGCTCGGCATTGATGGATTGGGCGCGAATATTGAATTTCTCAAACCGCTCGGCTTCCTGGATTATGTTAAACTGCAAATGAACGCATATTGTGTTGTTTCGGATAGCGGGACCATCACGGAAGAATCTTCAATTCTCGGGTTCCCCGCCATTACGATCCGGCAAGCGCATGAAAGACCGGAGGGTATGGACGAGGGAACGCTGATTATGGCGGGGCTGGAGAAAGACTCCGTGTTGAACGCCATCGGCATTGTTGTTGCGCAGGCGAAGGACTGCCCGCAGGGATTTCGGATGGTTCCCGACTACGCTGCGGACAATGTATCGAAGAAGGTGGTGCGAATTATCTTCAGTTATATTGATTACATCAATCGCACGGTTTGGAGCAAGGGCTTGTGAAGAAAGTATTGATTCTGGGCGCCGGCGGTATGGCGGGGCATGTCGTGGCCGAATACCTGTCGCAGAAACCGGGATACGAAATCATCCGATGTGCACGAAGCGCGGTTACGCCGGATACAATTCTGTTGGACGTGACCGCGCTTGCGAAGGTTGAAGAAGTCTTGCGTGGAAAACATCCGGATATTGTGATCAACTGTGTTGGCCTGTTGGTTCAAGAGTCGCAGGAGCGGCTTGACAAGGCAATCCTGATCAATAGTTATCTTCCGCATTTCCTTTCGCGGCTGGGCCGTAAATACGGATTCAAGCTGATCCATATCAGTACAGACTGTGTGTTCTCCGGAAAGCGCGGTGGATATCTGGAGGATGATTTCCGGGATGGCGACACCCCCTATGCACGGACAAAGGCGCTGGGTGAGGTGATCAACGATGTGGATTTGACCCTGCGAACGTCGATCATTGGGCCGGAGTTGAAGCCTGACGGAACCGGTTTGCTTCATTGGTTCCTGATGCAAAAAGGAACAATAAAAGGGTATACCAAAGTCTATTGGTCTGGAGTAACAACGCTTGAACTGGCCAAGGTCGCTGATCATTGCATTTGCCACAGGGTGTCGGGTTTGATCAATCTGACCATGCGAGAGAAAATATCGAAGTATGCCTTATTGGTGTTATTTAAGAACATCTGGGGGCAGGGGGATGTGACGATAGAACGGGAAGATGGGGTTGTGTGCGACAAGAGCATGCTTTCCAGTCGGTGCGATTTTAAGTTTCAGTTTCCACTGAACTATCCGGCTATGTTCGTCGAATTGCGAAATTTTATGAACCAGCACCGGGACTGGTATCGTCACTATACGTGGTAATCTTCCTTAACAACATCGCATGAAGATCCTAATTCTTTCCCAATACTTCTGGCCGGAAGAGTTTCTGATCAATGACTTCGCGCTTGGCTTGTATGATCGCGGGCACGAAGTCGAGGTGCTCACCGGATTACCCAACTATCCATCCGGAAGCTTTTTTCCCGGTTATGGATGGAGCGGGCCTTTTCGGAATGACTTTCGTGGTATTTCGGTTTGGCGCAGTCCGTTGATCCCGCGGGGCAATGCATCCGGCTGGCGCCTGGCGATCAATTATTTCTCCTTCGCGTTGTTAGCCTGCCTGCGCGGTCTTCTTGCCTGTCGCCGGTCTTTTGATTTCATCCTGGTTTTCGAAGTCTCGCCGGTCACGGTGGGCATACCCGCTCGGGCAATTAAAGCGCTGACCGGCGCCAAATTGTTTTTCTGGGTTCAGGATCTGTGGCCCGAAAGCCTTTCGGCTACAGGCGCAGTTCATTCCAAGCATATTCTCAACTGGGCAGGCAAGCTTACGCGCTGGATTTATCAAGGTTGCGACCGCATTCTCATTCAATCACAAGGTTTCCGGGAGTCGGTTCTTAAGTATGGAGCGGAACGCGATCAGATAAAATATCTGCCCAATTTTGCCGAACATTTTTATCAGCCTGTTACTTTGTCCACCGATGCTTCCGAACATGCTCTGATGCCTCCGGGCTTTCGCGTGATGTTTGCGGGAAATATCGGCAAGTCCCAGGATTTTGAAACAATCTTGATTGCCGCCGAGTTGACTCGAACACAGTCCAACATTCAGTGGGTGATTTTAGGTGACGGCAGACAGCGCTCATGGGTGGAGGCGGAAATTCAACGAAGACATTTAGCAAATGTCCACATTCTGGGACGTTTTCCAAAGGAACGAATGCCCGCGTTCTTTTCGCTGGCTGATATCATGCTTGTATCCTTGAAACGCGAACCGATTTTTGCTCTTACGATCCCTGCAAAGATTCAAGCCTATCTTGCCTGCGGTAAGGCGGTCCTCGCTTCCCTTGATGGCGAGGGGGCGCGGATAATTGAGGAAGCTCAAGCCGGCATAACCGTTCCCGCTGAGAGTCCACAAGCGCTCGCGGAGGCGGTTCGAGGTTTATCTGAACTCGGTCCGGAACCGCTTCAGGCCATGGGCCGCAATGCCCGTAAATATTATGAAGCGCATTTTTCACGGACCCATTTGCTGGATGAATTTGAGATATGGCTTCATGAATGCTGCGATTAAATAGTCTACAGCCTACGGCCCGATCATCCTTTGGGATGCTACTGACGAGGTGCACTGACGCCATTCGGACGGTACGGGGTCAGTCCTAATAATAGCAAATAAGCGGACAATATGAATATTTCAAACGGCGCAACTGTTCTTGTCACCGGCGCAACCGGCGCGGTGGGACCGCGTGTGGTCGATGCATTATCCGCAGCCGGGT
>Ga0265297_10008385_pt1 | contig 13806 bp, 17 predicted proteins | sample Munlanlwell13791_FD_192502 | JGI IMG/M metagenome (GOLD analysis project Ga0265297, IMG submission 192502) | Leachate microbial communities from a municipal landfill in Southern Ontario, Canada - Leachate well 137-91 | ecosystem: Engineered > Solid waste > Landfill > Unclassified | place... | reverse complement strand
ATCTGTAAAGAAAATTGCATTTTTTTATCACACAAAACCGATTATGTAAAGAAAATGGATGTTTTTATACATTATTGACTATCTTTGTAAAGAAAAACAAAAATCCTTTACACAATGAATAATGAAAGTAATTGGAAATTAAAAGAACTACCTCTATCTTTTGATGTTGAAAGTAAAACGATACTAAAAGCTTTACCTTCGGCACACGCTGCATTAGCTGAATTAAAAGGAATTGCATCAACAATTCCTAATCAAATTATTTTAGTTAATACACTTGGATTACAAGAAGCAAAAGATAGTTCAGCAATTGAAAATATCATTACAACTCACGATGATTTATACAAATCAGAGTTAAATCTTGATTCATTTAAATCTCTTGAAGCAAAAGAGGTTCAGAATTATGTATCAGCATTGAAAAAAGGATTTGAATTAGTAAAAACTAAAAAGCTAATTACAAATAACATCATCATTGAAATTCAAAAGGAACTTGAGAAAAATAATGCAGGATTTCGGAAATTACCTGGAACCTCATTGAAAAATTCATCAACGGGAGAAACCATCTATACCCCACCCCAAGATATCAATGAGATAAACAGATTAATGGCAAACCTAGAGGAATTTATAAATAATCAATCAATGTGCGATTATGACCCTCTTGTTAAATTAGCTATAATTCATTTTCAGTTTGAAAGCATTCATCCATTTTACGATGGCAATGGGCGAACAGGTCGAATAATAAACATATTATATTTGATTCTTGAAGAATTACAAAATTTACCAATTTTATATCTAAGTAATTATATCATCCAAAACAAGCCTGATTACTATCGTTGTTTGCAGCAAATTCGAGATGATAAAAATTGGGAAGAATGGATTTTATTTATTATTCGTGGAATTGAAATTACATCAAAAGAAACTATTAACTTGATATTTCAAATACGTGAATTAATGTTGGAATACAAATATAAGCTAAGAGATAATTACAAGTTTTATAGCCAAGATTTATTGAATAATTTGTTTAAGCATCCTTATACTAAGATTGAATTTATAGTGAATGACTTGAATGTTTCTCGTATAACCGCAGCAAATTATTTAAATAAATTAGCAGATGATGGATTATTAAGAAAAGAAAGAATCGGAACTGGAAATTATTATATAAATGAAAAGCTGTTTAACTTACTAACAAAAAGATAAATAAACCACTAAGCGATAACAATGTGTCATACGTAATGGCGGCGAAAGTGTAAGCATCAAGTTTTAGCACTCGCATCAACTTCATTTCGGGTTGAAAGTAAGGTGCACCGAAATCCGCCACTAGGCATATGCGTAGCGTTAGGTGCAATTAAAATGCCAATAATGACATATGGAATTCAAAACGAATGACAACCCTTGGATAATAGGTTTTCCTATTCACGAAAGCTACTCAATTTTAGAACAGAAAGCTTTTCATCTTCTTTCTATAATAAATGCGTCAGCAAAATCAAACTCAATAAGTGATTTAAAAAATTTTCTGGTTATCGAATATGAGTTTTCCGAAATTTCTAGACTATTACTTGAATGTGCTGTTCAAATACGAAATGAAATTGACCAGAAATACATTTTAAGCGAAGACAATAAATATTCAATTAATTCATTTGTTGGGATACTTTTCCATGACACAAAAATTGCCCCTGAAAAATCTACCAATTTGACTTTTAGAGAAGCCTGTAATAAAATTATTCATACTAAACATATTAATTTTGACTTAGAAAATGCCAAGAGCATAAATGAATATGATTCCTTAAATAACACAATATACCTTTATGGGGACTATCAAAACAAAGAATGGAAGGTAGAACTAGATGTGTGCACATTTATATGTGTTTTAATAAATATCAAATGAAACTGCACCTAACACGGGTTTTACGTTAGTGGGTAGACAGTGAGAATAGAAACTTTTGAGCTATTAATAAACTTTGGTGCTGGCAGACAGTTTTCGGTTTCAAAAGCCCACCAACGCAAAGCCCTAAACCGTTGTATGCAAGTGTAAAAACCTACTCGGCACATTGAAATGATATAGTGAAATTATTACAGTAATAAAAAACGGACAAATAGGTCTGGTGCTCCGATGATACGGCAGCGCAGTTTGAGGGGAATTTATTTTGCTTTTCTCCCCCCGCGCAAAGAAAAAATGAAAGCCCAACCCACATTGCACACATTGGTAAAGCCCCACGACCCCACACTATAACCGAAGCCTTGCCAAAGAGTGCAATTCTTCCAACGCACCCCTACAAATTTTATTATTTATTCAGTACTAAAAAAAGTTTCTGTAAAATATAGATTTTTTATGACGTAATATTGCGTCATAAAAATATTTGACGTACTTTTGCGTCAAATAAAAAAGATATGGGACAAGCAAAAACTAATTTATTTGATGAGCAACTCACTGTAAATGCAAAGTTATTTAAGGCTTTGGCTCATCCTGCACGATTACAGATATTGAAATTTCTTGCTAATACAAAATCGTGCATTACTGGTGATATTTCAGATGAACTGCCCTTAAAAAGAACAACGGTTAATCAACATATCAAAGAATTGAAAGAGGTAGGTTTAATCCAGGGGCATATTGAAGGCGTGAAAACCAAATATTGCTTGAATGCAGAAAAAGTAGAAGAATTATCAAATGTATTAAGCCTGTTGATTACAGATTTAAAGGTTAATAATTATAAATGTGAATAAGATGAAAGTTTTAATTTTATGTACAGGCAATAGCTGCCGTAGCCAAATGGCTCATGGTTTTTTACAATCATTCGATGCCAATATTGAAGTTTGTTCAGCAGGAACAGAAGCATCGGGAAAACTAAATCAGAATGCCGTAAAAGCAATGTCTGAAATAGGAATAGACATAAGCCATCACACTTCCGATTCGGTTAATAAATTTCTTGCAGATGAATGGGATTATGTAATTACTGTGTGTGGTGGAGCAAACGAAGCATGTCCTGCTTTCATGGGCAAAGTAAAACATCGTTTACATATAGGTTTTGACGACCCATCTCATGCAACCGGAACCGATGAGTTTATCTGGAGTGAGTTTATCCGGGTACGTGATGAAATAAAAGAAGGATTCTATAAGCTATATCAAGAACAAATCAAACCACAGTTATAAGTTATGAGTACAACTAAAAAACAGATTGGGTTTTTTGAGAAATACCTTTCCCTATGGGTAGCAATTTGTATTGCAGTAGGAATTGGTATCGGGAGTTTTGCCGGAGATGGGATTCAAGTATTAGCCAATATGGAAATCTACAAAGTGAATATTCCTGTAGCTATACTAATTTGGTTAATGATTTACCCTATGATGCTGCAAGTAGATTTTTCAAGTCTTAAAAGTGTCCGAAAACAACCTAAAGGATTATTGCTGACCATAGTTGTAAACTGGCTAATTAAACCTTTTACAATGGCATTTTTTGCTTGGATATTCTTCTCAAAACTTTATTCAGCATTTATTTCACCCGAACAGGCAGGAGAATTCATTGCAGGCGCAATTTTATTGGGTGCTGCACCTTGTACCGCAATGGTTTTTGTTTGGAGTTACCTTACCGATGGCGACCCAAACTATACTCTGGTACAGGTTTCAGTAAACGACTTAATTATCTTAGTTGCTTTTATTCCAATCGTAGGTTTGCTATTGGGTATTACTAACATTACCATCCCATACAATACCTTAGTTGCAAGTATTGTGGTATTTGTTGTAGTTCCTCTGTTGGCAGGATACATTACCCATAAAGTGCTGATTAAACGTAAAGGTGAAGAATGGTTTAAGAATAAGTTCTTACCAATATTTAAGCCTGTATCAATAATCGCTCTGCTGCTTACATTGGTTTTATTGTTTGCATTTCAAGGCAATATTATTGTTGAGAATCCATTGATTATTCTTTTGGTGGCTATACCATTGGTAATTCAGACCTACTTTATCTTTTTTGTTGCATGGATTGGTGGACGTAAACTAAAACTACCTCATGCCATTTGTTCACCTGCTGCTATGATAGGTGCCAGTAACTTTTTTGAATTGGCAGTTGCAGTTGCAATCGCATTATTCGGGTTACAATCTCCAGCAGCATTAGTAACAGTTGTAGGTGTGTTGGTTGAAGTACCTGTAATGCTATCTTTAGTGAAATTGGCTAATAAGTGGAAATATTGATTGCCTCCCCAATTTGTTAGCACATTGGCAAGCCCCACGTGCCAAGCTTAAACCAAAGCTTGCCAAAGAGCTAACAAATGCCATCCCAAGTACCGCCTTTGTGGGCGGTTTAGGGTTTTCCCACCCACAAAAAACAAAATAAATTCGTACTTCGTTGCAAGGTTCGTGCGGATTGATTTAGATAAAATATTAGATTTGTAAAAACTTGATACAGATTGACTTTGAACAATGAACACCAGCATACAACACGCGGTATAGTTAATAAGGGTTTCAGTAGTTTGCGAAGTGAAGTAACTCGCTTAAGCATTTCTTGTACCCTGATAGGTATAAAGCCCGCAATCCCTTACTAACCATACCGCCAACCGTTACCGCCAAGTGTAGGAGACAGACAATGACATAGAAAAATTGAAAAGGAAACCATTGTGAAAGGACAGAATATAAATACTGACATTTTAATTAATCAGACTTTGAAGCGGGAAGATTTAATTTTTCTCCTCAATTCCAAAGGGGATGAGTATATCAAGCTTTTAAAGACAGCTTCAGAAGTGAAAAACAAATATGTCGGGAAAAAAGTATATTTAAGGGGATTGATCGAGTTCTCAAATATTTGCCTAAAAAATTGCTATTACTGCGGTATTAGAAATTTAAACCATCAAGTTCAGAGATACAATCTTACTGATGAAGAAATTATAAATGCAGCAAATTTTGCACACCAGCATAATTATGGCTCAATAGTTCTGCAATCTGGTGAAATTAGTAGCAAAACATTTTCAGAACGTATTGAAAACCTGTTAAAAAAAATAAAGAAATTATCTGATAATAAATTAGGAATTACTTTGTCGTGCGGAGAACAAAGTGAGGATACATATAAAAGATGGTTTGATGCCGGGGCTAGTCGTTATTTGCTTCGAATTGAAACATCAAATAGGGATCTTTATTATAAAATTCATCCTTCGGATTTACTGCATAGTTTTGAAAAACGGATGGAGAGCCTTCATCTATTAAAAAAATGTGGTTTTCAATTAGGAACGGGGGTAATGATTGGTCTTCCCTTTCAAACCATAGAAAATCTAGCAGATGATCTTATGTTCATGAAAAATATTGATATTGATATGTGTGGAATGGGTCCATATCTTGTTCATCAAGATACTCCTTTGGCTAGGTATTGTGATGAATTGTTTCCAGTAAACGAAAGATTTGAATTAACATTAAAAATGATTGCACTTTTGCGGATTATCATGCCGGATATTAACATTGCTTCAGCCACCGCATTGCAGGCGATTGACAAAATAGGGAGAGAAAAAGCGATACAGGTGGGTGCTAATATACTTATGCCAAATATTACGCCCGGCAAATACAGAGATAATTACAAATTGTATGAAAACAAGCCGTGTACAGATGAAAATGCAGATGATTGTAAGAATTGCATAGAAATACGAGTAAAACTTGCCGGAGGAGAAATTGCTTATGGAGAATGGGGAGACTCCTTACATTTTAAACAGAAAAAGAAGATTTAGTACATTGCTGTTTATAAAGTAAAATGACAATGACAGATTTGAAACCTAAAATATTTATTGGTTCATCAACCTCAGGTTATCCAATTGCAGAAAAAGTAAAAACTAATTTATCATCAGTTGCGGACTGCTTCTTATGGCAAGAACCTGATGTATGGGAAACAAACAAAAGCACATTTGCCAATCTGATTAGAATGTCAAACTATTTTGATTTTGGCGTATTCGTTGCAACAAGTGACGACCTCACTTTGTCTAATGATAAATTGGTTATTGAGCCACGTGATAATGTTATTCTTGAAATGGCTTTGTTTTTGGGTGCTATGGGACACAACAAGTCATTCTTGTTAGTTGAAGAAGGAGTTAAACTTCCTTCTGATTTCAACGGTATCTTTATGCCACGATTTGACAAGACGAAAGACGATTCAATTCTTGCAGCTTGTAACGAATACAAAGCAAAAATTACAGAACATTACTACTTAGGACATTTGAGTTTGTATCCGACAACAGCGTTAGCAATTGGATATTACAAAAACTTTGTTTCCGACCTTGTTGAAAGCGTTCAGACTGCTGAAAAATTAGAGCTTGATGGGACAACTTTTACGGATTTCAAATTAAAAGTTGTTATTCCAAAAGACTTGAAAGGAATGATTAGAGAAAAAGCAGCACTTTTCTATAAACGAAATGGGTTTCAACCAAACGATATGAAATCTAAATTTCGTAAACACCATTTGTGGTTTCAATTTGACCCCCAAAACGCACCAACAGCCATTATGTATGATATGCCAAGCACATTAACAGGAATTGATGATGCAATAGAACTAATACTACAAAAAAGCTACAAGGGGCGAACAAAAATGCAAGAAGTAATAGAACAAAAAGAATTGAATAATTTTAAAAGAGTTCTTCAATTGCAAATTGACAGCAGTCCTTTTGCTCAACAGATAGTAGAAATAATTGACGAATTTTAGACCGAAAACAGAAAGCCGAACCGCTAACATCGTATATAAAACATTTGGCAGTCTGTGGGTTATCGAACGTTTTAGCCCGTATCAAAGTTTGTTGTAACTTGACAGGAAAGTGCTTCGAAATGCCAAACGTTTCATACATGTAACCGTTGTGTGTAATGCTAACTGACACCAGAAACAAACAGATTGCTCATGAATAATCGATTTAATCTCAAAATATTATTATTATCAAACTACAGATATATTCTATATTTGTCAAGTGAGGGTGATTTATTTTTAACTTTAACAAGAGAGCAAGGATTTGGAGTTTATAGTTACACAATTAAGGTGTACATTCAAAACAAAGAAAATAAAGAACAAACTGAAAAGGAGATAGAAGAAATTAGTTCCGAGTATATTAAAAATCCTGATAATTTTTTAAAAAAACATGAAGAGATAATATTGGAATCTGTAGATACTAAAAGAGCTTTGAAGAATGGATTTCAAAAAATGAGTAAATAATAACAATTAGAGATATGAAACTGACAATTGGATTAAGCATTATTCTATCGATTCTTTCTTTAAATTCTTATGCACAGAATAGCATAATTGATAAGATTGATAATAAAACATGGTTTGAGGATAATGGATTCGCAGGTACAACAATTGTTTTTTATCAGACTTCAAATGGAATTATAAAAGCGATAAAGCAGATTAATGGTTCAGGAGTTCCAGTTGTTGCCTCTTGGATTTATGACGTAGAATTTCAGGCAGATTCAATAATTTTGTTTAACGGATTAAATTTAAACAGCTCTGATAGATTAGAGGATTGCAGTTATTCATATGATAAAGTAACTGGACAAATTATTGCTTTACGAATAATTCATGATAAACCAATATTATATACTTGGACAAATAAAAGAAAAGATGTTAAGACACAGATTGATGTTAAACGATTATCTGACATTTTGATTAAAGTTAATGAGATTTATAAAGAGGAAGATTTAGTGAAAATTTTGATTGATAAATAAAGCACATACACATAGTCGTCGTATGCTATGCAGAGAAACCTTTATAAATCAAATTGAGTATGATAAAAACATTACTTCAAGCAAGTTTACAGGTTCTAATTATAGTTCCTTTTGCAATTCTTTTATTGAAAGAAAAAAATAGAATCAGTTTCTTGAGAATTTTTGTTTTTGCTTTTTGTTATATTGTTTATCAGTTTATAGAAGTTTTACCGAGGCTTTATCCAACTTTTGACATAATAAAAGGCAGTTGGAATTGGGACGGGAAAATATATGGAATAATTTTGGGTGTAGTTTTTTATTTTTTGTTCAGAAAATTGTTTCGAGAAAATGACTTCTTTACTTTAAGACAGAATAAAGAGAACTTTAAACCCGCATTAGTTGGAGCAATAATTATGGTTCTACTTTCAAGTATTGTTTGGTTTATATTCGGAAAGTCAGAATTTGATTTTGAAACTTTAGCTTTCCAAATTTCGATACCAGGCATTGACGAAGAAATATTCTTTCGCGGATTATTACTTGGACTTTTAGCAAGTGCATTAAAAGAAAAAGTTTCCTTTTTAGGGAATCCCAGTGTTTTATTGACTGCTATTCTTTTCGGATTTATGCACGTATTAAAGATTGATAAAAACAATTCAATAGGGTTTGACTTAATTTATTTTCTTCAAACAGGATTGGCAGGCTATGTTTGGGGTTGGATTACAATAAAAAGCAGAAGTATTTTACTCGCAATTTTTTCCCATAATTTTAGTAATTTTTTTGGAACCCTGTCAACGATGATTAAATAGCAATCACAGCATACAACATCGTGTAGGCAAAAGAGTGGGTGTATGTTTCGTTCAAACCTTTGCTTATCTTTGCAATTGTAGTCGTCCTAGTTCAAGCTGTTGTGAACAACGCTCCTTCGCCTATATGCGCGCACGTTATACACAAGCGGGAAAAAAGACTACAATATTTAAAACAAAAGTAACTTTATGATACAAGTTAGAAATTTGAGTTTTACCTATAGAAAGACTAAAAAGAAAGCAATCCTTGATATGAATTTCGACATTCATAAAGGAGAAGTTTTTGGTTTTTTAGGTCCGAGTGGTGCAGGCAAGACAACTACACAACGGCTAATAATTGGCTTATTGAGAAACTACACTGGTCATATAGAAGTATTGGGGAAGGAAAGAAACCAATGGGGTAAAGATTTTTATGAGCAAGTTGGTGTCGCTTTCGATTTTCCGAATCTATATACTAAATTAACAGCAACCGAAAATTTAGAACTTATTGGAGCTTATTATAATAGAAAGATTAACAATCTGGACGAACTTCTTGACCGTGTCGGACTTTTACCCGATAAAAATGTGCGTGTAGAGAGTTTCTCAAAAGGAATGAAAATGCGATTAAATTTCATTCGCTCCATAATGCACCAACCCGATTTGATGTTTTTTGACGAACCAACTTCCGGGCTTGATCCTACGAATGCTCATATTATAAAAGACATAATATTAGAACAAAAGAAAGCAGGCAAAACGGCTTTTCTTACTACACACAATATGACAGTTGCAGAGCAGCTTTGCGACAGAGTTGCATTTATTGTTGATGGTGAAATTGTAGTTATAGGTTCGCCTAAGGAACTAATGTTTGAACATGGAAAACGTCGGATAAAAATAGAATATCAATTAGACGGCAATCTGATTGATACGGAATTTGAAATGAATCAACTTGCGGAAAATAAAGCCTTTATAGACTTATTGGAAACTGCCGACATAAAAACTATACATAGTTGTGAAGCCACTTTGGAAGATATTTTCATCAAATTAACGGGAAGGAAATTACTATGAGATTGCTACATGCTGTTTGGGCAGACATACGTTTTCAATTTAAACAGGGCTTTTATTTGGTTTATGTTTTAATAACAGTCATGTATTTAATCATATTGTCATTTTTGCCGGAAGACATATTATCAGTTGGCTTGCCTCTGGTAGTTTTTTCCGACCCATCGGTATTGGGCTTATTCTTTATCGGTGGAATTATCATGTTAGAAAAAATGCAGGGTATCCTGTCGGTTTTAGCTGTTTCTCCTTTACGAACAATCGAATACATCTTGTCAAAAGTTATTTCGTTGGCTTTTATTTCGGTTTTGGCTGCTTTTGTAATTACGGGATTTAGTCATTACGGCAGTGCCAATTGGTTATTGGTGTTTATATCAACAGTGCTTACATCGGGGATTTTTACTTTGTGCGGCATCATGATAACTGCCGGATGTAACACCGTGAATCAATACATGATAAAAACTATTCCGTACATGTTGCTATTTGTTTTGCCTTGTTTTTCATTGATTGGATTTCCGTATTCGGATTTATTTACCATTATTCCGAGTGTTGCTGCTTTAAGACTGATGTTAGGAGCTTACAATGGAATACCGTTTTATGAAGCTGCCGGTTTGATAATATATTTAGTCGGAATGAATTATTTGTTTCTGCGATGGGCAATACGTGTTTTTGAAAATAAAATTATTTATCAAGATTAGCTTATGGTAGGAATCATTCATTTAAAAAACGATTTAAAACAAATATTGCGAGACCCAATAATGGCTATTTTGGTTGTTGCTCCATTGTTGTTAATTATTGCATTCAAATTGATGGTTTTGTATTTAGTCCCTTTTATCCAAACCCTTATTGAATTTGAAATATTACCTTATCTTGATTATATATTTATATTTGTTGTAATGATGTGCGGAGCCATGCTCGGAATCGTTACCGGATTTATGATGATAGATGACCGAGATGGAAAAATTGCCGAATTGATGTCGGTTACGCCCTTGGGAAGAAGCGGTTATTTAATAAACCGACTGTTATTTGCCGCTGTTTTAACTATTTTTTATAGTATTTTGAGTTATTATGTGCTGAATGTAGTGAAATTGCCATTTACGACAATGCTTTTTGTGTCTTTGCTTTCATCAAATTACTCAATTATAATAGGATTGCTGATTTTTACATTTGCAGATGATAAAGTAAAAGGGCTTACTTTTGCAAAAGCTATAAATTCATTAAGTCTGTTTGCATTTACCGATTTACTTGCACTAAAATGGCTTACCGTATTATCATGGTTTTTTCCGCCTTATTGGATTACTTTAGTTGTTAAATCGCCTCATACTTTTTTAATCTACGGTTTGGCATTATTAGTTAATTTTGGCTGGTTGTTTTTATTAATCAGACACTATTGGAAGAAAGAATCATAAATATGTATTACATGAGAAAATTGAAAGAAGTACAACTATTAAAAGTATTTGTAGCTTGATTGGAAAGTGCTTCGAAATGCCAAATGTTTCATGTACCAACCATTAGCACTCATTTTAAGACGACACGACAACAATCAAAATATAAGATATGAACGAAATAATTTGTCCTAGTTGCAAAAAAGCATTCAAAGTAGATGAAGCTGGTTTTGCTGACATTCTTAAACAAGTTCGTGACCACCAATTTGAGGAAGAAATTCGAAGTCGACTTGCCCTTGCTGAAAAGGAAAAGGAAAGTGCAGTAAAATTAGCCGAAGCTAATGTTAGAAATTCTTTACAAGATCAACTTGCTAAAAAAGATAAAGAACTAACAGAATTAAAAGCACAAAGCGAGCTAACACTAACAGAAAAGTTAAATAAAAAAGAATCTGAAATCACTCAGCTGAAAGCAAAAATTGATAACGTTGAGGTCGAAAAGAAACTTGCAATAAATGAAGCTGTTCATAAAGTTGAGAAAGAACGAGACAATTTGGCCAATGATTTAAAAACTAAAGAATTAGAAAAGCAAAACCTTGAAAGTTCTTTAAAACAGCAATTCACAGCTAAATTGCAGAGTAAAGACGAGATTATAAAATATAAAGACGAGGAGATTTCCCGAGTAAAAGACATGAAGTCTAAACTCTCAACGAAAATGCTTGGTGAAACACTTGAACAACATTGCGAAATTGAATTCAATAGGCTTCGTTCAACAGCATTTCAAAAATCATACTTCGAAAAAGACAGCGATGCAAGCTCAGGTAGCAAAGGAGACTATATCTACAAAGAGACAGATGACGCAGGTAATGAAATTATTTCAATCATGTTTGAAATGAAAAATGAGAATGACCAAACTGCTACTAAAAAGAGAAATGAAGACTTTTTTAAAGAGCTTGACAAGGATAGAACAGAAAAGAAATGTGAATATGCAATTCTAGTTTCAGTTTTAGAAGCAGATAGCGAACTTTACAATTCTGGTATTATAGATGTATCTCATAAATATCATAAAATGTATGTTGTAAGACCGCAATTTTTTATACCAATTATTACTTTACTTCGTAATGCCGCCATGAACTCTATTCAATACAAGGCGGAACTTGCATTGGTAAGAAGTCAAAATATTGATATCACCAATTTTGAAGAAAAGATGAATAAGTTCAAAGAGGGGTTCGCAAGAAATTATGATTTGGCAAGTCGGAAATTTAAAGATGCGATTGACGGAATAGATAAAACCATAAAAGAGTTAGAAAAAACAAAAGCAGCTTTGTTGTCGTCAGAAAACAATCTTAGACTAGCTAACGAAAAAACCGAAGACTTGACAATTAAAAAGTTGACTCAAGGCAATCCAACAATGAAAGCAAAATTTGATGAACTTACGGTTACAACTTGATACAACATATGTTAATTGGGACTTGGTGGTTGATATATTTCAAAAAGTTGGTATGGCGTATCATACACCCGAAATCCATAAACGAGCATTTAATAATAGTCATACTGTTGTATTTGTGTTCGATGAAGAAAACCTGATAGGTTTTGGGCGAGCTTTATCAGATGGAGAATATCAAGCTTCCATATATGATGTTGCCGTACTACCAAACTACCAAGGAAAAGGGATAGGTAAAATGATAATTCAAACCATTATTGAAAATATCCCTAATTGCAATTTTATTTTATATGCTTCTCCAGGAAAGGAAAAGTTTTATGAAAAAGAAAATTTTAAGCGAATGAAGACAGGGATGGCTTTGTTTATTAATGGTGAAAGAATGCAAAGGAATGGATTTACAGAATAGAATAAGCAACGAACCACCAATCAGCAAGAGATTTTGAATATTTATTTGAAGATATAAATAAAGAAGTAAAAAACACGCTCGCTAACCATAGCGTTGACCGTTATGTGTAAGCAAGGCGAACGACCAAACTGTAAATTGAATGATGAATAATAGACCAGAATTAAATACAAAAATTTCGATACAGGACTTCAAAGACTTTTATTGGTATAAAGAGGAACTGATAGATTTTTGCCGTTCTGAGAATTTAGATAAAAGGGACGGTAAAATTGAGTTAGCAAAAAGGATTGAAAAATATTTACAAACAGGAGAGCGAGTTCCATATCACGAGAAAAGCTCGAAAACTTCACGGTTTGACTGGAATACTGCAAAGTTGGCCATTGAAACAGAAATTACTGATAACTATAAGAATACGGAGAATGTAAGAGAGTTTTTTAAAAATCAGTTAGGTGATAAATTTAAGTTTAATGTGAAATTTATGAATTGGATGAAAACTGCACAAGGTAAGACTTTGGGAGATGCAATTGAGCAGTGGATTTTGATAACAAACAAAATGCGGACAGATAAAACAGAGAAACAGATTGCTCCACAGTTTGAGTACAATACTTATGTCCGTGATTTTATGAAAGACAATCCTGACAAATTGTTACAAGACGCAATTAACAGTTGGAAAATTAAGAAATCTAAACCTGGAGATAATAAGTACACTAAAACTGACTTTAAATGACGGGCAAAAAGCAAGAAATTATTGACAATCTTTGCTATACAGACTTTGTATACGGGCGGATTAATAAAAAATTATTACTTGATTAATACTGAGAATAATATCATAATTACAATAAATTCAAATACTTTTAGAGCAATAACAGTAGATAAATTGAGGAATGAATAATGCAAGCAAACAAGCAACAGTGTGATGGATAATGAAATAGAAAATTGAATTAAAACATAAAAATAAAAGAAGGAAATCCCATGCAGAAAAAGTCTTTAGTGGTAATTGACATTCAAAATGACATTACCAAAAACTACAAAGAAATCATTGACAATGTTAATCGGTCAATAGATTGGGCAGTGGAAAATGAAATTCATGT
>Ga0265297_10008384_pt1 | contig 13809 bp, 17 predicted proteins | sample Munlanlwell13791_FD_192502 | JGI IMG/M metagenome (GOLD analysis project Ga0265297, IMG submission 192502) | Leachate microbial communities from a municipal landfill in Southern Ontario, Canada - Leachate well 137-91 | ecosystem: Engineered > Solid waste > Landfill > Unclassified | place... | reverse complement strand
GAAAGAGAACTGCTTGACGTTCAAAGGTTGGCTCAAGAACGGCTACATCGTTAAAAAGGGCGAGAAAGCCATTAAGTCTTTCGTTATCGTCGAGAAGAAAGACAAAGAAACCGGCAGAGTGATAGAGAAAACGCCCAGAAGCATTAATCTCTTTTACGAGCTACAAGTCGAACAAAAAACGGCTTAACAAATCAAGGAGCTGATCCTAACGGGTTGGCTCCTTTTTTTGTATAGCAATTTAATGCCGGCTGAATCCGGCTATCTCTTGAAAAGTGTCATATGATGAAGCCACCTTTTGGCTAAAGGTGAAAAAATTTGTGGAATAGCAATACTTCCGCTCTTTGTCGATTTCCTCGATGTCGTATTGGCGGATAATAAATAACTTAAATATCTTTTTAATAATGAAAACATTATTAACCAATTCTCTGACAACGGTATCAATACGTTTGACGTTTTGAACGGCACCCCAAATATTTAAACCGACAACCTTGCCTTGACTGTCCCGCTTAATGTGTTTGCGATGTTGTTGGAATTTATATTGCAATCGCTCCGGTAAGTCTTTCCATTTGCGGGAATTGAAATATATCTGGCACTCGTCGATTAAAACTTCGCCTCCTCGGATGTCGATAAATTCGTCCAGTTTTTCCCAGAAGATAAGTTTGCCGTAATCAGGTTGATATTTTTCTTCTAAAAAATATTTATGAAATAGTGTTGCTAACTTAAACTTGAAAGATTTTTCGTAGTCGGAAATTATCTTTTTTCTATCGATGAAAAAATTGGAATAAATATCCAATCCGCTTAAAATAAATTTACGAGCCAGTTTGGCGAGATAATACGTTTTGCCCGTGCCGGGTTTTCCGGTGATAATGTTAATCATATTATTTTCCGCCTCTGATATATCCGGCAATGTAATTGACGAATCTAAAAGAGAAATAAATCATTTCTATAAATATGACCATTGATAGCACGCCAAAGAAAGTGAAGACCGGAAATATCTTGTCGAAACTGACCACATAGGGAACCACGGTATTAATGGAATTGGTGAATTCCGCCGAATAGGTTGAGTATTGATTGTTGGGTAAGAAACCCACGAAAAACGAGGCTATTGTATCGAACAGGTCGGCGACGTAATGAACGAGATTGGCCGGATTGAACATATCAAACAAGGCTTTAATGCCGTCCAATGTGTCCGTAAAGAATCCGGCCTTGGCGGGCTGAACGCTGAACAAGCTGACTGCCAGAATCGCTATGACCGCCACGATAATTATTTTGTTGTGATTTTTGTTTTTCATAATTTTAACGATTAACCGTCATCTCTAAATAATCGCTTAGTAAACATATTCCACAAATAGAATCCAAAAGAAATCCAAATGCCGGCGATAAACAGGAACCTCATTCTTTGAGCGAAATTAACGACGACGGAATTACTAAAATCAAATATCGGAATATCGAGATTAAATTGATTATTGGCTGACATGCTTTTCATTGTGAAGACAAGCGGGTTGCCGGTGGTGCCACTGGCATTGAGAAAAGCCGAGAGAGCGTCGGAAAAAGCGAATACTTGAGCGAAAATCAATTTACCTTTTAATTTGTCTTTGGTGTTTTGAAACCAAATGAAATCCGGTTGTCCGCTTGGCCTTTCGGCGGCGGAATATGAAAGCGTGATATATTGCTTTTCGTATATGGTTGAACTGGTCGCTGATTTTAATGACACCAAAAAATATTTGGTGGAAGTGGAAATATCGAAACCCCCGAACATAAAGCCGGAACTGGTGGCCGTTAAATTATTTAACGTGGTGTTCGAAAGCGTTTGAAGAACTTGATAAGAAGAAGTGCAATTATTACAGACAACATAAGGATTGGTTATTTCCGCCACATATAATTTTGTCGAGGTGGAAGTGAGCGGGACATTCATCGGCCTGACAATAAATGGAGCGTTGTATTGTGAATAAGGCGTTATGTCTTGATCATAACTATATTCAAAGCTCCACGAAGCGTTTGAGGCCAAAGGAAAACGACAACCGAGTAAATCACACGACCACGGCATAGCGGTGAAATATGGGTTAGTGCCGTAATTGGTTTGCATTTGAGCCTTAATCAAAACCAGATTCTTGCAGTCATAAGCCGTGGTGTCGTTTTTGTCGATTACGCAAACGCTAACATTGTCATAACCGCCGAAATTATAAGGACAAGAAAAAGCATTGTTAACACAATCGCAAGTCGGTTGAGATTGCGGTAAAACGTATGAATTTTGGAGCGTTAATTGGCTTGTTCCGTTGGTTTTACAAGAACCCGCTATTGTTAAGGTGGTGTCGAGCAGATTATTGACCGTTTGCCCCTCGGTGTAATTGGTAATTTCAACATCCGGTTTTTTCTTGAACTCCACGATTTGGCTCGTTAGACTGTAATTCGTTCCGGAAAAAGTATATTTATATGAATATGGATTATTGGCGTTGACTGCCTGCATTGATATTTCCGCAAAGCCCATGCGTGGATTGGCGTAAAGAAAATGAGAAGCTGGAGAATAAGACGATGTATTTTGTGAGGCGTAGTTGCTAATTAAAAGCGAGTTAAGCATGAACTGCGAACTGGAATAATAGTGATACCACGGACTACCGGCACTTGAAGTGCGACCTTGAGTGATAACCGTTGGAACAACATGCGTGTTAACATTTTCTATTGTGCGACATTGGACGTGATACCAGTTTTGCGGTTGCGAACCGGTCAAAAGATAAGTGCCTCGCCGTGGGTTATACAAATAGAACAAACGGACTTTACCAACATTTGAACCGTTTTGAACGCTGGAAATTTCTGTCATATTATTTCCGTCATAGCGGAGATAATTATAATTGGAATTTTCCCAAGCGGTAGAATAAGCACAGACCAAAGCGGAGTTGGCGGTAAAATCAGTTGGCACGGTTATGGAAACAGTAAAGCTTGTTACGCCCTCGCTGTAATGCTGTTCGTCGGAAATGCGAAAACCGTTAAAATCGATTGTCGAAGCCATGGCTGTTTTGCCCAAAAACATTATGGCCAAAGCGATAACCGGAAATATTAAGTTTTTTATCCGAAAGTTTTTCATAATTTTCATTCCTTAAAAATGATAATGTAGTAGCCCATTTTTTTAAGTTTCCCGATAACTTCGTTTATCATTTTCAATTCTCTAATTTCATAAGCTCCTAATCCGTCGATAAATTTCATTTCATCCAGATGTCTTTTGCGTTCACTTAAGAAATTTATCAAGTAAGTGGTTTCACTCATTTTGAGATTTAACGTCATATGTGTAGTGATAATTTTATTTAAGTTAGAGCGAAAGGGGTCAGCTTTTTGAGCCAACCCCCTCGCTCCCTAGACTAGCGACCGGACATGATTTTCTTGCTTAACTTCCAAACGAACATGACACCGAAAACGATCACACCAACAATCACAATATTAGCGATATTGGCGGTGATAATGCCGGTGACGTTTTCTTTCAACGTGGTAACCACGGTTTGGGAAGTTGAAGCTACATCCGCATCGACAGCGGCAAAAGCTTTATTGCCGAAGGCAACCATGCTACCGACAACCGCCAAAGACATGGCGGAAATTTTGGTGGCATTAGCTTTTGCGAAACTCTTGATTTTGTTAAACATACGTGTGTGCTTTTAACTTTTTAATTTTTTCTAATGAATAACAAGAATAAGCCGACCACCGTTCCCAAAATAATCCCCATGGTCAAGCCGTCCGTTATCGGTCTAAGTATCAGACCGAAATTATCCAGATAGCACGACAGGTTGTTAATGATATTTTGTGAACACATATTTTTGTTATTTTGCCCTAAATATTTTGAATATAATTGAAACCAAAGTCAGAACGGCCAGAGGCAAAATTAACGCCAAGCCCATACCGCCAAACAAGTTGATAATTACATTCGCCATATTCATTAGTTTTTAAAAATTAAAATCACCGCAATGAATACAATCAGACCCGCCGAAAGTGCGACCGCTAAAGTTTGGAATTGGATAAAGAAGTTAATCATATCCATTCCGGTATCGGTCAACCGATAAATTGTCGTTGTGGCGGTGGTGGTCGATGTGATAATATCCATAGAATTTAACTTTTAGATTATTTGCTTTCGGTTTCTTCTTTCGGAACATAAACCGAAAGGAAACCTCGACGTCTTTGTTTGTCTTGGAAATAATATGAGGCGACGTTCACTTTAATCTCAACCTTATCTCCTTTTTTGCCGTAGGCTTTGCCAATGGGCACGTCTACGCTAATCGGGTAAATACTACCCTCCGGCTCCACGAACAAAATCCTCTTTTGTCCCTCGGTGCCGTCTTTGCGGACGAAGTTTTCAGTTTTTTCGTCCTTAATAATACCTTTCAGGTAAAACATAATTTTGAATTTAAATTTATTAATTACTAATCTCGCCCCGACCTTTAGTTGGCGATAGCCTTTTTGGGGTTAAATAAAAAGCCCCATATTACTATGAGGCTATTGTATATAAGTCGAGTTCCGCAAAGTTCTATAGAAGATTTAGCGGAAGTTTTGATTGTTTATGCCAATGATTTTAAAGGTATTCGGGATTTATTTTTAGACACCCTCTTTTTCCGGAATTAAAGATAAGGAAGTTTTCCACAACTCTTTTGGTGCCCTCAAAAACTTTTTTATTGATTTTTTCGCAAGAATCATAATATCTTTTCCAACTGTTTTTATCGTCCTTGTATTCCAAATCTTCAAAAACATCCTCGGCGATTTCCGAGTAGAAAAAATTGTCTTTTAAATTGTCCTTATTATCTTTAAAAATATATTTTAATATTTTATGAGCATTAGTTTCTTTATCCTGTCGGGCTATCATAATTTTAAAGCCTTTGACGTATAGAATGCTTTTTTGACTGTTAAAACAAGTTTTTTCCTCCTTATCTTTTTTATTGGCTAAAAGATAATCGGTTTCCATTTTTTCAAGCAAACATCCGGCGACCATTTTAAAACAAATGCCGTATATCTCTGGATAATATGAGGCCGACACCATTTTAATAGCTTTATTGGCATATCGCTTATCCTCGGTTTCTTTGAATTTTAAAATCAAAGTGTGGACTTTATCCAAAGCTCCATAGCAAACCCAGAAATCACAATCGATACCGGCTTTTTCGCAAAGCAAATCATCCTCATTAGATAATTCTTGAAAATCCATTTCATTGCTAGTCTTGCTTAGCAGGGAATCAAGAGCTTTCTTGGCGTCTTTGTTTTTCTGCAACACCTCAATGAATTTAAAAATAGCCAATGTTCTTTGAAAGATATTTTCCTCCTCGGAAAAGTCCTTTGCCAGCTTGGTCATTTTAATTTTTAAATCTTTGAGAGTGGCTTTCATACTTTTGAAATTAAAAATACGCTCGCCCCTTAGGGTTGCGGGCGTATAACTTTGTAAAATATATTAAGTTGTTATTTTTTTAAATCCCTAATAACTTTTACAACAATTCCTCTAATTTCAACTTCCTTGCGATATATTGGATTAAAGGCGGGGTTGGCCGGTTGCAACCTTATTCGTCCTTTTTCTTTGTAATACTTCTTTAACGTGGCCTCGTTGTCGTCGATGATCGCCACGGCGGTATCGCCGTCTTCAGCCCACTCTTGTTTTTTAACTATAATAAAATCATCGTCAAATATACCTTCATTTATCATGGAATTGCCCTTTGCTCTTAAAGCATACAAATCACCTTCCTTAAATTTTTTGTTTCTCGGCATTTCAACATTAACATCCGGTATTTCTATTGCTTCTATGGGTTGTCCACAGGCTATAATGCCAACAACCGGAACTTCTAATATTTCTTTTAGTTTTTTAATAGTTGGTTCTAAACCATTACGAGCCCCTTTTGTTTTTTTAAATAGCCCCTTATTTACTAAATGCATTACATTCTCATATACCGTAGCCGTAGAAGATAGACTAAAATGTTCTGCTATCTCGGGATATGACGGAGAATAGCCATTTTTATTGATATAAGAGATTATATAATCATAGGTTTCTTTTTGTTTTCTTGTAAGTATAGACATAGTTTCTATTAATTGTTATATTTATAGTATACCCGAAAGTAAACCGAATGACAATAGTTATTAAAATAGCGTTTATTTCTATAAAAAATTGTAAGTTAGTTAATTTTTTGCTAAAATATACTTATATGAAAACACCTCTTAACTATACCGGAAATAAGTCAAGATTGATGGCTCAATTTTCAAATTATTTTCCAAAAAATATCGATACTTTTGTTGACCTTTTTTGTGGTGGTGCAACAGTAGGCCTAAGCGTAAATGCAAAAAAAGTAATTTTTATTGATAATAATCAGAATGTAATAAATTTGTTAAAACACCTGTCTAAATATAATTTTGATATTTTATTATCTAGGCTTGAAAAAAATATTGAAAAATATAATTTATCTTATTCTGCAAAATTTGGATATAAGGGATATAGAAAAGGAATTGAAAAAGCCGATAACAATGGTTTAAAAAATTATAATGAAGAGGGATTTTATAAGTTGAGAAGTGATTATAACTCCTTAAAAAATAAGTTCTCAAAAAAAGCATTGGACTTACTTTATTTATTAGTTGTATATGCCTTTAATAATGACATGAGATTTAATAAGCGAGGCGAGTTTAATCTTCCCGTTGGCAAAACTGATTTAAACAACAATAATATAAAAAAATTACAAGACTATATTACTAGGGTTAAAAAGATTGATTGCATTTTTGTTTGTGGTGATTTTAGAGAAAAAAGAATACAAAATATTTTAATGAAGGCGGATTTTATATACGCCGATCCGCCATATCTCGTAGGAGATGCGGTTTATAATGAATCTGGTAATTGGACAGAGGAAACAGAAAAAGAACTTATAAATTTATTTGAGAATCTTAATAAAAAAAATAAGAAATTTGCCTTGTCTAATGTTTTACATAAAATCGGAAAAAATAATAAACCACTTTCCGATTGGATTTTTAAAAGAACGGATTTGCATATTTTTAATATAGATTATCATTATAGAAGTGCTAGTTATAATAAAATAAATAGAAATGCTCAAGAAAAAGAGGTTTTAATAACAAATTATATATGGAACTCTTGATTGGAAATAGAAGATATACCGGAGGCAAACGAGCACTATTAAATGATATATATGAAAGCATAAAGGAGTATCATAAAAAAAATGTTATTTTTGCTGACTTATTTGCGGGTACAGGTGTTGTATCCGCTTTCATGTTAGAAAAGGGCATGAATGTCATTGTTAATGATATTTTACGTTCTAATTATGTCGCATATCAAACGTGGCTAGGTAATGATAAATTCGGTATAAAAAAATTAGAAAAAATTATTTCTGAGTTTAATTCAATAGATGAAAAAAAGTTAAAAGATAATTATTTTTCTAAAATTTATGGTGGAAAATATTTCTCAGTATCAGACGCTAAAAAAATAGGATATATAAGAGATAAAATTGAAAAAATAAAAGTTAATAAAAGAGAAAAAAATATATTAATTACGTCTTTAATGTATGCAACCGATAAGATAGCCAATACTGTTGGACATTTTGAGCATTATTTATCAACTAAACCAGAAGATAAAGGGGTGTTGTTAAAAATGCCGAGTATAAAAAATTTCTCCGGCAAATCAATAATAAAAAATGAAGATGCAAATAAATTAGTCAAAAATATTTCTTGTGATATTGCCTATATTGACCCGCCATACAACGCAAGACAATATATAAATTTTTATCATGTTTTAGAAAATCTGGTTAGGTGGGAAAAACCAACGGAATTTGAGGGAATATCAATGAAATTCAAGAGAAACAACCTAAAAAGCGATTATTCTAAATCAAAGGCACCAGAAATTTTTAAAGATTTAATTGATAATTTAAAAGCTAAAATTATAGTAGTTTCTTATAACAATACTTATTCTGCTAAAAGTAGTGCGTCGAATAATAAAATATCAGAACGTCAGTTAATAGATATACTTTCTTCTAGAGGTAAAGTCTTTGTTAAAGAAATTAAACACAAATCTTTTAATAGTGGTAAAACCAATTTTTTAGACCACAAAGAAAAACTTTATATTTGTAAAATAAATTTATGAGTTTATTAGAAAATTATAAACGAAAAAATACTAATAAGGCTTGGTTTGATGACCATTTTTCTTTGGGAAAAGATAATCATGGCCGAATGTTTGAATATACGAACACTAATTTTAGAAATCAAGATTCATTTATAGATCATTTTTCTAAATTTTTAGAAGTGGAGAATAAACCCAGAGAAGAGTGGCCGAAACAAGCAAACCATGGGCAGGAAGTGCATAAACACATGGTTATTAACATGATTCAGTCTAAACTTTTTAAAAAAGATGTTAATGAAATATTTAGCAGAACGGCAAAGGGTTTGCTTTATACTGACTTTATTAATTCTGATTATGAAAATGGAGAAAAATGGCTTATAAATTATCTATTTTTATTAAATGGTTATTATTTTAGCAGAAAGAACTATATTATATATAGAATAAAAGAAGATTTACTTGGTTTTTTGCTAAGTGTCGATAATCTTGAAGAACAAAAAATAATAGAGTATGCCAAAAAATTATTAGAATCAAAATCAATTAGTGATGTTTTAAGAAATGAATTTTTTTATCTCCACTCTTTTTATAATGATTCTGACTTTTTAATAAATTATCTTAGAGCACCAATCCAAGAAAAAGAAGAGCTTGCTGTTTATATTGAACAAAATTTAAAAAATAAGACATTTGATTGTTGCATTTCGGCAAAATACCAGACTGGCGGTAATTTTACTGTTAATACGTTATTTGACGAAACAAAAGTTTTTTTGTTAACTTTGTTGTTTATCCAAACTGAAAACGTAAATTTAAGTAACATATATCAAGTATTTGTTAAAAATTATTCCCAGAATATCGAAAGAATTGATACAAAAATAGTTTCTAATTATTTAAGTTCTAATAATAACGTTTTTGATTCAGTATTTTTGGACGTTTTAGAAATTGAAGAATTAGACATCACATTAGCAGACGATGTGTCTGAATCTGAGGCGGAGGCAACAATGAGTGCTGACACACCAGAAGAATACATTGACGAAACCAGTGAAGAGGGTAGACAAAAAATCAAAGCAGTTTTTGCTTTAAGGAAAAAACAGGCTAAAATTCAAGGCGAGTATAAGTGTGGCTTGGAAACAATTAATAATTGTAAACCAATATATTTTACTGCTAAAACAAACGGAAAAAATTATTTAGAATTACATCATTTTATACCACGTGAATTTAGAAATGACTTTTCAAATTCAATCGAAGTTTTAGCTAATTATGTAACATTATGCCCTCGTTGCCACAGACAAATACATTTGGCTGTCGATAGAGAAAGAAAAGCATTAATTCATTCTCTTTTTGAAGAAAGGAAGGCTAGACTAGATACGGTTGGAATTAATGTAGATTTAAAGAATATTTATAAATATTATAAAATTGATTCATAATATGCAAGTTCAACAATTACCAATTTATCAATTCTTAGAGGGGTCAGGTAAAAGTTTCGTGATACCGGTGTATCAGAGAGATTATGCTTGGACAAGGATTAATTGTCAAAAACTTTGGGATGATTTAACGGATTTAAATAATAATGATAGAAACGATCATTTTCTTGGAACACTCGTAACGATAGGTAGTGGTTTTGAAGAGTACACCATAATTGATGGACAGCAAAGATTAACGACCGTTTCCATATTATTAGTCGCTTTGCATGCGTTTTTAAAAAACAAAACCGAAAAGAACGATGCAGAAAATATTCTATCAGAACAATTATTAGATTTTCTAATTAATAAATATTCTCATGAGCAAGATAAAAGGATTAGATTAAAACCAAATAAACAAGATAAAGAACATTTTGAAAATCTTTTTACTGATATTAACAATTTAAATATTGATTCTAATATTGTTAATAATTATAAATTTTTTTATGATAAAATTTCTTTAGAAATATTAACTCCACAACAAATATTTGAGGCTTTTAGGAGATTAAAAATTGTTTTAATAGATTTGGTCAGAGGCCAAGACAATCCGCAATTAATATTTGAAAGTTTAAATTCCACTGGAGTAGACCTTACCGCAGGGGATTTAATACGAAATTACATCTTGATGGACTTAGAACCACTCGAACAAGAGAAGATGTATAAAAAGTATTGGGTTGAAATAGAAAAGTTAACAGGTGATATAGCCGAATTTGCTAGAAACTATTTAATTTTCAAATTAAAAATTTGGGTAAAAAAAGACGACGTTTATATTACTTTTAAAAAATTCTCATTAGAAAATTTTTCAAAGGATAAGGAGGGCATGCTACAAAATCTATTATTTTTTTCCAGAATTTATAGTTGGCTAGTGCAAATACAACCCTATCCTAATAATGCCATTGATAAAGAATTATCGAGATTAAATAAATTAGAGTTTACGGTCTGTCATCCATATCTTTTAGATGTCTTTTATGAGCTAGATTCTAAAAATATTAACGAAGATGTTGTTAAAAATGTTTTAACTATTATAGAAAGTTACGCTTTTAGAAAAATTTTAGTAGATAATACTACACAGGGGCTAAACAAACTCTTCATTACCTTGGCAAGGGACATAAAAAAAGAAGAATCATGGAAGAGTCAATATATTGATATCCTCAGTTATGTTTTATTGGAAAAAAGAGTTTCACAAAGATTTCCTGATAATGAAGAATTTGAAAATGCTCTTGTTAATAAGGAAATATATAAACTTCAATCAAAAAATAGAAATTTTTTATTAGAATCTTTAGAAAATTTTAATTCTGCTTACCCAGTTAATTTAGAAGAATTAACTGTCGAACATATAATGCCACAAACACTCACAAAAGATTGGAAAAATAAATTAGGAGAAAATTACCAAGAAATATATAATAAATATTTACATACACTTGGCAATCTAAGTTTGACGGCAAAAAATACCGAATTATCAAATAATTCTTTTGAAGATAAGCAACAAATTGATTTTCAGGTTAGTAAATTAAAATTAAACTTTAAGCTTAATGGTTTAATGACTTGGAATGAAGAAAAAATATTAGAAAGAGCAAGGGATTTAATAAGAAATGCTAAAGATATCTGGCCATATCCAAAAACAATTTATACCAAGCCAGTCCCAGAAGAGCAATTATTTGACTTAACTAGCGAGGATAGTTTTAGTAAAAGTAAACCATCGCATTTATATTTTGAAAATGACGAAAAAGGATTGGAATTAAGAACTTGGAGGGATTTACTTGTTAATGTATGCAATTTTTTATATGAATTTTCTCCTACGCAATTTAGTGAAATTCAAAATAGCCCAGAATTTAAATGGTTTTTTGATGTTAAAAAACCATTAAGGCATTCATTGGAATTTAGACCAAATCAATTTGTCGAGGGAAATAATAGTGCAAATGGTATTGTCCAATTTTTAGCGAAAATGTGTGAACGATTAAATTACCAGCCAGAAAATATTCAATTTTCTATAAAAAATATAAAAGAATAATGCCTGATTAATAATTGATTATTTTGCCAATAAATCATTAAATAAAGTTCGAAAGCAGTCCCTCCAAGCGAGCCAGCAAACGAAAATGGGCTGAAAGGCTCATTTTTGTTAGGATAAATAGTTCGAAAATTTAGGCTATAAATTTATTGTTTTAGCAAGCAGTCCATTTTTATTGGGTCAAGTTGGTTCGAATCCGTCTCACTGTTTTTAAGACTGAAATATGATATAATTGATTAATATGAATACAAAAAATTATACAATTGTGGAGTGCGCCGGAGGGATAGTAAAAAATAAAAATCGTATTGCGCTTATAAAGATGAAAAATGTTCCCGGTTGGGGCTTTCCTAAGGGCGGAATTGATAATGACGAAATACCTTTAGATACAGCTAGGCGTGAAATTTTAGAGGAGACTGGAATAAAGGATGTTTCATTTATTAAGGAGCTTGAGATTTATCAAAGACCAGCTGCGGATGGACAACCAAAATTATTGAATATTAAGATGTTTATATTTGAAACAGATCAAGAAGAAATATCGCCAATTGAAAATGATGTTATTGATGCTCAATGGTTTTCTATTAACGAAGTACTTAATGTTTTATCCCTGGAGGATGATAAAAAATTCTTTCTTTCAATAATAAATATAATTTAAAAAATATCTGTTAATCTGCAAATAAAGTTCGAAAGCAGTCCCTCCAAGCGAGCTGTAATCAATAACTAGGTTTTGCAAATCTTCTGTGGTCTGTTCATCTAATATTTCCGATTCTTTTTCAATATAATTAATAATTGGATTTAAGGTATTAACTATATAAGGCTCTGAAGCCAAAAAATTAATATAATCAAAAACAATCTCAAAGCTTTTGAAAGTGCCTGCGAGTTTTTTGAATTGACGGTTATAATCCAATAATTTGTCTTTGATTTGGGTAGTTGTCATATCTGTATATAAGCATAAATTAACTCCGTTGGCAATTGATAGTTTTTTGATTTTTTACATATTTTGTGTTATTTTAGAAATATAATTTAAAAAAAAGTTGGAGTTAAAAAATAACAATTTCAAGGGGTTAAAAGTATTAGTATATGATAAATAACTTATTTATATTTATAGTTGCGCTTTTTATGGTTATTAAGGGAGCAACTCTTGCCACAAAATACGCCGGCAGATTGGCAGAAAGTTTTCATCTTTCTAAATATACGGTTGGCTTTATCATTATTGCCATTATCTCTATTTTACCGGAAACTTTTATTTCTATTAATGCCGCCATTGAAGGAATCCCTTCGTTTGGTCTTGCCACGCTATTTGGCTCTAACATTGCTGATCTCACTCTTCTTTTTGCCTTGATGGTATTTTTTGCTGGCCGTAGTCTTAAAGTGGAAAGTAAAATCATAAAAAACCATTCTGTTTATCCATTTATACTTTTATTACCGCTTATTCTAGGCTTGAACGGTAATTTTTCCCGGTTAGAAGGAGTGGCCCTTATACTATCTGGCGGTATTTTTTATTATCTTGCTCTTAAAAAGGGAATTGATGGCTCAATTCCTTTAAATCATAGTAATAATAAGATTAAAAACTCGTTATTATTACTATGTAGTATGGCTATTATGCTTATTGGTAGTCATTTTACTGTAACTTCGGCCACATCATTGGCCGACTATATAGGTATAAGTTCTATTTTAATTGGTATGCTTGTAGTAGGACTTGGCACGACTATGCCTGAATTTTTCTTTTCTTTAAAATCAGTAAAAAAACATGACGATTCTTTGGCGGTGGGCGATATTTTAGGGACAGTACTTGCAGATGCAACAATAGTTGTTGGCATTCTTGCTTTAATTAATCCTTTCTCTTTCCCGGTCAAAATAATTTATATTACCGGGATATTTATGGTGGTAGCGTCATTTATTTTATTTAAATTCATGAAATCGGGGAGGTCGCTTTCTAAAAAGGAGGCGGGGATTCTATTTATTTTTTGGATAACCTTTGTTTTGGTAGAGTTTTTTGTTAATAAATAAATTTATCTACATAGACTAAACTTATTAGTAAGTAAAAAAATATTTGACCAAAAAAGAAAAAATATTTTTTTTAATTATTTAAAACCGTTCCAACTATATCCCAACCTCGGAGCAAATATACAAGAATGAGCCGAAAGGCTCATTTTTGTTACTACCGGGGAAACCGAGGCTGTGAAGCCTCGGAGGAGAGCCTGGTCGCTGGACTTTTGGCCGTCATTGGTTAGAATATAACTATGCAATATCGACGCCAAGCCCAAAGCGTATACTACACTAGA
>Ga0265297_10008382_pt1 | contig 13812 bp, 9 predicted proteins | sample Munlanlwell13791_FD_192502 | JGI IMG/M metagenome (GOLD analysis project Ga0265297, IMG submission 192502) | Leachate microbial communities from a municipal landfill in Southern Ontario, Canada - Leachate well 137-91 | ecosystem: Engineered > Solid waste > Landfill > Unclassified | place... | reverse complement strand
TGGAAACAGTAGCCGGCTACACAAAAACAGTAGTTAGCGACATGAAAACCTTATCCGGCGACCCTCCGGGGGCTTACGGAGTGTTTTACACCTCATAAATTATGTTTTACGGTAGTCTCTGGAAGAATTTCAGTACTTACTGGATGTTTTTCATTGCTCACTGGAAGATTTACAGTACTCACTGGATGTTTTTCGGTGTGTATGTTGACTTTTGAGTGCTTACCGGACGTTTTACACTCCTTACTGGATGTTTTACTACCCTTCTAATGTGTTTTCCGGTAGCCTCAGCGCATTTTACACCTCCATTCAGCGTGTTTTTTATGGTTTAAATTTACTCCGGTATTTTCCACTTTATTGCGTTACCTGGTTACAATACGAATAACAGGTATTAAATTAAACGGGTGTTGCAAAAAAATTACCCTTTTGAATTTTAATGCCAAATAGCCATCTTTACAAAAAATCAGAATACAGAAACCGGTAAGATGGTTACTGAAAAAATACCAAACGACGATGAATTTTAAAGGAATAGAAATCATAGGTTTCGACGGCGACGATACGTTGTGGGTAAACGAACCTTTATACCAGGATATTGAAAAGAAACTATGCCAATTGTTGAAGGATTACCTGCCTGCCGGGCAAGTATCGGCCGGTAAATGAGCAAATCCTTTACCCGTTTACTTTTGTTGACCCATTAAAAAAGAAAAACGGACGCTGAAATCAAAAAATACTGAAGAGTCTTATCCTTATATCATCTCTACACCCGAAAAGAGAATACAATTTCTCAGAAAAATGCAGGCAATTGAAAAATAACTTACTTTTTAAGTAACTGCAATATAATAGGGTACTTGGAATTTTCTGGAAGTTAAAAAAAAAATTAAAAATTTCTTCTTAGGAAGTATAACAAATTACTTTTTTTCGGATAAAGCTATGAACAAAAACCATCAGGTATGTTCATGGAAAATCTAAATACTGTGAAAATTCTTGTTGCGGATGACAATTCCACAAACCAGCGTCTGTTAGAAATATATCTTAAACAGAAAGGTTGGGATTGTTGCCTGGTTAGTGATGGGCAAAAAGCAGTAGAAGAAGCATTAAAAAATCGTTATGATTTAATTTTAATGGACATAAATATGCCTCGTATGAATGGCATACAAGCAACCGTTGCCATCAGAAACACTAATCAGTCCGTTCCTATTATTGCCCTCACCGTTTTCGACGAAGAGGAAGTAAAAATAAGCAGCAAGGAAGCAGGCATCAATTATTTTCTCGCCAAACCCTGTCGCAAAGAAGAACTCATTTCTATCATCTCTCAATATCTTCCAATTCTTCCTGTCTAATGGGGCAGCCAGTCTGTACCTCGGGTGTTTTTCATCTCCCCAAGTTTGAAAAACACCTTTTTTTGTTTACATATGTCAAAATTAATTTATCTGCACGACGGTTTTAACCAATTATTTCTTTTACTTTGCATCCCGAACAATCAGATTCGGGTATGCCAAACACAAAATATATTTTCGTTACTGGCGGGGTAGCTTCTTCGCTGGGTAAAGGGATCATCTCATCTTCCCTTGCAAAACTACTTCAGGCAAGAGGTTTTTCGGTAACTATTCAAAAATTAGACCCTTACATTAATGTTGACCCAGGCACTCTCAATCCTTATGAGCATGGTGAAGTGTTTGTAACCGATGATGGAGCCGAAACCGACCTCGACCTGGGGCATTATGAACGTTTTTTAAATGTGCCTACTTCGCAAGCAAATAACGTAACCACTGGGAGAATTTATCTCACTGTTATCGAAAAAGAACGTCGCGGAGATTACTTGGGGGAAACCGTACAGGTGATTCCGCATATTACCGATGAGATAAAATACCGTATTCAACTTTTGGGTAAAGAGGGAAAATACGACTTTATAATCACTGAAATAGGAGGAACGGTAGGCGATATTGAATCTCTTCCCTATATCGAAGCGGTTCGGCAGCTTCGTTGGGAAATGAGCAGCGACTGCCTGGTGATACATCTTACACTGGTTCCTTTCCTGGCAGCAGCAGGCGAGTTGAAAACCAAACCTACTCAGCATTCAGTAAAAACACTGTTGGAACAGGGTGTTCAACCCGACATTATTGTCTGCCGAACAGAGAAACCCCTGAACGATAACTTGAAAAATAAAATTGCTCTTTTTTGCAATGTGGAACCCAGTTCTGTTATAGAATCCATCGACGCCGAAAGCATTTATGATGTGCCTTTACTGATGCACAAAGAAAAACTTGATATAGAAGTACTTCGCAAAACCCGTATGTCGCTTCGCCGCGAACCTGACCTTAAAAAATGGGAAGATTTCTTGTTCAGGCTCAAAAACCCGCAAAATGAGGTGGAAATAGGGCTCATAGGCAAATATGTGGAGCTGAAAGATGCTTACAAATCTATCAACGAAGCCATTACCCATGCAGGTGCTGCCAATCAGTGCAAGGTAAAGGTAAGACTTGTTCATTCCGAAAACATTAACGAAATCTCTATCCGGGAAAAATTAAAAGGACTGCAAGGCATTTTGGTGGCACCTGGTTTTGGCGAAAGAGGCGTTGAAGGCAAAATACTCGCTATACAATATGCCCGGGAAAACAAAATTCCTTTCCTCGGTATTTGCCTCGGGATGCAGTGTGCTGTGATTGAATTCGGACGTAATGTACTGGGGCTGGAAAAAGCCCATAGTACCGAGATGAATCCCAATACACCTTACCCGGTAATTGACATCATGGAAGAGCAAAAAAAGGTAAGTATGAAAGGAGGAACCATGCGATTGGGCGCTTACCCCTGCGAAATAAAGGAAAACAGCAAGGCAGCTTCTATTTATGATTCACGGAACATTACCGAACGCCATCGCCATCGTTTCGAATTCAATAATGCCTACTTTGAACAGTACGAAAAGGCAGGCTTTGTTCCTTCGGGCATCAACACCCAAACCCACCTTGTGGAAATTATTGAGTTAACAAATCATCCCTGGTTTATTGGCATACAATTCCATCCCGAATACAAGAGTACGGTAGCCAAGCCGCATCCTTTGTTTGTGGGATTTGTTGGAGCTGCCATTCAGTATAAAAGTAAGAAAGTTTAAAAAAGCCCATAAGCAATTAATTGAAAACCCGTCGGAAAGATAATTTGCTATAAAATCTATAACTATTATATATATAAGAGATTAGAGATAAATAGCTTTGCAAAATGCAGATAAACTGTTGAAAGGAATTTATGGTAACGACATACATAAATAGCCTAATGCCCGCCAGGCTTCAATGATGGCATCCTTTGGTAGAAAGTAAGGCGTGAATACTGGGTTGTCAGATTGCAGTAGGAATTTCTCCGAGTTGTCGTCGTTCCAGATCCTTTTATATACTATGCCTTCGTCGCGTGTAACCAGGATATAGGGTTTGCCCTCGCGAATTGATTGCAGGTTTTCTACGTAATCGCAAAGAATATATGACCCCGAAGGAATGGGAAACATGCTGTCGCCACTGATTTGGAAAGCCCTGTAAGTGCGTTCGGCTGATAGTTCGGGAACAGGAAGAGTGAAACGTGGCAGTTGTTCAACATATTCAGGGTCGGAATAGCCATGAAGGTATCCGGCTGCTGCTTTTTCGGGCACAAGCGTTATCAGTTCCTTGTTAAAAGTATCCACAACCGTTGTTAGTACTTTTAATTGTATAGGTAAGTTTTGAGTTTCGGCACCGGTTGCATTAACCAGTTCTTCTATGCTTACGTTAAAGAACACAGCGATTGATTTCAATAAATCTAATTTTGGCATAGCCCGGTTTTCTTCGTAAGCACCAATCTTTGAGCGTTTAACTCCTAATGCGGATGCAAACTCTTCTTGCGTAAGCCCTTTCTGTCTGCGAAGTGTTTTTAAAAGTGTGCCGAAACGTGTATCCATGGTATTTGTTAGCTGATGTAAAAATACAAAAAAGGCTGTTATCAAACGATAACAGCCTTTTTATATTCAGTTAAAATTAATTACCTGATAGAAACACTGCGGGTAATATAGCCCGATTTGGTTTCCAATTGGATAAGATAAAGACCTGATTTCAGATTTTTAGTGCTCAAGCGCAGTTCGTTGCCATTTACAAGGGCATTGTAAACGGTTTGACCGTTATAGTTCATCACTTTTACGCTAACGATGTTTTCGTTGGTTTTAACCATTACGTAATCGGAGGCGGGGTTAGGATAAACAACGACAGATTGAGCCGAAGGATCGTTTATACCGTTTACTACATCAACCAGAATGGTGTTGGATGCTTCTGATTCACAAGCGTCGTAAACAGCAGTTACATAATATTCGTAAACTCCGGAAGAAAGACCCATATCAGTGTGTTGAAGACCAGAAATTGTTGCCGCATTAATTTTTACACCATTGCGGTAAACATTATAACCTAAGAGTGCACGGGTATCATCGTCAGATGGCATTTGGAATACGCTGTTTTCTACTTTGCTGAGATTTCCGTTAGCAAAAGTATTGTTTGCATTGTGGATATGTTGTTTTACAATTGGGCTTAATGCAGTTTTAACACCTTTTGCATTGGTAACAAAACCCTGGATGTTCCAGTTTGAATTAATTTCAGGAACTGCAACATGCAAAGATACCCAAGAAGCACCACCGTCAGTTGAAATCATATCACCATAATTATCAACGGCAGGACCAGCATCACATCCAGCAGGAAATTCTTCTGCAGGCTGATTGTTACAAGCATAACCAATCCAAAGTTCCTGAGTGGCATCAATGGTAACAGGAGTTGTTAAAGTAAATTCGTTCCATTGGTCAATAACAACTGTAACTGGTTGGTCTAACACTAAGTTAGCAGCATTTGCGCCAGTGGCAACTTGCAATACATATTGAGTAGTAGCACCACGTGGGAAAATGCTCATAGTAGTCAGGTTGAATCCGTCATAGTTAGCAAGTTCGGTAGGAGTAAAACGGGCAGCAACAACGAATGAACCTCCATCGGTAAGTCCAATACCATCGTTATTTACACCGTCATCCCAATGTAACCAAGGACTTGGACCGGCGGGGGCTTCCCATGCTAATGGAACATCAGCCATACCGGTTTGGTAAGTAGTGGATAAATTTTGGGGAGGATCACAAGCAGGAGTTGCAATAGTTACCGAAACAGGACCTGCAGGTTCTGATTCGCCTTCATCGTAAAGAGCAGTAACTTCATATTCATAAGTTCCCGGAGCAAGGCTATTGTCGTCATAAGATAAATCGGGTACGTTGTTGGCTATAACCGAACCATCACGATAAACATTGTAACCAGTAAGAGCGCGGGTTCCTTTTTCAGAATCTTGGGTAATTACCTTGTGAGGTTCGGCAACTGTAGCACGAGCCATGGTTTTTCCTTTTACAAGCGGACTGTTTACAAGAGTTGATTTTGCATTGGGAACTGCACCGATAGTAACATCATCAAGCATGAAAATGAACGCATCGTCCGAAACGCAGTTGAAACCAACATAAACATTCTGACCTGCATAGGCAGAAAGATCGTAGCTGTATTGCGTCCATGCATCCACGGGAGCTTCTACATAGGTTCCCGGAGTGATGATGGTAAAATCTGCAGGAGCAGTACCAGTGGTAGAAACGCCAACTTTGAATCTTTCGAGTCCGTATTGGTCGGTATATGATTTTGCCCAGAATGTTACATGATCACCTGCAACAATAGGAGTTTGCGGGCTAATCAGCCAGTCATTATTAGGAGGAGTGGTTGCAGCAAAGCAAGCAGCAAATTTTTCTCCTGAATAAGCCAGGTTTTCGGTTAAAGCTGGTGTTGTAGCAAGGGAGTTGAAAATGATGAATGATTGTGGCTGGTATTCATTTAACCAGTCAGTTCCGTCCATGCCATAAGTTTCTGACAGGTCAACGTCAACATTTGTCCAAGGAGCGAAGTCAATTGCAAAATTATCGTAAGCTTCAAAATCATCGGTTGGTCCCGAAGGTCCTGTATTAGGTTCTTCCCATGTAAGGTGAACATTAACACCAGCTACGGTAGCCTGAAGATTTGTTGGAGGATAAGCTACAAAATCGGCAACGTGCAAGGTAACAGGAACTGTTACTGTGGGGTTGGCGGGATCGTTACTGGCAATTAGCAGGTTAGCGGTATAATCACCGATTGCCAATCCTGCTGCATCAAAAAGAACACTGATAGGTGTAGAAAGGCCCACTGCAGTAGTTCCATTTGTAGGGGCTGTAGTTAACCAGGAAGTACTTGCAGGATCAACAGCAATTGTCCATGTAAGGTCGGCACCACCTGTATTGGTGATTTCCATGGCTTCTATAGAAGTGCCATTTAATCCGAGGGTGGTTTCGATAGAAGCGGGAGCTACTGCAATAGCAGGATCGTTAGTAAGTACGCCAGTAAAAACATACATACCGTTTAAGAGGCTTTCGTCGGTAAAAGCACCAGCCCAGCCATGGGCGTTGTCTACCCAGTCGGTAGCAAGGAACTGAATACCGGAAGTTCCGTTAAATTCAGTCCAGTTGTGTCCACCGTCGAAGCTGTATGAGCAACCTGATAAATCGGTAGCAGCACCGGTTGATACCCATGTATTGGGTGTTCCGGGAACATAGCAATAATCGTTGGTATAAATGGGACCGGATGTAGTTACTGCTGCCCATGTTGCACCTCCGTCGGAAGTTTCGCAGATTGCTCCGGTTGAACTTTCGCCTTTATCCTGTACAATACCATGTAACGCATCACGGAATTTTACATCAACATATTTATTGGTTAAGGTTGTAGCGGCTGCAGTCCAGTTATGTCCCTGGTCAACGGAATGATAAACCCGACCTTTGTTAGTTCCAAACCATATTTGATCACCAACAACGGAATAATAACCAACAACGCCAAATTCACCCGAAACCGGGTCGGCAATGTTTGCACCTGGAACTAATACCCAGGTTGTGCCGCCATCGGTAGTGGTGTACATTTCAAAATCGCCATTGATGGGGTCGCCCATACACCAACCTGTGTTGGCATTAAAGAAATGCACACAATTAGGAAATGAAGCAGAATTGTTGAAGGCTGCAGTAGCCTGACGTGCCCAGGTTACGCCACCATCAGTAGTTTTGTATATACCCTGCAGGCTGGTTCCTGTTTGTTTGTACATAGGTGCCCAGGCAGTATTACCGTCAATGGCATAAATCATTGACATTTCCAAACCTGTGGTACTGGGAATTGTACCGGGTGTCCATAAATTTCCGCCGTTCAACGTACGGGTAAATTCCTGGATGTATGCTCCGCTGCCACTGCCATCGTAGGCGGTTGCCCATACGATGTTCTGATCAACAGCATGCATATACTTTATTCCACGTGAAGCTGCAAGAAGCCCTGAGTTCTGAGGCATCCATTGCGCCATAGCCCCTATAGTAATGGCTATAAGTGCTAAAATAAGTACTAATTTTTTCTTCATGATGAAAAGTTTAAATTGAACATTAATTGTTTTATCAAAGTGCAAATTTATACTTAAAATTTAAGATAAAAAATATCACAGATATTATTTTTCGACTTTTCTGTTCATTTTTGTATCAAAAGTATTGTTACCGGTAAATAAATATGTTGAATGGGTATTTATTTCCTCTTGTAAGGCGTTTGCTGTATGCAGGTAATTTGACTATTTTTGCAGCTCCAAAATTTGAGATACAATGTTTGATAATTTAAGTGAAAAATTAGACCGGGCTTTTAAATTACTGAAAGGGCACGGACATATTACCGAAATTAATGTGGCGGAAACGCTAAAAGATGTGCGCAAAGCATTGCTTGATGCCGATGTAAGTTATAAAATTGCCAAACAGTTTACCGAAGAAGTGAAAGAATTGGCTTTGGGGCAAAATGTACTTACCTCTGTTTCTCCAGGGCAATTGATGGTGAAAATTGTACACGACAAGCTTACTGAACTAATGGGCGGAGAAAAAACCGACATTAATCTGAAAGGCAATCCCGTAGTAATATTAATAGCCGGATTGCAGGGAAGTGGTAAAACAACCTTTTCAGCTAAATTAGCTTCATATCTCAAAAGTAAAAAGGGAAAATCCCCGATGCTGGTTGCCTGCGACGTATATCGTCCGGCAGCTATTAACCAGTTACAGGTATTGGGCGAACAGGCGGAAGTACCTGTTTTTACGGAAGAAGGCAGCAGCGAACCCGTGAAAATTGCCCGTAATGCCATTGCTTATGCCAAAGACAGGGGTTACAATGTAGTAATTATTGATACCGCAGGTCGTCTTGCCATTGACGAAGGCATGATGAACGAAATTGCCTCTATCAAGTCATCGGTAAATCCTCAGGAAACACTTTTTGTAGTGGATTCAATGACAGGTCAGGATGCCGTAAATACAGCTAAAGCATTCAACGACAGGCTCGATTTTGATGGAGTAGTTCTTACAAAATTGGATGGCGACACCCGCGGTGGTGCTGCCCTTACCATACGGGCTGTGGTTACCAAGCCTATTAAATTTGTTGGAATTGGCGAAAAAATGGATGCTCTTGATATTTTTCACCCAAACCGTATGGCCGACCGTATTCTGGGGATGGGTGATATCGTTTCGCTGGTGGAAAAAGCACAGGAACAATTCGACGAAGAAGAAGCCAAACGTTTACAGAAAAAAATTGCCAAAAATCAGTTCAACTTCAATGATTTTCTTTCCCAAATTAAGCAGATTAAAAAAATGGGAAACATGAAAGACCTTATGGGTATGATACCCGGCATGGGCAAAATGGTAAAAAATGTTGATCTTGATGAAAATGCTTTTAAAAGCATTGAAGCGATAATTTATTCCATGACACCTTCGGAACGAGAAAATCCTGCTTTGCTTAGTGGCAGCCGTAGGAAAAGAATCGCATCGGGTAGTGGCACCGATATCCAGGAAGTAAATCGTCTGCTGAAACAGTTTGATGAAACCCGAAAAATGATGAAAACGCTCACTACTGCAAGCCCACGACAAATGATGAATATGGCACGCAACGCACGGAAAAATTAGTCCTGCCTGACGATATATATGGTTTAAACTTATTTACAAAAAATGGAACTTATTGACGGAAAACTTATTGCAACCCGCATCAAGGAAGAATTAAAATTGGAGGTGGCACGCCTTATAGATACTAACATTGCTACCCCGCATCTTGCAGCCATCCTGGTGGGAAACGACCCTGCAAGCCAGACCTACATCGCAAATAAAGAAAAAGCCTGTAGGGAAGTGGGCATAATTTCTTCTGTGTATCGCTATCCCGAAACTATTTCAGAAAAGGAACTGCTTGATGTGATTGACTTTTTGAATAATGATGATGAAATTCACGGATTTATAGTCCAACTGCCACTCCCTGCTCATATTTCTGTTCCCAAGGTCATCGAAAGGGTAAATCCTGCAAAAGATGTTGACGGTTTTCACCCGGTAAATATCGGACGCATGGTTTCTAATATACCGGCGTATCTTCCGGCTACACCCTACGGAATAATGCAACTGATTGAAAGATACAAAATAGAAACCGAAGGCAAACATTGTGTGGTGCTTGGCCGCAGCAATATAGTTGGTACCCCCATAAGCATACTGATGAGCCGCAAAGCTAACCCCGGCAACTGTACCGTTACTCTTTGCCACAGTAAAACTCCGGATTTGGAAAGCATTTGCCGCCAGGCAGACATTTTGATTGCAGCAATCGGGAAGCCCGGTTTTGTTACTGCGAATATGGTTAAAGAAGGAGCCATTGTTATTGATGTAGGCATTCACCGTATTCCGGATGAAAGTAAAAAATCCGGATTCAGAACGGAGGGAGACGTAAATTTTAAGGAAGTAGCCCTCAAGTGTAGCTTTATTACCCCCGTTCCGGGTGGAGTAGGAGCCATGACCATAGTTGCACTCCTGATGAATACATTGAAAGCAGCCAAAAAAGAAATTTATTAATATTTTGAATACCAATTCTTTATTCGAAAAAGGCTTAATGCTTCCCTTGATGGAAAATTTTTACACCATTCAGGGCGAGGGATTTCATGCAGGCATGCCATCGTATTTTGTACGCCTGGGCGGCTGTGATGTAGGATGCTATTGGTGCGATGTGAAAGAGTCATGGAATGCCTCATTGCATCCGCTTACTAATACTGATGAAATTATAAAAAGAGCAATTGACTGTCCTTCAAGGGCAGTGGTAGTTACCGGTGGCGAACCTTTACAGTACAATCTTGATCATTTATGCAAAAGGCTAAATAATAACAATATATTAACATTTCTCGAAACTTCCGGTTCGTACCCGCTCAGTGGCACCTGGAACTGGATATGCCTCTCACCCAAACAACAACAACCCCCTTTGTCTGAAATTTTTTCAATAGCCAATGAACTAAAAGTAATAATTTATAGTGCTGACGATTTTACCTGGGCGGAAACCAATGCGGCAAAGGTATCAGAACGTTGTCATTTATTTTTGCAGCCCGAGTGGAGCCGGCGGAATGAAATGATGCCTCTGATGGTGGATTATGTGATGCAACATCCCCGGTGGAATATTTCCCTACAGATTCACAAGTATATGCGGATACCCTGATAATCAAATTTATAAAGGGATTACAAAAGACCGCTTATCAATTCGGGGAACAATTCCGGCAAAAATTACAAGTCAGTTTTTTGGACAGCCTCCAGTTTTTTAATCGCAAGGAATGAGAATACCACAGGCTACTGCTTATTGTCTTTAATCTCAATCTTAACCTCACTCTTAACTTTCTTTTCCTCTCAGAATTTTTCCATAAGTTTGTACACTATAATTTCTGTTTCAATGAAAGTACAGTACCGTTTTACATTTTTGATTATATTCCTTCTGTTTATCAGTGCTGTTAATGCACAAAAAGCGTCAAAAGCCACGGCAGCCGATTCTCTTTGGGCAGATTCGGTCTTTAAAACATTAAGTCCGGACGAACGTATAGGGCAGTTATTCATGATACGCTCCTTTTCCAACCGCGATTCGGCATATTACAAGGATATTTCGGATGTTATCAAATATTATAAAGTGGGTGGATTGTGCTTTTTTAAAGGAGGTCCTTTAAGCGAAGCCCAACTTACCAACCGCTGGCAGAAACTCTCGAAAGTACCTCTTTTTATTGCCATTGACGGCGAATGGGGGCTGGGAATGCGGCTCGACAGCACTCTTTCTTTCCCGCGGCAGATGACCATCGGGGCAATACACAACGATTCGCTGATTTATTACATGGGAAAGGAAATAGCACGCCAATGCAGGGAAGAAGGCATTCAAATCAATTTTGCACCTGTTGCCGACATCAATTCCAACCCGGCAAACCCTGTGATCAACATACGCTCATGGGGCGAAGACAAAGAATCTGTTGCACGGAAATCCTACCTGTATATGAAAGGAATGCAGGACAATGGCATATTTACCACTGCCAAACACTTTCCCGGACACGGCGACACCGACAGCGATTCACATCTCACCATGCCGGTAATCCGTCACTCGCAAACCACCCTCGACACCCTCGATCTTTATCCTTTCCGTTACCTGGTGCAAAACGGCATTTCCGGTGTGATGGTGGCGCATCTTTACATCCCGGCTCTGGACTCTACACCTAACAACCCCTCTACCCTATCCTATCCGATTATTACCGGATTACTGAAAAATAAAATGGGTTTCAACGGTCTGGTTTTTACCGATGCCCTCGATATGAACGGCGTTGCCAGCTTTTTTGAACCCGGGAAATTAGAAGTAAAAGCCCTGCAAGCCGGTAACGATGTTCTTTTGCTTTCGCAGGATGTGCAAACGGCAATTTGCGAAATTCAGCAGGCTATTGACAGTGGCAAACTTTTGCAAAAAAGCATTGATGAAAGATGTAAAAAGATACTACGTTACAAATACAAGGCTGGATTAAATAACGTAAAGCCAGTAAACACAGAAGGCTTGTACGACCGGTTGAACACTCCCCAGGCAGAGCTTTTCATCCGCCAACTTTACGAAAGAGCGGTTACACTGCTTAAGAACGATGATAGCATCCTGCCGTTGCAATGCCTCGATACACTACGCATCGCCTGCCTTACCCTTGGCGACACCATCGCTAACTCATTTCAGCACTCTTTATCCGCCTACGCCCAGGTACAGCATTTTTACCTCCCCCGAAAACCGGATTCGACAGTTGCCGCCATGGTGATGGATACATTGGAGACATTCAATCTGGTGATTGTGGGATTGGTAAATACCAACTCTTCCCCGGGACGTAACTTCGGATTCGGTACGGAGACAGTCGCTCTGGTAAACGAATTGGCAAAACGTCAGCCCATCATTCTCGATTTGTTTGCCATCCCCTATTCTCTCCACTTATTTGATTCTTTGCCAAAAGCCAAAGCGATAGTAGTTTCCTACCAGGACAATCCATTCATTCATAACCTTTCGGCTCAGGCTATTTTTGGTGGAATACCCTTCCGGGGAAAACTTCCTGTAATGGCATCTCCAAAATATCCTTCCGGAAGCGGCATACTCACTACCGAAATTACCCGTCTGAAATATACTATGCCCGAAGAGTTGCAAATCAGCAGTGCCACACTGGCAAAGGTGGATTCCATTGCCGAGAAGGGCATAGCAGCACATGCTTATCCCGGTTGCCAGATTTGGGCGGCAAAGGATGGGAAAGTCATCTACAACAAGGCTTTTGGCTATTTCACTTACGATAGCATCCGCAAAGTACAACCGGACGATGTTTACGACCTGGCATCCGTTACCAAAATTGCTGCAACTACCCTTGCGGTGATGAAACTTTACGATGAGCATAAAATTGACCTCGACAAACGGCTTGCGAAGTATCTGCCTATACTCCGGCGTACCAACAAGAAAAACATCACCATACGCGAAGTAATGACCCACCAGGCAGGATTGTTGCCATTTATACATTTTTACCCAAAAACCTTTAAAAACGGACAGCTGGATTCGCTCTTGTATGATAAAACTGCTTCAGACGCATTTCCGTTTTGTGTAGCCGACAGCCTCTACCTGCGTTGGGATTACCGCCAGAAGATTCTCGACAGCATTGCTCTCTCCCCACTGCTTCCGGAGAAAAAATACAAATACAGCGATCTGGGATTTATTCTGCTTGGTGCAATGGTGGAACACGTTACCGGCAAAAAGCTGGAAGAATATGTGATGGAAAGCTTCTACCGTCCAATGGGACTTTCCACTATGGGCTTCCATCCTTTGCAACGCTTTTCTAAAGAGATTATCCCTCCAACAGAAGATGATAAGATATTCCGCAAACAGTTGGTAAAAGGCTATGTACACGATCCTACTGCTGCCATAATGGGCGGAGTAGCCGGGCATGCCGGACTGTTTTCGGATGCCAACGACCTAGGTATTTTGATGCAGATGCTGCTACAGAAAGGAAACTACGGAAGCATACAATACCTGGATAGCGCTACCGTAAAAGAGTTTACGCGTACCCAGTTTGCTGCCACCGGAAACCGCAGAGCTTTAGGATTTGATAAGCCATTGGGCGACGGCACCAACGACGGTCCTACCTGCCCGCAGGCATCGCCACTTAGTTTCGGACATACCGGCTTCACCGGCACCTATGCATGGGCTGACCCGGAAAACGGGCTGGTTTACATCTTCCTGTCGAACCGCATTTACCCGGACGCTGGAAACAACAAATTAGCCAAGATGAATATACGTACCGATATTCAGGAAGTGTTTTATAAAGCGATAAAAGATTGAACAGATTGAAGTGGATTGAGAAGTAGAGGCTGTAAAACGAACTGTGTCAAAGGGAATAAATAATTAAATTTGACACAAGAAATGGAAAAAGGTA
>Ga0265297_10008381_pt1 | contig 13814 bp, 10 predicted proteins | sample Munlanlwell13791_FD_192502 | JGI IMG/M metagenome (GOLD analysis project Ga0265297, IMG submission 192502) | Leachate microbial communities from a municipal landfill in Southern Ontario, Canada - Leachate well 137-91 | ecosystem: Engineered > Solid waste > Landfill > Unclassified | place... | reverse complement strand
TAATCTGTATCTTGTACGAAAAGATTACCAAGTGAATCGCGAACTGCTGTAACCGTCATTAGCGGTTGTCTGTCCAATGGGATAAGCGTTTCAACACCTGGGTAAGATGTTACGTAACGTTTGGCCGAGGGCTGTTCGCCAAGAACCCAAATATCAACTGCACCAGCGTCAAATTGTTCTCTAGTCATGGCGGTATTTTGGCCATATACTACGTAAGCATCACTAACGGATGAGAAATTATCTAGAACAGAGCGTTTGATACCTGCTGGGACACCGGGCTTGGAACCGGCAACATGTAATAGATAACGATCAGCTAAATCTAGGTTAGTTTCCAAACCACTACCAGAAGATGTTTTTTCTCGGTTAAAAACTTCATCAAACCCTGGAATTGGTCTACGGAAAACAGTAATCGTATATGGACCAACAGTTGTAGTTGCCCCCACAGTAATTGAAGCAACAAGAACATCAATTTCATATTTACTTGTATCTGCATTGAAATATGAAAGAGGTGCGCTAGCAAACATTGTTTTTGATTCAATGGTTCTAAAAATAATAGATGACCCTGTTCCTGGGTCAACCGGAGTAGACAGGGGGAAGTTCAAAGGAATAATCAAATTACTTGTTGGTGCCTGTGCCCTGGAAAAAGTAACCGTAGCAACAGATCGTGAACCCGACCACCTAACAACACCTTCGTTGAAAACGATATCATCAAGATCATCTGGCACAACACGATCAGCATATTTCATCGAATTCAAAACACTAAGATAAACAACTCGATTGTTCTGTTGTTCAAGTACCTCTGAGACAGGATCAATTTGCAAATCCCGGATTGGCCCAATACGAGTGTCTAGAGAAGGATCGCGTGAAGCAATACCCTCAATAATCATTGTGGCAAAATCACTTGCTGATATTCTATTAAGCGCCATGTACTAACCTCACAGAGTTCCACCAACAGAGAAATTTTCACGACCATCGACCGTCAAAATATCCAATCGCCACCTGAAATTTCGTGGATCATCTCTAATTGGCCAAATTTGAACTGCCCCAATACTATCAATAAGCTCTTTTGCCGTTCGTCTGCCATATTGGTAATGCTGTTGAGCAGAAATTAGCCTGTTCATACCTGTTTGAAGCTTCATTTGGAAGTCAAAAGCAACTGGAGCAAAAGAGAAAGCAGAAGCTGGATGGTCTGCATCTGAACCAACGCACGAATCCAAATTACACCCCAGTCCCGTACTATTTCTTGTGTCAGTAGAAAGATTCATTTTTACGTCTTGTTTACACTTGTCACTATCTGTGAGTGTGGCATAAGACGTATTGGAAACATCACGAACCATGTCTCCATCAACTATTTTCCAAGTATATGACATTTATGGTACCTGTGCCGCTGCATCCATTGCAGCTTTGTAAATCGCATCATCAAGAATATCAATAGCCATAATCAAGTTCGCTTTTGTTTGCTCCCAATATGCAATAAGAAGATTCAATTTATTCTCGAATGATATCATATTTAGGAAGCGTTCCTTAAACCTGTTGAGCGCTGCAACCGCTGTATCAAACAAATAAAGTGCTGGACCAAGAAAATAAGAATAAAATTCAGGACAAAGTTCCGCAGCAGGACCGCCTGGAATTGAAGTCATTTGCTCCCGTATTTGATCCAAAATCTTCTGAATTTGATCAAAAATATACTTGTTTGCCAAAGCAACCAGGCCCCACTGTGCTACCCATGCTTGCAAAATTGCAATCTGAGCATCAATAAATGCAATAATTCCCAAAAGGAAATTTTTGAGCATTTTCAAAACCTCTGCAACTTGTGAATAAATCCACCTTAAGATGCAAACTGCTAAGGGTTGTGCTGGAGTTGCCATATTTTCACCTTTACATAACCGTTGTGGTTGTTGCTGCTGCCGAAGCCAGCAAGGAAACCATTGCCCCCGCAGCAGTTCCCGCAGTAGTACAAGAAGCAGCCGAAGCGGGAATCGTTGCCTCTGCGGCCAACTTTGCCCACGCAGCCGCAGCAGCCGTAAAATATGCGGTCCAGAAACCTATAAACGCAGGAGACAGCTTGGCCACCGGAAGACCCCCTGTAGTGCCCAGAATGACCGTTCCAAGGGCCGAGATGGTTGGGGCCGTGATAGTAGCCGAAGTCGTTCCCGTGAGGCTCAGGGTGCCGCCCGAGAGGGTTATAGAGGTTGCCCCCGTTAACGTTATTGCTGGAGAAGTCAACGAATATGTTGCAGTACTGGTGTATGTAGTTGTTAAATTATTAATTTGCCAAGTTGCTGCTGGGGTCATCCATTGAAAACCGACTGCCGTAGGTGCGGAAACACCGTAATTTCCCAAATCATCAATGGCCGAAATATAAAAATCTGTCATACCAGAAGGATCTTTGACAGAATGAAGCATCCGAACCCCGGTACCAACCATCAACGTCAGCGGCTTCAAACTTGTGTTAAGGGCAGGAACCATAGGGGTCATAGTCAAATCATCAATCACCTCTCCTTGATGAATACGGCTCATTTCAATCGGAATACCACCAGCAAGACTGTAACAGACAGAATCATAAGATTCTTGTGCTGTTTTCCCAGAATTAGCTGGAATAATACTAAAAATATAAGTCTCTGCCGCATCAGTAGGAACTTTATACCTTCTCGCATCCCCCTTACGTCTTGTGCTGGCTTCACCGTAAGAATCCTGCACCAAACCAGACGTTGTTGTAATGTCCCCCATAGTCTGATCAAGATAAATGGAATGAGGACCACTACTCAGCTTAACCTTGTCCCCCATATATAAAAAACACCCGTTCGCTGATTTGAAATCCCAGTCTCCCGGCTGAAGACGCTTTCCTGCGGATTCACCCCAACCAATACCCCCTATAGCAGCATTTACATCATCCTGATACTTGAATCCTTCATAAAAAATAGCGGAATATCCTAGCGCAAAAGCTTCCCCTGTTGTAGAAAAACCTATCAAAAGCATATCCCCTTCTTGCGGAATATATCTACCCCAGGAAGTAGCTTGAACATTGGTCGTATCCTCATCACTCTTTTTTGGAGGATAAGACAAACCCAACAAAGGAAAAGTAACCTCTCTTGAATACAAAAATCCATCAAACACCACTTCAACTGTACCTTTATCAATATGAACAGCATGAACCCTGCCCCGGTGAACAGCATTAAAAAATGCGTCGTTAGCTTCACGGGCCTGCTGAACGGAACTTTTATTTGTTCTAATTCTTCCCATTGTTTTACATCTGCCCCTTATCGCTCCCCCTAAAAATTGCTTGTTTTACAAAAGAAGCCGGATTAAAAGCATAGTCCCCCCCAAAGTATTCATGCACATAATTTCCTTTATTGTCCGTCTTTCCTCCCCAACCACGAACAGAATTGATGTTTATAGTTGTATCGCAATTACTGTTCCAAACAATAGAATGCACCAAACTAACTACAGTCGCAAAATAATTCCTATATTTCCAATAAACAGGACGATTTACCATTAAGCCAAACTTAGGGGTAGTACCTATAGACAAATTCCTCATCTCTGCATTCTGCCTACGAAGCATTAAATTAGCAAAAATTTCAGATCCTTCGTCTGTATCAATAAAACCCCAAGGATCAGTAGTTTTAACTCTAGCACCTAATGTCGGAACTAAGCCCCTCGCTGTAGCATAATTTGGTCTAATAGACTCGTTTCCCACAGTACCGGAAAGACCCGCAATAGCCTTCTTCACACTCACATACAAAGTAAAAATACCATCATCCGTTGCTGTATTACTAAAACTAATTTGTTCATAAGGCTCAATTGTTTGCTCTTTTACGTAATTTACTTTTGGAATCTGAGAAAAATCCAAGCCTTGAAACCCAGTAATCATCTCTTGAAAACCCATTTGCATATTCGTCAAGGTCTGCACATCAGTGTCAGAGTATTTACCTGTATAAATTGTGTCAAAATCCTCCTGATACTTATAAATACTATCCGCTGGATCATATTTACCAGAAGCATCTGTACTTGGTCCAAACTGATCAGGGTCATAATCATAAAAAGCCAACTCAAAAACCAAATCCCCCTTTGGTGTAGCATAAAACCTATAAAAATCAGTACAAGCCGCCAACTCGTAAAGAAGGGTCAAACGATCCAAATACACAGCACGGGCAACAATTGAATTCGTTGAAAGGCTTTTATCAATTACATTTGTTCCCAAACCCTTTGCCAATTGGGCCTGTGTCAAAAAGTACACCCTCCCCCCACCAACAGGATAACTCTCAATGTTTTCCCCAATTATAGAAATAATGTCTTTCATATTTTCAGAATACGAAGTAGGGCTTTCATCCTTATGCATTGTATATAAATCTTTGGGTGTAATTCTATGACTAATCAAATCATTCCACTGTTTTAAATCCGTTAGTTTTGTTCCTATTTCTGGAGCACCTTCCATAGACTCCCCAATATAATACGCCGTCACACCCACAGAACCATTATTTCTTTTGAATCTGACACCACGCGGACTTGCAATTGCCCCTAAATCACGGCCCTGCGTTAAAGTACCCTTAACTATCTCAACTTCCCTGTTCACCATAAACTCAACTAAGAAATTACGATCACTTTTCCAAGAAACAACATCACCTTGATCTGAACCTATTGTACTGCTTCCTAAACCATTCGTCCATTCAGTAATCGCATTTTTATACGTTAGTGAGGAAACCATTTGTGTAGAAATATAATTCATTATATCATCATTAGACATTTGAGCAATTTGATCCATCTTGGACTGCTTCACAAAGCCTAACAAAGAATCTGAACCAAAAAACAAGACCTCCAAAACTTCAAACACAGTCATTCCTGCAAAATACTCTTGGTACAAATTCAAACCGGTTGAAGAAGTATTTGCAATCGTTTTCAACTTCTCTGTAACATTAACATCCAAAATACCTGTATCAACATTGACAATCGCATGTCTAGCTATCTTTGTAATATCCGTACACGTAATTAAAACAGTGCTTTCCTTATTTGTCCCTTTATTCTCCGTAAAAGAATCCATAAAACCAGTAAACATCCAATACCAAACCCTGGGGTCGTAAGGATCTCTAAAAGCTACACGAACAGGATCATTCGGATGGAAAATACAGTCCCCCTCTTGCATAGGGTAATCAAACAAGACCTCTTTTTTATAATGAATTACTTCAGAATCTTTAACCTCAGTCGCATCCTGGCTCCAAGTCATTTTCTTGCTAAGTACTTTTAATTTTACATCCATAGGCACATAGGAAGAGGACCACTCAAGACCTAACGCACCCTTTTCTTCCAGCTCACTCGTAACAGAAGCGGCTGAAGGTGCCTCCTCCTGGGCTGCATCAGAAGAGGCTTCCCCGGAAATATAAATACCCATTTGCTCAATATCTGCATCTGAATACAAAGGAACTGAATACGAGCTATCATACTGTCCCTTAAAAGAGGCCCTAGAAGAACCAATTACTTTCATATCATCTCGGGTAATGATGTACTTATCATAAGGATTCACCAAAGTAAAGGCGCAAGAACCTGGCATCCTTTCCAAAGAACCGCCAGAATGCGTTATACGAACGTCCATAACATCCTGGGTTACCTCATTTCCAAAAATGAAAACACGATAAGCCGGAAAAGCCGACCTATACACACCATCAGCAGAAGTAAACTCTTCTTTCCAAGGATCGCTCATGGCGCAGTCCCCACATCATTCAAGAAAGTTTGACTCAAATTCTTTATCACCGAACTAAAAATCATATCTTGCGTTGGGTTAGAATCAAGTGCTGTAAAACTAAAAGACCACCTCTTATTAAAGGGCTCATCCGCAGAATCAGAAAACTCTAGAACTTGATCAAAATGCCCAATGAAAGTAACAAATGAGTTGCCAAACAAGGGACTAGCATAAGAAATAAAAGTCATAACAGGATATCCATTTGTTGGATCAATAACAGGCTCCCTTGTCAAAGAGTATAAATTCCAAAAAGCTGCAAGACGAACAACCCCCGCAGTATTTTTTGTCATACCTGCTGGCTGTAAAGTAACATCTGTTTCATATAGCCTGGAATCTTCCGAAAACTGCTTATCCAACCAATCCGAAAATTGATTCACGCCACCTGCAACTTTATCCATAAAACCTGTTTTGAAAGCGCCCCCACGACGAACATTGATATTCCCGGTCATTCCTTGAAAAGACATTTTCAAAATATCATTATTTCTTCCAACAGTATTTGTCCAATGAAAAAATGTAGCCCCCTCTTGTGTGTCTTTTCTTGTAATACGTTTTGACTGACTGAATGAAATATTTGTTGGATTCATCAACATTGACAAACCCTTCTGACCAGACTTCATTCTCATCGTATTTGTAATATAAAAAGGAACACGAAGAGTCCTATCCTCATATGGACTCATTGCACGCATCATCGCTTCCGCAAAATTGGGAATTGATGAAGACTTATTCATATAGTCTTTATAGTTTACAGTCAAAAATCACCTTCCTCGCCTTTTGTCTTTATACACAACAATACCCATACGTTAGGATCAACCATTTTCCCCAATCATATTTGATTCTAAACCCGCACCCGCCAACTGCTTAAACCAGTCCTCCGGATTCTCTCTCTGCTCAAAATTTTTCTGTGAGGCAGCGGGGCGCTCCTCTTTCCTCCCGGGCTTCAATACCTCAAAGTGCAAGTGTGGAGAGGTGGGTTTTGAAGTTCCGGTACTAGTACCAACGGAGCCAAGCAAATCCCCCGCAGAAATCTCCTCACCCTCACGAACATTAGCCTCTTTCATGTGCCCGTACCACGTAGTAACCCCACCGTACTGTCCAGGGTGCTCAATTGTAATATTCTTCCCAATACCTTTACCCTCACCAACATGGGTAACTATACCTGGAGCTGGCGCATAAATAGGGGAGCCTTCTGGAGCATTAATGTCTACTCCTGTGTGTGCGCGTCCTTCTTTAGCGCCTGGACGCAAAGACTGTTTTCGGAACCTTCCCCCAATTTCACCCCCCTCAACCATATTCACCGGACCAAATGGATTTATATTTTCTACAGAATTGCCATACTTCAAACCACATTTAGGACAATTGCCCACCAATTCTAACATTATGTTTCCCTGTTCATCTACACCCTGACTACTAAGAGATAAAGATCCTCCTACCCAATTATACTCACTCGCTTCTTCCTCCACCTGAGAAATATCTTCTGGAGACATTAAACCATATTTTTTTCTCTCCCCCACCGATCCTCCACCTTTTTCAATGATAACCGGAATAGTTCTAATTCTCTCTTCCCCAGATCCAGTACCCCGCAAAGAAGCTTTCCCCGCTGTAGCTGCTTCAGTATCAGAAGTATCCCCCCCCAGATCAATTGCCTGCTTCAAAGCTTTAAATGATGGACCCAACAAATCTTCCGTCATATTTTCCAACCCAGAAGAGAATTTACCCCAACCAGACGCCAACTTATCAGTATTCTCCTTTGCAGATTTAGAAATAGCTTTATATGCTGCCTCAATTTTCTTGTCGTGCTCCGCTGCTTCTCCCCCCATAGCAGGTTTTTTACCCGTAGCAACCCACGTCACAAGTTGGGGAATAGACAAATCATTGAATCTCCAATACAAGGCCTGGAACGTAACAATTAAATAAGAACCAACATTGAGAATCAAACCCATAATAGCTTGACCCATCTCGCTAACGCCTTTTAAAACTTTATTCAACTCAAGCTGGAATTTAGAAATCTTTTTCTTCTCTGTCATATAAGAATCCTTAAAAGCATCCGCAGACTCTTTCATAACCTTTCTAGCTTCTATCTTCTGCCCACTATCAATAAGCTTTTTTATAGCTAACGCACTAGAAGCACCCTGCTCATTCATACCCATACCAGAATTTTTCATAATCCATTTAGCAGAATCTTCATCATTATTTGCCTGTCTCATAGACATTGTGGCCTGTATATAAGCCACCTGCATCAATTCATCTAAATCTCCACCACTTTCCTTTTTTCTTTTTATTCTGTCTATTGCATTTTCAAACCGTTGAGCAGCAGCAGCCCCCATTTCTGGTGCCAACCCCATTTGCACGCCCATATATGACATCATCTCTTGTGACATACTGGCAATAGATCCTGCAATATTTTGCAACCCTTCTGCTGCAAATTTACCTGCAAACTGCTTTGGTAAACCTAATTTTTCAAACCCTTCCTGCAACTTAACCGAAAGAGCAACAACATCATCAATATCAAAACCAAATTTCTTTAATGTATTACCAGCAGTTTCAATATTCTTCAAAAACTGCATCGTCCCAATTCCAGATTCTTTTCCTGCCATCATCATCTTGTACAAAGAATCCTTGGCCTCATCCAAGCCCTTTCCATAATCAGCCATTATGCCAACCATACGTTGGGCACTTGTTCCTCCAGCTAAATCAAACATTTTATCTAAAGCCAGCCCAAACGTCATATAATTATCACGAACACCTTTGATGCCTGCATCCAAAGGCTTTAGCATTTCCTCAACCCCGATACCATTTCGCACAAACCCAGCAGCCGCAGCTTGAGTTTCCTCCTTTGCAACCCCATAAAATTTCTGCAATTTTTCTTGCAATTGTGAAACTTGTGCTGTTCCTCTTGCTACCGCACCCTTAACCCCCGAGTCAACGGCCTCTACAAGCACGTTGGTGACCTCTCCAGCCTCCTTACGCATCCTGTCCTGTTCCATGTACCCAAACCCAATTATACCCAACAGCGTGGCTCCTACGTTGCCAGGAGAGGGTATGTAGGTTTTGTGCATAAATCCCGAGAAAACCTTCTTAATTCCCGCCCACTCTTTTGCTAACAGAGAACTAGGCCTTTTCCGGGCCTCAGAAGTAATGCCCGTAATGTTTCCCTTTTTATCTTGCTGAAAACGAAGTATAAAATCTTTTGGATCACCCTTGAAAATCTCCTGAAATTTACTCAAATCATTAATATCAACAGTTATTTTACCTAATCGCCCCATCGCTTTAGAAGAATTAATAAAAAACTCAGCATGTAGTTTTTCTGCACTAGCTTGATTTTCAACCCCCTGCTGAATACGGGAAACAGAGGACAAAGATTTCAACAACTCAGTTGACAAAGTGTCTAATAAGGGCTGAAAACCCTCTTTCAAAGCCTTCAGTGTTCCAGCAAACAGGTCAGTATTCTTCACAGACAGAGTTTGAAGAGTTTTCCCCAAATCTGTAAAATTATACCGGATTTGCTCAAGTTGTTGAATATCAACAATCATCTCGGATTTGCCTTCTTACCCTCCATAATTAACCTGCTACCTTCTTGAACCTCTCCCGGAACAAAAAACTCCCTTCGCATTCCAGCTTGTTCTCTTGCCCGATTCCGGCTCAACTGCTCAACCGCCCTATCCCCTTTAGCCTTGTCCCCCCCAACCATCTTTCTAGTAATATAAGCTTCCATGTTTAATCGAGAATTCTCAAACAAATTGTGCATTTGTGCTTTCATATTCTCTGAATATGGCCCATACATAAATAACTTTTCAAACCCATCCTGAACATCTTTCTGAATTGTGTATATCCACTGCGCTTGTGTTTTTTGATCATTCATTAAATCCTTAACATCTTGAGTTAAAACTTCCAAATCTTTACCCATTCCGCTTTTAACTAGATCAACAACAGGCCCCAAACTTTTAGCCATATCACCAAAAATAGCAGATAATGCCGTCCCCGCTTGTTGGCCACCAGTAACAAGATCTTTTGCACCAGACTCTAAAGATAGTGCTTGCGCCCAAAATGCATCATCAAATTTCTTACTCGCTGACTGTCTCTCCTCAGAACTCATTAACATACGGGAGGGCAAAGAAGTAAGCCAATAAAACCCGGTAATAAGTGTTCCTGCAATAGCGGACAAAATCTTCATCAAGCCATTACCTATAGTGCCCAAACCCTGCATTAAATTATATTGCTCTTTCTGAAGCAATGTAAGCTGCTGAGATTCTGTCATAAAAGAATCTTTCAAAGCCTTCATTTGACCGACCACGGTAGCCTCATCCGCAGCTTCCTTACTATCAATCTTTCCGGAAACGACTATATCCCACGCTGCGGAGGCAGATTGAGTATCCGCATAATATCCGGCCGCTTTCAGATACTCTATTCCCATAGTTTTATTGCCACGGGTTGCCTCTGAAGCAAGTTTTATCTTTGCCTTAGTCACATCCTTGAAAAAACCTAAATCCTCCCCCTTTGCCATACGTTCTGCGCCCATTTCTATTTTTTGCATCGCTTTCATACGGTCCATATCCGGAAACATTTCTGCTGCCAAGCGCATAAGACCACCACCACTAGAAGAAATACCCGTCATACCTTGAAGAGATGATGCAGCCTTTTGTCCCGCAGCTTGATCAGTTAGGCCCATTTCCTTATAATAACCCTTCAATTGAAGCATAACATCTTTGATATCTTCCATTTCAACGCCATATTGAGACAAAGCCTGTGAACCAGCCATTACAGAACCTATGAATTTCTCAACCCCCATTCCACTTCTTTGTGCAGCAAAAGCAAGATCCATATATTTTTGGGAAGCATTTTCAAGAGACTCGCCATAATCGGAAACCAATTTATTCACGTTTGTAGCAGATGTCCCAGTTGCCATATTGTACATCTTGTCAATGCCTAAAGTTGTCGTCATAACGTTCGTTCCAACTTCGTCCAAACTATTTTTAAACTGCCCTAGATTCGTTGTAACTTTGTACCCTGCATCAATCATTTGTTTCGTAACAGCCTGTGTTTCCTGCCTACCAATCCCGTAAAGTTTTTGTGCTTTTTCCTGGAATTTTGACATCCACTCAATAGCTTTTTCCTGGCCCTTACCATGAACCCCTGCGGTACCTGCTTCAAAGACATTGAGCATTTCCCCGGCTTCAGCGCCCTTACGATATTCTTCCTGCTTTCCCAAAAGGATAAAACCAAGACCCATTGCTATAATTCCGCCACCCGACAACAACCCCCCTGTCAAACTAGAAAAAATACCACCAGCCTTAGCTTTTGCCTGCTTTGCCTCTTTCTCAACAAGTTTCCACATCCCAGCCATAGCTTCTTCAAAATCTTTTTTTAAACCCTCAATAGTCTTAGCTAATTTTGTAGTTTTTTCTGTGGCCTCATCAATCTTTTTATTCATGTCCTCCGTAGCTTTATCTGTACCAGAACCAGCGGGATTTATATCCGCAGTTTTATCAGCGGCAGACTCTGGGCCTGCCCCCAAAGCACCAGCCAGTTTGGACATATCTGTATTACTAATATCCTTCAACTTTTGAGAAATCTCGGCAGACTTTTTCTGGTAGTCCTCCAAATAACCAGAAGTTGACTGCAAATGCCTCTCAAACGATTGAAAACCACTCTCAGAAACCATACCAAGATTAGTAAATGTCTGAAAAAGTTCACTAGCTTGGTCCTGAATACCCTTTAAATCATTTGAAACTTGGGAAGCAAGTTTATGAATCGTTTCCCCAAAATCAGTAAAAGACTTGTTCAGAATTGAAAACTGTGACGTAAATGACGTGAAATCAAACGAAAGAAGATATTCTTGCGGGGTCGGCATCTTACTTTACCTATTCGGAACTGACTGTAACGCGCCTCTTGGATTTCGATACAGGCTTTTCATCAACGGCCTCTGCTTTAATCGAAACTCTCATTGAAGCTTCCTTCTTTTCTTCCTTGACTTTGGCCTCACTTTCCAAAGGCTTTACAATATTTTCATTTATCCATTGCGTTTCTGGTGATGATCTAACAGCATATTTCTGCAACTCCACCGGATCATCCAGAAATACTATATCTTCCTCTAGGAACTTCTCCAGCTCCTCTTCATCCATCATCTCAGTTTTACCAGAAGATGCTTCAGTTTCTAGATCTTTTGCTGCCTCTTCTTGTTGTCGTAACTCATCATTACGTTGTACAAAAGCCTCAACAAACCCCTCACGCGACGTCATTACTGCCAAAGGAACATACTCATTCTCGCCCGGCCTTTTTAGAAGATGCGTCTCCGGATCTTCCATTGGCATCAAATTCAAGCCCAAAAGATTTATCAACTCCTTACGGAAAGCTTTGAATAATGTTCCAACTTCTTCTACTCGCCGTTCTTCCTTCATCCTCAAAACTTCGTACTCGAACATCCACTTCGTTTCATTCATATTTTTAACAATAGGATCTGAAATTAATACCCTCTTGGATTCAAGTACCCGCGCCTTAACAATAACGTCAGAAACTACTCTGCGCCAATAGGGGAAGGCTCGGTCGTACTCTCTTCCAATGTCTCCTTTTCCGAACTCTCCCCCGAGGATTTTTTTAGCGTTGCAATTGCCTCCGTCCTTCGGGCCTCTAGCGTCTGATACTTCTCCCAAAGCTCTGCAATACCCTCTGGATAACGATCAGCAAGGAACTTCATCAAATGTTCCGCGCAAAAATACTTGCGGGAATAAGTATTCATGCTTTCCAACTCATTTCTCTTATCTTCAGAAAGCATTTTCCATTCTTCATCAAAATATTCGTAGATAGAAATATCATCAATCTTTCGAATACCAATAGAAAGTGTTGGAAGACGGAAAGAAGCAACGGCCGAAAGCTGATTACTCATAACCACATGGGCCATACGCCAATTGGACTCTTCCTCATTCAGAAGAGAAAAAGTCCAGTTGTGGCCAAGAACACTAAACGTATCGGTAATGTTCCCGGTAACATCCAGTTCTTTCCCGATGTCCTCAAGCAACTGTTTAACTTTTTTGGGATTTGTAGTAGACATTGTAGCTTTCGCTCACTTTCTCTCGCCGAAGCGAGGTTAAAAACTAACCCAACCTGCAACTATTACAGGAAGGCTCTTACACGCTCATACATCAAAGAAGCAGAAACAGAAACAATCCTGTCCCCGTTAGCAGTTAAATTACGACCTAGATTAGTAAACCAACAACCGGTATAAACAAGAAGTTCCGTTGATCCATCGGGATTTGACCACTTCTCAGAAATCTCAAGAGGGTTGGATTGGTCAGTTAGCATCTGAATGCTGAATGAACTCCCCCAAGCCTGCTCCATCTTCTTTTTATATAGGTCATACCGATCTACACGAATAGTAAGATTTGACAGATTCCCAGGAACGTTTTCAAATACTTCCCCGGTAGTTGCTGAATTCAACTCATATGTGTGAACAACGCCCCTATTCTGAGACGGTGCCCAGGTCTGAATCTGCCCAATAGTAACCCCGTTCGCACGGATAGCCACCGCATGGGAAGTTCTAACTGTAGTCTTTGGAATTGCCATATTTATACTCCTCTATCCTACGCTGTCGCCGCGAAGAAAGGGTTGTCCACTGAGTATTCACCGAAGAATCTCTTTGCTGGATACTTCAAATTGTACCAATACTTAAAGAGATACGTTCTTGGATCTGTTGTATCCTGATAAACCATAATGTCCGTCTTAGGATCAATGTCCCGTGTCGAACCGTCGCTATTCTTGTATGGACCAATCGTTCCGTTGTTAATATTGGCTAGAATACCAAGCATAATCCATTTCTTCACGTCAGTAATGAAGTCCGCAAGGTCATCCGGAACAACACCAACTACGTTATTGTAGAGTAGTGAATCAACCGTTGCAGTAACCGCATCTTTCTGAGCCGAAGAAGCAGGTTCCTCAAACGAAACAACCTTGCCACCACCAGCTTCGGTCGTTAGCGGGTCAAGCAACGTGAATTTCCCGGCATCCTGGGTAACTACACAAACACCATTACCCGCTAATGTGTGCCGCTCACCACGAAGATACGTTTCAAAAGTGTCAATTTGGAAGC
>Ga0265297_10008380_pt1 | contig 13815 bp, 17 predicted proteins | sample Munlanlwell13791_FD_192502 | JGI IMG/M metagenome (GOLD analysis project Ga0265297, IMG submission 192502) | Leachate microbial communities from a municipal landfill in Southern Ontario, Canada - Leachate well 137-91 | ecosystem: Engineered > Solid waste > Landfill > Unclassified | place... | reverse complement strand
AATATTTTTTGGTCTCTTCCCATTTCGCGTTCTTAGCTTCCAGTATCGCCTTTTCTGCTGCCTTTGCATCTTCAACCGCTTTATCAGCCGCCGCTTTTCTGAGCTTTTCGGCTTCCAGATAGGCCGCTGCCTGTTCTTCAAGTCCGGCTGTTCCAGTAATCCATGACCAGGCGTCACCAACAGCACCGAAAGCGGTTCCTATCGCTTTTGCCGAATCGACCATTTGACCAACATAGGTCACAAAATATTCAGCCAGTGCCTTGATGATCGGCCCGGCAAGTTGCATAGCCGGGATAAGGACTGTCACAAATGCAGAACCCAAGGATTCGAGAACCGGGAATAATTGATTTTTCAAAATTGTCCACTGGCTGGAAAAGGTGTCATTCACCTTGCCGAACATCTCCTGCGTTGTTCCAGCCGAATCGTTCATTTTCCCCAAAAAATCATTGAACTTTATTCCGCCTTCAGTGCTGGTCAGGTTCAGCATGACATTCAGGGCTTCGACTGACCCCCATAGCTTGGTATTCGCATCGGTTGCGTTCCCGCCCTTTAGTGTATATTCCTCTAGTTTTTCCTTTAAAGTATTCGTCCATCCCGCGAACCCTTGGGACTGCAAGGCGGCAACTGAAAAGTCAACACCCAACTCTTTTGCCATAGCCGAGGCATCTTGTGAGGGCTTTGCTATATTGGATAGAACCGCTTTCAAACCGGTCATACTGGCGGCGGTATTGACTCCGGCCAAAGTAAGTGTCGCCGTTGCTGCCGAAACCTCTCGAAACGAAACGCCCATACCCGCAGCGGTTGCCGCAACACCTCCAATCGACGCGGCAAGCTCTCCCATTGTGGTTTTTCCGAGATTCTGTGTGGTCAAAAAAATATCCATAACAGCCTCGGCGTCGCCGACCTCTTCACCCCAGACATTCATCACGGTGGTGAGTGCATCCATCGCGGTTTTTGTATCAGACACGCCAGCCCGCGCCCCCATTCCGGCTATTTTGGCCGCCGCACCAACTTTATCGAATGCAATCCCGGCCGATAGCCCCTGGTATGCGGCCTCGGCAAGCTCCGATGATGATATGGGTAATTGTTTGGATAATTCAATGAGTTGATTTTTCAGTCCGGCAATCCCGCGATCATCTGACGCGCCCAGGGTATCTATCAGTGCCATTTTGTCCTGGAGCCCAGAAAATGCATCAATGGATGCTTTAATAGCTAATCCAACCGATGCTAAACTTGCGCCCGCAATGATCTTTTTGCCCAGCCCTTTGAACATATCCTCAATGCTTGGGATTTGTTTTTTTAGTGCATCAGTATCAAGCCCTAATCCAAGAAGTACTTGACCTATCAGGTTTCCTGCCATTACCTTTTGTTCTCCCTTATCCTTGTGGTTTCTTGTTCACTTGGATAAATGCGTTTCCGGCCGCTCCGCCGGTTTTAATCCAGTCCTTGACCGACCCGGAAAACTTAACCTTTCGTTCTCTCCCATAATTTCCATAGTTGCCGCCGCAGGATCCTTTCGGGTTATTCTTTTCATCCTCTTCCTTTTGTTTATCTTTCTCTTGCGCCAGGCGCACATTAAACGCCAGGTCAAAATCGTATGACATAAGTCCCGTCATGATCTCAAATCGTTTTGCCGGTGATTCTGCCGGGTATCCATTAAAATCCTTGGGGATGATCCGGTATAATGCCCAAAATCCGTCCCCGGTTAGGAGTTTTTTGCTTGGTCAATAACCTCTTCAATCTCTTTCTTGTTCACGGCCGCCTTACCGGTATTGGCCCCATAGCAGTAGGTGTTGAATAAATCCATGACGTGTTTGGTATCCCAAGCTGCCAAAAGGTCATCCAGGTCTTGTCCGGCCGGGTCGATTACAATTTCCCGGATGATGTCATATAGGCCGGTCATGGCCTCCATGATTTCGGCTTCTGAGCTTTCGCCCTTGCTGATTCCGGTTAATGCTTGGGTGATCTTTAGCGGAGCCTTGTTGACGCCCAGTATATAGAGCAGGCTCCTTTTCCTGCAGGTGAAAGCAATGCCGTCAATGGTGATCTCGATGGGCTGATTGACAATCTCGTCTATCCGCCGTTTGTTTTCGTTGGATATGGCCTTGGTTTTCATAATTCCTTTATTCCTTTCTCATTTCCTTTTTGCCTTGTTCATCCTTCGCACATTTAACCATCACCGGCGGCCCGGCTCGAATGCCGGGAACCGCCGGAGAGGTTGATCATTCGCGGTTAACGTTAATACCAGGTGCTTACCACTTATAGCGGTACACGTTGAGCCGGAGCTTGCTGTTTGCCACCGTGGTTGTTACCATCGGGAAAATGCAGAACCGATGAGCCCGAGGCGGCACCTCGTAGATCAGGAACCGGCCGGATTCAGCAACACCGGTCAGCACAAAAGCCGAATCCAAGAAATTAAATTCGGCCGAGTCTTTCTCGGTATCAACATAAATCGGTTTAAGCCGCAAGGTGTCGGCGGCTCCGTTAAGGGTTTTATAGGGTACCACCGGGTCAGCCATGAAAATTTTGTTGGTGTCGCCCTTGTCGGTATACCGAAACCCGCACATCACTTTGTACTTGACAAGCAAAGAATCGTCAAGCTGGAGCATGACGTATTTCACCGTCACGCCGAAAGCTGTTGACAGGTTGGTTTCAAACCAGTTGCCCCGAACACTGACATTGGTTCCGACCTTGACGTAAGTGGTATCGACCGCGGCCATGTTCTGGCCGACGAATCCGACACACACCAGCAAGGCCATAATCAGGATTACGATCCGTTTCATTGTATGCTTTTCTCCTTCTGTTGGTTTGGGCTGTGGTTAAGCGGCCGAGGTTGATCCGATTTTGACAACGGTGGTACCGGAATTGGGATGAACGGCTTCCATCTTAACGGTGAAAGTCATGTTCTTTTTGGTTGACTTCGACAGGTCAAGAGATTCAACGTAAACTTCGGCCTTGACAATTTCGATCACGTCGTCAGTATCAACGTTGTCCACAATCTTAACATTTGCCCCATACTCCAGCCGAAAGGGAGTAGTGGTCTCAACATTGATCCGGGTTTTGGTGGCATCACCGACGGCGGTCACCAATTCACCCCCCAAAAACTGATTGATAAAGCTCGGACTCATATCCTGACACACTGCCGTTGCAACAAAGGCCACGCTTTCGAGCACGTATTTGATCGGAAACAAAATCGAATCGGCAGTCCGTTTCCGAAAGGTTTCTGTTAGGGTACAATCCACCCCATTCAACGCCAGTCCGATAACAATGTCATCGGCCGCCAGTGATCCGCCGGAATCGTAAGGTGTGATATAGACCGTTGCGGGTCCCTGCTTAAGGTTGGTTACTACATCCAAAACATCAGCCATATTCCATAACCTCCTGTGGTGTTATGATTGCTTGTTGTTAGTGTTACTTTTGCCCCATGCTGATTAATTTTTACCCGGATTACCTGCCGTCAGGGTCCGGGACGCCTTCCAGTTCTTCTATCAGCACCAAAATTGCTTGGTACACCCGGTAGTGATAGATGTTGATTTTGTCGTCCGAAAATTCGGTTGCCCGATCTCCGAACGGTAACAGTCTGAGAATGCGATAGGTTTTCCCGGCCCCGTCCGAGATGTCTATCATATTCCCAATTATGAACGATTCGATAGATTCCAATTTCGTGTAAATGCTTTTGATGTTCTCTTTTTTCCCCTTCACGGCCACATCAATAGTTACCGGGATGCGTTCAAAATTCTCATCCTGAGCGTTATGTGTGACGCTGATCAAGATGCCGACAGTTTCCACTGCCGGGTAATTCATGAGCCAAATAGTTTCTGTGGATAATTCAGGCTGGTCGAGCAGATATTCCTTGATAGCTTTGGCAATGCTGAATATATCAGCCATTTATCGGCTCCTTTTCGTCGTGGATTCCGGCCGCATCCATGAATCCCTTTTTGAATTTTTCGATGAACATTGATTTATTCGTGCCGGATTTGAGTAGGATTTTCGGATCACCGGTCGGGCTCCCGTTCCGCTCAAAAACCTCCTTAGCGTATTCAATAGCCTGCCTGACCTGAAACCGGGCGTCAGGCATTTTGTCGGAGGTGATCACGTCCCCGCGCTTGTTAATTTCTGTGTGCAGGTACTCCGGATCATCGATAACGGTTGAAGATTGCAGGGCGCCAGTAACGTGGGGAGCCTTCTCTTGTACCTCACCTTGTACCCAGAGCGCAAAAGCGCGTAATCCGGCGTTTATATATTCCGGCTTGGCACAATCAGAGATGACTTTATTTAGGGCTTCGCTATTGATTTTGACCGTTATGTTGGAGGTGTCTGCCATTATCCCAATTCCTTAGATGGTTACAATGTGGTACAGGGTCCTTGCCGCCATGTCCTGAACAATCTCAACCGACAAAACGTCATAGCTTGTCACTCCGCCGTCGATACTGACCTTGCTGCCGGGTGTTAGGTTGGTATATTCGGTATAGAGCTTATAATTGGTCTGGATTTCTGATCGATCAGGGCCCATGATCCGCTGCTGAGATTTTATCACCCGGGCCTTGAATTGTATGCCGCCGGTTTCGGTCAAAAATCCGGTATCGGGATCCATGTCTCCGGTCATTTCAAAAGCAGGCTGATTCATGCCAAAAAATTTCGGACTACTCATGCCGTTACCCCCGCCTTGGTGACAAGTTTTTCTTGGTACTCGGTCAGATTACTAAACTCCGGCTTGGCTCCGACGGCTTTCTCCTCATTCGCATAATAGGAATAGGTGTTGTGCTCACAATTGGGATGGAACAGCCCGGCCGCCCGCGCCTGGTCAACCGTATAATACCCTTCGGTCTTGCCTGTAATCGACAATATCCGACCCTCCCACGGAACGCAAAGCGGGCAAGCATCGCCGTGACTGGATACAATCACCAGGTCAAGCTTGTTGGCCAGATAGTAGTCATGCCGCGCCCGTTCGGTCATGTCCCTCATGGCCGTCCGCGCCCATGTTTCAGCCAGGCTGACCGGGTCATAATTGATCACCTTACCGGTAACCGAATTGATCGATTGTAGCTTGGTAATCCCTGTTTGATCGGTCACCTTGTTGAATATTCCGGCCGCGTCCTGGCTTACATAGTCCGCCAGTTGTTTGGTCAGTTGCGCCCCGGTCATTTCGTTGATAACGGCCTCACGGACAATAAGATTGATTTCCTTGATGCCGCCTTTGATGATGTCGGTCGGCTGGAGTTGGCTAAAGACGTTCCCAAAATGCCGGACCGCTTTGACCGCACCCTCATAATATTGCCTGTTCATTGTCAAAAACTGATTTTTGATGTCATCCAGGTATTGCTTGGTAGCAAATGACACGCTAACCGAGTTCTGCAAGCCTAGTTTCTTTGCTTCTTTTCGGGCTTGAATGATATACTCTTTTGCCAGGTTTTTGTCCACAAAATCAGTCAAATACTTGTCATTGTTGTCTTTCAGTGCGCCGATCTTCAAAACAAACGCCTCAATCGAGCCGGAATCGTACAGGGCCACCCGCTGAAACTGGTTTTTGATGAATAGCTCCGTTTGACCAAAGATGTTTTTTACTGCCTGGATATCGGTTGGCATTTATAATGGGTCCTTTACGTCCGGGAAACTTCCGGGAAGTTCATATAATTGTTGACATATATAAATACCCTGGCGCGTGCCTCTGAGCATATCCACGTGCTGACCTTGAACCTTACTTCAGTAACGTCACCCACTCCGTAATTACCAATATTCAGGTCGTCCAGGTGTAGCCGTTCCTTTTGCCGTTCGTAATTCTGGGATAGCCATAGAGCCTGCAAGGCTTGGCCGATCTTGACGTTGTTTGGAGTGTAATTCGAAATGGTGTCAAAGTTGCGCGGGAATGCCAGGGCTTGGGTCGTTTCGACTTTCGATCCTCTGAATGACAATGTTTCGAGCTGGTTGCAGGCGTGGATCAGCCATGTTGATTTTTCTGCAGAGGTAAGGGCTGTCCAAATTGCAGCATCGGGATGATCTGCAAGCAGGGTATCGGCCTCGGCGACTGTAATGTAACTATTGGTTCCGACAACAAGGCTCATTCGATCGGTCCTTCAATGTCAAACTGTTCAACCATTTTCTTACTGGCCTTAAACGCCTCCGCCTCTTTCTTGCTGATGTAGAACGTAATCCCGTCAGCTTTGCGGATCAGCTTGTATAGCCCGTAAAACTTGACCGGGGTCGGTATGGCGTCATTGAAAACATCGCGGGCGTGGATCATCGGCTCAGGGGTTGGGCCGGCCGGGCTATCTGAAATCGCAAAATTGGATTGTTTCATTTTTGCCATTTGGGTTAATCCTCCTCGTCATAGGGAGGGCGGCCGGTATCGTACCGGAATCCGCCCTATTTAGTCCCTATTGGTTAAAACTGTTAAGCTGACAGTACACTATTGTCAACCTGGGCGCTCATGGTCCATCCGTGAGTACCAATAACATTGGTAGCCGGATCGACACCGTACAGAATCAATGCCTTGATGTACTGTCCGAAATTAAGTTCGCCGATATCGCCCATTTTTACCTCGTCAATTCCGAGACCGGCCAATAACCAGTCTTTGGAATAGCCAAGAATCCGGTAAATCTTTTCGGCTCCGGAACCGGTGCTTGACACCTGGTTACAGGTGACAATCTGGGCGGTGATGGAGCCATTAATCCCTTTCAGGTTTTTGACGTCGGTCAGTAGCCCGGCAACAGCGGGCGGAATCACTATAATCCGGTCTTCATCCGGGACGTTGGCCTCCTCAAAGGCGGTCACAAACTCGTTAAGTTTGACCCAAGCATTTACCGGGGTCAATACGGCCGGGCTTGCGTCGCTGTAAAGAGCCGTCGCGACCGCATACTGGGCGCAAATCTCGGTATTGACGAGCTGTTTGGTTTGCCGGACAAATTTTCCCGCGATGTCGTTCATCAGCTGCTGAAGCTGGGCGTCACTTTCGTAATCGCCCCGCTGGATTCGGGCGGTGGCCGCTTTCCATTTGTCCAGGGTCAGGGTGTCGGAATTTACGGTCGCCCGGGCCGCGGTCAGGTCGGCTCCGGTGTAATTCTCCAGGGTAACATCGCTCACGCCACGGATGGTCATGCTTTTCGCTCCGGCCATGTCGGCCGAAATGTCGTATCGGCAAGTTTTAAGCAGGTCCATTTCCATCTTAAACCCTGCATCCAGAATCCCTCGAAAATAGGAAGTCTGCGCTCTGAAATCGTTTGCCATACCCCATTACTCCTTGATTGTTTGAAATTGTTTACTGGGTTCTGTTTTCTTTGGCCGCTTTCCAGTCGGCTTCCGGGTTCCCTGACAACCGGAAAGCACCAGTCGTGTTAGTATTCGATCCATGAGAGTCGGAACCATTGGCAGACTTGGCCGGGAAATAAAAAGCAAAATCTTGGTCTTCACGCAGGATGTCGATGGCCTCGGTGACGGTGGTCTTTTTCCCCGTCATTGGGTCCTCGGGTCGCCGGGTGAATTTGATTTCTCCGGGATGGTCGGCGTCATTCTCGAACTGTTTTGACAGCATTTCCAAGAGGTGCTTTTTGGGCGCTCCCTTGTTCAGCTCGGGCAAGTTTTCAAGAATGATCGAGTTTTTCCGGTAGGTGTCATACTCCACCTGAAGCGATGATTTGGCCGTTTTCTCGGTGTTGAGCTGGTTTTCCAGCTCCTTCCGAAGATCCTCAATCTGCTTTTTGTACTTGCTTTCAACCTTCTCGATCTCAATTCCCTTGGCCTTAATGATCTCATCCACCTGGAGGTATTCTCCGACCCGATCGGGGTTCAGGTCTTTGAACGCTTCCAGCTTTTTGATCTCGTCAAGCTGGGCTTTGATGGTTTTAAGTTCGGTTGAAAGCTTCCCGTTTTCCTTGGTTAGGGTCGTCTTTTCGCCATAGACAGTATCATACAGGGTTTTAAGCTGTGTATACTGCTCTTCGATAGGCTTGGGATCAGTGTTCTGACCCGGATTTTTGTCTTTGTTCTCGTCACTCATGGTTTTTCTCCTTATTTTGGTTCTTGGTTATTTACGTTGTTTACCAGGCGTTGATTCGCAAGGTGTTGGAACTGTCGTTCGCGGCCGCGTTGGTCCATTTGGTTTTGACATAGACGTATTCGGCATTGGCGGGAACGGTGACGGGGACATGAACCTTAATGGTGTCCACGCCGTAACCATATCCTGACAAATGGAAGCTAGTGTCAACCTGAGCCTGGAGGGAATCAAGCTGTAATCGAAAATAAGCAGGCTTGACGACGGTAGTGGTTCCCAGTGCGCCGGTTTCGTAGGGGCTGTTGACAATGCTCATTCGGGCGGTGGAATCAAATTTACCGCCACTCAAAACGACGAAATCGATAGTTTCGCAGGTCCCGGCCTTGGACCACTCAAACAGCAGGTCAACCACGCTCCGATAAGAGTTGATGCCCTTCAGCTGTTTGAGATAGTTGGTGTTCACCTTGACGGTGACCGAATCGATCAGAGTCACATTCCGACCGGCGGTCACCCATGCCTGGGAACTGTCAACCGTCAAAAACATGACGGCAGGCAGAATGATGAAGCAAGCCGTCAGCAACACAATAGCGATCTTCTTACCCATGTTGAGATTTCTCCTTTGTGTTATGGGTTTCAATCTGGTTTGGTTTGACATTGGTTTTGGTTAGATAGTTAGATTTGATCCGGACGCGGGCGGGCTTGTACTCAGGCTCTTCATTAGTGCCTTATCGTAGACCATCGCTCCCACCTCGGCCGCGATCTTTTGTCGTGCTTTATTATCAACATTTTTGATCATGCTGTTCAGGCGCTCTTCAAGGAACGCCTTAAGGAATGTCTCAGACCAGGACAGGAAGGTATCACCCACGGCCTTGATCTGATTAATTTTGTCAAGGATGGTTTCGGTGTCATAATCACGCTCGAATTCAATCTTGATGTCGTCCATGTTGACGGTGCGGGTTTTATCTTTCATCCGCGCCATGAAATAGATGATGTTTTTCTCATAGATTTCCCCTTGGTCGGCAAGGTGCGCCAGGTTTGACTTGGTTTCCTTGAATCTATAGGACTTAGTTACGCCCGATTCTCCACGGTCGTCCATATATGCAATTCCGCCTATTTTATACATCAGATCCATCATGGCATTCATCCCGTCCAAGTGCTGGGGAATGGTATTGGCCGGTGCGATAATTCGGGATGTTCCTTTGCTTTCTCCCTGCTCGGTAATGGCGGAATTGAGCTTCATTTTTTTGGCCTCGGTACGTTCAATCTCAGAGGGGTCAATGTTGGCATCGCCATAGCCCGACTTGGTTGCCTCAACCACGGATTCGGTCGGCAAGACAAGCTGGCCGTTCTGCAGGATCATGTTTAACAACATGTTTGAGAGGATGGTTGTCCATGCCCGGTTGACCTGGACAAGGTCATAAAACCCGGAATCGACAATATTCAGCCCGGAAAGGTTAACCAGGGGTGAAAACTCGACGACCGGAACCTCCCCGATATCGTTCGGGACGTTGTGGATCAGCCTGTATGAGTTTTTTCGGACCTCCCAAACAGCAATTTCATTTCGGCTCCAGTATCGATAGGTCTTGACCTCTTCCGGGTTGTCGGTTATCTGTGGCTGGACGGTATTGGTTTCCTCAAAAACGATCCAGTCAAATCCGTCTCTTGATTTTCTCCAGTTGATGACGGATGTTGGGAGGTAGGTGACCACATACGGCCGCCGGTCTCCGTCAATGCCGGAAATATCAACTAGGGTGTACATCTTGCCGACACACCGAGACAGGATAATCATTTCCTTGACATACTTGTCCAGCATTGTTCCATTAATGTCGATATCCATCAAGGGCAAGGCGTTGGAATCGGCATAGGCGGGGAGGTTCCATGTAATGTCCTGCTCGAAAACCATCTTTGGCAGAAATTCAATGATTGACCTGGGGAAATTGATATAGGGGGTGACGTTGCATCGGTAATCATATTCCTTGTCGTCTTCCCTGAAAAACTTGGTCAATACCTTCTTGATATCAAGGTCAAATCCGGCCTTATAGAAATCAAACAGGTCGGACCACTCGGAATTATATTTATCATAATCCGCATGGTGCCGGGCTATGTTGGTATTGGTAATCCGCGGAGCCAATAAGTTATCGTTGTCGGATATAATATAAGCCACCCTTAAGCCGCCTTTCTGATTGCCTGTTTGCCGAAAATCTTATCACACAAATATCGAATCCCATCCGCGTGATGCCCGAATCCAAGCCGCTCGTCGTTGGCCTTGTCGCCCGTTACGTTCAGAAAATCTTTGATAATATGTTTGCACCGGGGATCAACTGACAGTAGCGGGTCGCCGTTCGATGGAGCCAGAATCCCGTTGACAAGGTTGGCCGTGTTTCGGATACTGGGGTTTGACGTGTTGATCCGGTTGTATACCTGCTTCTGGGCTTTCTGGAGCTTAGCGACGATGATATCCATGTCCGTTACCTTGCTGTTTCGCGTGTCTCTGGCCCGGGCCGAGGCGTCCCCAAAAACATAGAATACCTTAGCCTTGTCGTATCGACTGACAATCTGATCCGCCGCTTGCCGGGTGTCGGAATTGGCAAGGTGAACCTCGTCAAATACCCTGATCTTGCCGGTTTCCATTTGAGCTATATTCACGCAAAGCGGGTTGACGTTGAAATCCCAGGCCAGCAGGACGGGAAGCTCGGGATTGAAGGTGTAAGAATGAATGTGTGGGGGTTCGTTTCGAAACTCGTAAAACATCAAATGCTCATTTATGTTGACAAATTCGCCGTCAATGTAGGCTTGCAGGAGTTTATCAGAATAGATGGTCTTTAGCCGGTCAATATAGGTCTTGTCGATGGTTCCGTATTCCACGGCTTCACGGGTGGACGATCGGTATATCTGGACGCCTGCTGTATCACAAAAGTCTTCCCACCAATTTTCTTGTTTTCCGGGTTCTGGTGTGCCGGTCAGAATGGTCTGCATAGTACGAGAGCCGATATCAGATAACCGGGCGGCTGATCGGTCAAGTGCCTCCCTCTTCTGGACGCCGGGCTCGTCAATCCATACTCCGCCCACCTCAAACCCGATAATGGTTTCTGGCTGGAACCCTGATCGGAGATATATCAATCCGATCGGAGTGGTGACGACCATGTCCGACAGATTGATGTCCGGTTTGATTCCATAAGTTGGGATGAGTTCTTTGATTTTGGGGATAATGACTGTTTTCAACAGGGAATGAGTCGGGGCAACGACAAGAAAATTGACCGGCCGTCCGGCATGGCTGAAATTCATAAACATACTTTTGATCATCTTCTGACATCCGATATGAGTCTTTCCGGAACGATATCCACCTATAAAACACGGATACGGGCTGGAATCATCGGCATAAAACGGGACCTGGGAGGGGAGAAATTTTGGTGATACATTGATCATTTTAGGCATCTCCGCCGCCCTCCATATCCTCCCCTTCCAGAAGTTCCGTTAGGTTGGCCCCATTGCCCCCCATTTGCTGATCAATCTCTGATTGTTTTAATTTTGGCATGACGCAAGGATTGATGTTGACTTGGATTCCACCTCGGCCGACATCGTCGAAATTTAGCTCTTTCTTTCCGTATTGTTTAGGGTAACGGCGTTCAAGCATCCATGCCAGGGCTTGCCATGATTTGCTGTCAGCGTCAAAAGCGATTTTCTGAATCCTGGCGGTGGCGCGGGTAATAAACTCCGCTTTAGCTTTCCTATATTTCAGCCAGAAATCCCGATACACGCCATGAGTGGAATTTTTCCCCCGCTTCTTCCATTCAATCAGGACTTGCTGGCTTATCCCTACAGCCTGAGCCACCACGCATTCGTAATTGCCAAGCGAAATCAGCTTGCATATCTGTTCAACCACCTCGTCGGTCATGAGCAGTGGCCGGTTTTTGACATTGCCCGGCTTAGGTTTCGGCTGTTCCTTCTGCTTGGATTGCCTGGATCCCTTTGAGCCATTGGATTGCTTGGATGATTTTAACTTCTTTTCCCCTTTTGGGGGCTTGATTCGGTCTTGTCCCATACCTAATAATGGAAAATCTCAAACCACAAATTGACGCGAATGGACATTGACCGACACGGATAGCACAAAATAGACACAGATTGATCATAAATTACAATCCAAAAAGCTTGACTTACCAAAAATTTATCGTTATGATTTAGGACATGGGAAAAGATGATTATCGCAAATTGGGATGGTCGGTATTTGAGCGGCGATTTCATGCCGTCAGGGTGGCGTGTGACGCGGATGACTTGCAGGATGTCGCCCAAATCATTGAATTATCTTGGGTTCGGGCGGGCGGTTGCAAAGATGCGGTAAGGTGGGATAGTTGGCCTAAGAGCGGTCCGGATGTGATCCGGGAGTTTTTGCGCTGTCTTGGTCGTGAGCTCTACTTGTTCGCAAAATCCAAAGGATTTTACAAACAGTCGGGAGCCGGATTTGACAGGATAGAGATCAGGCTTGACGAATCAAGGCTTGATTAGGTCGTTTGGTCGTCGTCCTCTTGATCTATTTTGAAATATTGTTTGCTATTGACAAATAAATTAAAATCATCCTCATAAATGTACCATTGCCCGGTCGGCTTGAACTTGAACGCCGGGATGACCTTTTCATGGGCAAGCGACAAGGCGTTTTTGTAGCTGATGTCGAGCTTGCCGGCCACTTCTTTCAGGCTGAGTCGTTTCTTTTGATTCATGTCACTTCCTTTCGGGTGGGTTGATTAATTAAGACGCCATGCTTTCGCGTTGGTATGGCACTCCGTTTTTCTTTATTTCAAGCGTGTCATCAAGCCTTATCATCCGGTCAATAATGACTTGGCAGTATTTAGGGTCGATTTCCATGCCGTAACATTTGCGTTTTAGTTGGTGTGCGGCTACATATTGTGAACCACTGCCCGTGAATGGTTCGTAAACAATTTGTCCTTTTAGCGTGTGATTTTGTATTGGTATTTCAAAAATCTTAACTGGTTTTTGAGTAGGGTGAATTTTATCATTTTCCCTTGCAAACTCCCAAATTGTATTTTGATTTCGTTCGCCGTAAAAGTTAGGTCTATGCCCCTTTACCCAGCCATAAAAACACAACTCATGTCTCCAGTGATAATCACCGCGCCCAAAAATAAATGTGGGTTTAACCCATATTATTTGTCTGTGAATAATTATATCGGCGGCGGCGGCGGCGGCGGCGGCGGCGGCGAAATAACCCTGAGTTAACATCGGATGCCAGAAATAGAAAGCGCAATTATCAGTTAAGTGTTGCAAGCTTGCTTTTATAGACTTTTCTAAAAATTCTTGAAACTCCCCCGCTTTAAAGTCGTCATTTTCTATATCGTTATATCCCTTGCTTTGGCCTTTTGATTGTGAAAGTTTTACAAAATTGATACCATATGGCGGGTCTGTATTGCACAAAACCGCCTTTTCCCCATTCATAAGCCTTGCCACCTGATCGGGGTCGGTACTATCCCCGCACAACAATCGATGCGGGCCAATTTCAAACAGGTCACCCAGCTTTATATCTGTCTCAATTGATTCATGGTCGGGCATCTCAAAGCCGTCATCGTTGCCCTTGTCGTCATCTCCATAATATCCGGCACCGAAATCGTCCATGTTGATTTCCGGAAAATTGAAGCAATCCCGCATCTCTTCAAACCCGATGCCGGATTCCTCCAGAAACTCATACAGCCCGTCCTCTGTCATGTTGCCATACTGAGACGTGAGAGCAAGGATCATCTTTTTCGCCTCTTTTCGATTGGCACACCGGATAAAATTGCAAGGCAACGCGGGAACGTTGATTCCCTCTTCTTTCATTTTGA
>Ga0265297_10008379_pt1 | contig 13816 bp, 12 predicted proteins | sample Munlanlwell13791_FD_192502 | JGI IMG/M metagenome (GOLD analysis project Ga0265297, IMG submission 192502) | Leachate microbial communities from a municipal landfill in Southern Ontario, Canada - Leachate well 137-91 | ecosystem: Engineered > Solid waste > Landfill > Unclassified | place... | reverse complement strand
TAATCTGCAAATAAAGTTCCACCGCTTGAGAAAGTTCTTTCTTGGATACAAACTCATCGCGAGAGTGAGCCACCCGAATATCTCCTGGACCAAGAATACAGCCCCGCTGGAAAAAGGCCAGTTCGGTGCAGTATCGAACGGTCAAGCCAATACCCAAAAATGCCAGTTGTGGGGGAAGATCGCCTTTGACCGATGGTAAAAATTCACCACGCTCCACTCGGCAAGGAAAAACCAGCTTTTTGATGAGCTGCCAATAATCCGTTTGGTCTCCAGGTGCCACCCGCATACTAAATACGAGCTGCGCTTGTGCTGGAATGATATTTGGAGCACTGCCACCCGATATTTGAACAACAGCTGCTAAAGTACCTTTTCCTAGAGGGAGATTTTGCAATTTTTGATATGCCTGAAAAATAAGTTCATTAATTGCATTGACACCACTTTCTGGTGTACTCGTGTGAGCTGCCTTTCCCTCGCTTGTAATCACAAATGTTTCAATTCCAAACTGGCAAATGACTGGCTGCAACGAACTTGGTTCGCCAACCACAAAAAAGGGAAGCGGCTCTTGAAAAATTTTCGCTGCTGCCGACGCTCCCTTAAATGAGGTTTCTTCCTCCACTGTAAACAGAAGTCCGAAGTTTATCGCTCCCTGTTTTTTAGCCTTCATCGCCGCCACTACCATAGCCGCAACTGAGCCCTTCGTATCGCAAGCACCCCGGCCAAAAATACATTCGTCATCTTGGGAAAATGGAATGAATGGTGACACGGTATCGGTGTGCGCTTGAAAAATGAGTTTGGGCTGACCAACAGACGCGAACAAGCAAAACGTTTTTTCTGAAACTGGAATACGTTGGATGGCGAATCCCACTTTTTTCAAACGTTCTTCAATAAACAGCAGCACAGCCGCCTCATCGCCACTAGGAGAGGGAATGCCCATCAGCGCTTTCAATAACAATTCTACCTCGGTATTTTTCATAACATCCTTTCTTTATTTATGAATTGCTTGACAGCTTCCAAAAATAAAGCGTTAACCTGCTGGGTCCTAGGACTTACGCGGAAAAACGAATCATCAAACCCAGTAAAAGCGGGACCATTCACTAACGAGATATCGGCTCGCTGCATGGCTCTCCAGAATTTTCGGGGTGAAAGTTGAGCCGGTAATTTGACGAAAAGATTATTGGCTTGCGACGGAAAAACCGTAAATCCTAGATTCGATAATTCCTGAGACAAACGGCTCCGTTGCTCATCGATAGATTCCTTAGTTTTTACTAAAAAGGCGTCATCCTGCAGAGCGACGAGCGCGAGCTCTTCGCTCAATCCAGTGATGGGGAAGACGGGTGTTTCTTCTTCCAGTTTGGTGATGAGTTTTTCGTTACCGATGGCAAAACCGATGCGAGCGTTAGCGAGTCCGTAACCTTTTGAAAATGTTCGTAAAACCAGGAGATTCGGTTGCTTCGCTACCAAGTCAGCAACACTCTCGCCTCCGAACTCAATATTCGCTTCATCAACCACCATTAAAATGGATTGGGGAGTTGCCTGAATAACCTTGATCAACTCACTTTTGGCAACAATCGAACCTGTGGGGTTATTAGGATTGCACAAAAAAACGAGTCGCGTTCGCGCCGACATCTTTTTTTTCAAAGCATCAAGGTCGATAGAAAGATCAGAACCCATCGGCACCAACCGCTCTGTTAACCCAGCCAGTTTACTCGAGATAGAAAACATGGGAAAGGTGAGTTTAGGGATCAAGACTTCATCTCCAGGTGAAGCAAAAACTTTAGGAATAACTTGAATAATCGCCTCTGAACCATTGGCAATAAAAATATTTTCTGGCTGGACATTGAGCTTACGAGCCAGCGCAATTTTAAGACTCCGACCATTAGGAATAGGGTAGTCATTAAAAATCACGGAATTCATTTTTAAGGCACGCAAAACAAGCGAGGAACATCCCAAAGGATTCTCACTGAGTGATAGATCAATTTTTCTTTTTTTACCAAGAGCGTAGACTTGTTTCATTCCTCTTGGTTTTTTTTGTTTATTTTCTTTTTTCATATTTCTCCTTTTTTGTTTGAACCAGTTTCATAACTCCAGATCATAATGAGGCAGGATCAGTTTTGAGCGAACAGGATTTTCTTGTGACGACGGAGTAGCTGTAGCTACTTCTAGGAACAAAAAATCCTGTGCAGCCTAAACTGGACTGTCGGAATATAGTCTGGTGGTTATAAAACTGGTTCAACATAAAAAAACCTCCCGTTTGGGAGGTTGTAGAGCTTTTTTGCTAATTTTTTGAAATTATTGCATCAGAAACACACACCTCCCAGTAGCGGCGTAATACCAAGAATGGTGGTGCATGTTAGAAATTTGCATTGGGGAGATTGTAGCACATTCAAAACTCGCCATTACTTTTTTCCTTTACCCATCTGCCAAATAGCCCAAAAGGCCGAAGCTGAAGCGATGAAAAATAATATATAGAGAGCATCTGGAGAAATTGACCAAGATAAGTATTTTGCCAAATCGTAAACCACATATATACCAAAGGTAAGCATTAACCCCCATGCGTATTTTTTATGGCCTAAAGCAAGTTTGAGAGCTAAAAGGGCAGTGCCCAGTTCCAAAAAGATGGATATCCAGTGTAAAAATTCGATCATATAAAAGAGTATTCGCTGTTTTTTGGTTTTGCGCAAGTTGGGGCTCTATTACTGACATTATGGAAATCTCGTCTATCCAGATTTTCCCTCTTTAGTGAATCACTCTCTATACAACCATTGCAAAAGCGTATACTTTCGCTATGACGTCTAAAGCAATAGATCGCTTAATCGTCACCGGCGAACACTTGTATCAACCTCCGAGGGACCTAGCCCACGCTGAACTTTCCCATTTCCGGGCAACTCCTGATGGCATTAACTGGACGGCTCGAATCACGAAAGAGAGCTATGCCCCTCAAGTTGACAAACACGTTTTTAAACGAGCTTCATTCGACGCCTACGGTTCCTTACGACAACAACTCGATACCATCAATCCCGCCGTTTCCCGAGCCTTGCGCCAAGAAATGCGAGAGCGCGGAGTAGGGGATCCGTTTATTCATCCCATCCTCCCAGATTTAAATGATGAAGATAAACAGATCGTTATTGGCGCTGGTTATGCCGCCTTTCTGCGGGAAACAGGTCAAAAGCCTCAGTGGTTTTGGGCTCCGGAAACAGCTCTTGATACGAAAACACTTGAGACCCTCGCTCCTTACTACGCTGGGGTCATTGGTGCTCCAGAACAGCTGCAAAGTTCGTCGGGGCAAGAAATGGATAACCAGTTAGTGCAATTAAAACTACCTTCGGGCAGACAAATTTACTTTCTCCCGTTTGACCGACCGGTTTCCCAACAGCTCGCCTTCCATCCCAAGACAAAGTCGGAAGAATTCCGTGATCAGATCATCATTCCCCGATATGGGTATCTTCCATCTGGAATTCCCCTGATTCCTTGGACCGATGGTGAAACTTTTGGGCACCATTGTCCTGGAGCCGACGACTTTTTAGCGTACACGCTCTTTGTTGCTCTGGAAGATGTAGGTATTCAGTCCGTCTCAATCAATAGTATTTTGCAAATCTGGAAGGGAAGGCCACTCATGGATGCTCGCCTTCGTGAACGTTCTGCCTGGAGTTGCCCGCATGGAGACCTCGTTCGTTGGCATGGTCACTGCGGTTGCACCGGCTACGCTGACGGTCACTGGAAAGGACCTTTTTATGCTGCGCTTCACCGGTTAAACACAGCCGTTACTGAGGTAGTTCGGCGAAACATGGGCGCTCAATTTGTCCCATTGCTGATCGATCAATTTCCAGAGTTACTTATCAATCCTGGTGGCCGTAAAAGCACACCCACCAAGTCACTTCTGAGCGCAAAAGCGTCGAGTCTCACAACGTTGACCAGTTGTGGCACTTTTTTTGACAATCCACACACCGCCGGACATATTAATGTCGCTTTTGGTCTCCAAGCAGTAACGCATCTTCGGGACGCTGGCCTCCTCCAAGAAGCTGATGATATCTGGCAACAGTTTGAGAATGATTTAGCCCAGGTCTGGGACCCCACGGAACCGGGAGCGAATCTAAGCTCCTTACCGCGTAAACTCGTTGGCGATAAGACTCCGGTTTTCGCTGTCGTTCGTTAGGCCTCATCTCTCTGGCAAACACTCTCGAGCATGGAAATAGTCTGGTAGTTATGAAATTGTTTCTAATAGATTAGAATAGAGCTTATCTGGAAAAATATGATTGACGAAACACAAAATAAAGGACCGATTCGAGACAATCGACTCACGGAACAGTTCAATGTTCCACCACTTTCCTCGATTGCTGTTTCAGCTTTGATCGTTCTGCTGATTTTTGCCTTTTTCAAAGGCTACATCTACGATTTCTATGCTAGTTTCCTGTTTCTGTTTTACGGCCTGACCAAACACATGTGGGTTTCGGTCATCTTGCTGGGTGTTTTTCAAACACTCATTCTCATTCCCTTCCGAGTCATTCGTATCTGGAAATCAGATAATATTTCTGAATTCCAAAAATCTGTCGAAAAAATGGAGCACGAGTCCTTTCAACGTCGCGAATTTAAAGATCGATTTGAAGTGGGCAGCCTCACTTTTCTTTTCTACCTTTTTGATTTTATGGTTCAGCTGACCACTTTTTTGACCATTGGAAGACTCTTCCTCACCGATTTTTATCAACATCCTTTGTCCTCCGACATTCTGTACCGCTTTGTTCCGTACCCCGAATATCCTATCGCCCACACTTTTTTTAAGATTCCTTATCCGGCAATCACTCAGACTCTTGATTTGGGATGGAGAGTCCTTTTACCGGTTTGGGCTGCTGTTTTGCTGCTCGCGGGATATTATCTATACCGCCGGCGCAAGTTTAGTGGTGAGAAATCATCTTCAGCCTGGAGTCGCTATGCTTGGGCGTACATTTTTATTATCATGATTGCTTTGTGGTTCTTGGTGCGCCATTTCCCCATTGGGTGGGAACTCCGTATTTTCTCAGGAGATGTGAGCAAGCCCAACCAAAATCTCAACACCATCACTGCGATTGTTACTTTTTTGACCTTACTCTGGTTCGGAGCGCAAAAAATTATTCGTAAAGGGAAGCTTGCCAAAGAGCAAGGTATTGATTCCAGAATCATCAACAAAACCCAACAGCAGATGTTTAGCCAATCCATCCTCGATTCGGCCTTGGTAGGATTGGGTGCCTACTTTGTGACCAACAAGATTCCGTCGGCTTTCGAATTATCTATTTTTACGCTGGAGATTATTTCGTTATTTTCACCACTTACTTTGGACAGATTCATTCATCGATTCAAGGATAGGCTGCAGAATCCACCGGAACCAAGCGCTGCCGCGCCAGAAATGAAATCTACAACCTAATAACTTTGAATTTGTGAATTATGCCATTCCAAAAACAAAAATTTCCAACGGTTGAACTGGGGTATACCCAAAATTTTCTCAAGGATCCCGTCTTGGTGAGTAAACTCGTCTCTCAAGCCAAACTGGAACCTGGCTCAACCGTCCTCGAAATTGGTCCGGGAAAGGGCATCATCACCGATCAGTTGGCCAAAGCAGTTGGCGAGCAGGGGCGAGTCATTGCTTTGGAACTGGACGCCAGTTTGGCAAAAGAACTGCACAACCGCTATCAGGCAAAGGCTCAAGTTACGATCATTCAGCAAGACGCCTTGACCTACCCACTCCAGCAATTGCCGCAACCGTATCAGGTGTTCGCTAATGTGCCATTTAGTATCACGGCTCGTTTGTTTGAATGGCTTTTTGATCCCCTCACCGGACCAGAGGTTGCGCATTTAATTGTGCAACAAGAAACGGTGACGGAAATGAGCAAAAACCATCACCCTCAAGCGACCTTCAAATCGTTGCTCATTCTGCCTTGGTACGAAATCAAGCTGATGCACCGTTTTGCCAAAACCGATTTTTCGCCGGCACCAAGTGTGAACACCGCTTTGTACCGGTTCAGTCGTCGATCCCAACCACTCGTTACGGTTACTCAGTCTGCCGCCTGGCAAGATTTCTTGGCATACATTTCTCACGATCGAGTGGGGGAGGGGGCTTGGCTTAAACTGTCCACCAAAAAACAAATGCCATCCTTTGCCGCCCAAACAAAACTGCAACTGAGTCGAGGCTTGAAATCACAATCTTTAGAGAGTCTGGTCGCTGCTTTTCAATTGCTGGAGAGTGAATCAGCCAATTACCGTCGCTACACCCTAGGCGCGTTGGAAATACTCCGCCGAGAGCAAGCTAAGGTTCTTGCTGTTAATTTGGCTGGCGGACATCATGCTTCCAAAACTCGACACTAAGTTCACAAGCGATTTTTCGTTCTTTTTTCTCTTACACCTCTCTTATCTCTATCGACTAACCTGAAGACGATTAAATAAACGAAAGGACGCTGTTTTTATGAAACAATTCCTCTTTACACCGCTGGTGGTGGCGCTCGTTGGAGCGGCTGTTTTTGCGGTCAGTCAACCGGTTTTGGCCTCGGTAGCACCAGTTTGGAATCAAGGATTTGAAGATTCTACTGCTGGCTGGCAAGACAGTAGCGATGGCTGGTACGGTACGATTACCCGAGTTTCTTCCGGAACTGATGGTATTGTTGCCTCTCAAGGCGATTCCTTTGCCATCGTGGAAGGAGATTCCAATTCCGGTCCATTTTCTCGTTTTGATGGCTACCGCAATGTCTGGCCAGGTGAATGGACAGCTGAGGTCGATATTTATCTCGATCCCACTTGGGACGCCGGAACCGGCTTTGACTATTCTGTCGCCAGTACAGGCACCGATGGTAATCATCAACGCGATTACATCTTCCACGTCACCAAAGATACCTCAAACGGAAGTCTCTTTGTAGCGGCTTCAAACAACTCAAACTTTGCCCCTCGTGAAGACTTAGAGAGTGTTGATCACTTTGTAATTCCCCAGGCTGGTTGGTATACCTTCCAACACGTTTTCCGAAATCAAGGTGGAGTCCTAGCGGTAGATCTTAAACTGCTTGATGAAGAGGAAACAGTGCTGTTCACTAAAACCCTGTCAAGTCCACTTGACACTATCTCTAATACTGGAGAAGTAGGCGGCAATCGCTACTCTTGGTTTACGTTTATCAATGTTGATGGCCTCCCCATCGATGAACACCAACTTCTCATGGATGTTGCTGACAAAAACGACGTACTCCTGGAAAGTGGCGTCATGGGCAAAGGAGTCCAAAATGCTCCTGGGCTCCAGAAACCATTCAATCCCAAGTCTCAAGCTGGACAGCACGCTGGCAAAAAGAATTAGTTTTTGAAAATTTGGCAGAAAACAAAAAAGCCCTCTTTTTACAGAGGGCTTTTTTTGTAGACGACAGTGTTAACCAATAAAGGTTAAAGCTTTACCGACTTTGCCGGCGCGGCCAGTACGACCGATACGGTGAATGTAATCATCGTAGGATCCTGGCTCATCGTAGTTAATAACGTGGGTCACGTCATCAATATCGATACCACGAGCGGCCACATCAGTGGCGAGTAAGGTTTGGACATACCCGCGTTTGAAATCGTTCAACGATCGCTGACGGGCAGCTTGGGTCTTATTTCCATGAATGGAGGTAACGCGCAAACCACGCTCGGACAGAATCTTTTCGAGTTTGTTGATACCGTGCTTGGTTCGACCAAACACAATCACGCGCTCGAATTCTTCCGTCATAAGCATTTCGGAAAGGATATCCACTTTATTCGTACCTGGTCGAATCTTGACGATGTCCTGATCAACCTGGGTACTGGTGTCGCGAGATTTGATCTTCACAACAGAAGGATTAGGTGAGAAGGAATGCAGCACACTTTCGGCGTCACGAGTCATCGTGGCACTGAAAAAGAGGGACTGACGTTCCTTGGGCATCTGATCGATGAGGTAACGAATATCGCGAATGAAGCCAATGTCGAGCATGCGGTCGACTTCATCAAGCACAACGTTGGTAAACAACGAAAGATCAATGAAACGACGATCAACTAAGTCCTTTAAACGACCCGGAGTACCAATAATAAAATGTGGGTTGTTTCGTAAGGAACGAATTTGATTGGACATGCTCATACCACCGACGCACAAAACTTTACTCACGGGTAAACCGTAGGCAAACTTTTCGAACTCGTCACTGATTTGACTGGCCAATTCACGGGTAGGCACAATAATGAGCACACCCTGTTGGTTATCGAGCAGCACTTTATTTATGAGTGGCAAAAGAAAAGCAGCGGTTTTACCCGTACCTGTTTGGGCCAACCCAACTACATCTAGATTTTGCAAGATGAGGGGGATTGCCATGTCCTGAATAGGAGTAGGGGATTCATAACCCTGATGCTTAATATTTTGCTGAATCTCTGGTTCCAACGCGAAATCGACAAAAGCATGAGTGACACTGGCAATTTCTTGCTCAGTTTGCACAACAGCCTTGTTGATATACATCGCCGGATTAATAGAGGCGCCTTTGCCCGCAAAACGATTGCGGTTGCCGCCTCGACCACCACGATTGAATGGTCGTCCTGGTGAACGGCCAAAGTTAGAGCGTGAACGCCCTTGATTTTGGTATGACATAATCATTTCCTTTTTTCGCCAAGCAGAATCCCACGCCATCAAAGCGGGAGACACACTGTTTTTACGTTTTTCGGAAAGAATCATGCCTGTTATAAATGGCGATGAATGAGAAGCAGGAGCACGCTTGGTGGTGCTTGAGTGAAGGCTTGAGGGCCTTGGCTCCACATCAGGTTATTTGAAACTACCCTTCAAACCGAGGAGTGTAGTATACCAGAAATGGTCCTATAAGATAGAAGAAGAATTCTAAAAAGTCGCTCGGGACATTTTATCTGGCTCTGTTGTTGCCACAAAAACAGCTGTCTCGATAAGTCCAGGTTTAGTCATCTTCTCGAAGTCAGGATCAAGACGAGCTTGCTTATCAAAAATTTCTAAGATACAAGAATACTGAATGTTGTAACATTCAGAATGAACGATGATGTAGCGAAGTTGGTTGTTAGTCAGTAACTCTAGAATACCTCGAGCCTGATTACAAAAACCCCGTGTCTTAACTTCCTCGGATATTTTGCTACAAACTGCCTCTGCTATCATTTGCTCCTCTGGAGTTAAATCTTGTGCTATAACTTCACGTGCTGCTTCCAAATCATCTTTTTTTACTTCTTCATAAGGCATATCTCTACAGTTTAAGTTAGAATTCCAGTATATGAAAGTTTATGTCGTCTATGACTCTCAATTCGGCAATACCCAGCAAGTCGCCGAGGGTATTGGCCTAATCTTGGCGAAAAAACATTCAGTCAAGGTCAAACATATCAGTGAGATTTCACCGAAAAAACTTGAGCAGGTGGACGTCTTGTTTTTAGGCACCCCAACTCATGGCGGACAAGCGACTCCAAACATGAACCTCCTAATTTCCCAAATTGTGGCCAGCAAAGTTTTCCTCAAAGTCGCCTGTTTTGACACCCGTTTTTCACCCCAAAATGTTGGTCTCGGATTAAAGTTACTCATGTCAGTCATCGATTATGCCAGTCCCAAAATGGCCAAGAATTTGGCAAAAAGTGCCGCAATCACCGTGCTCGGCTTCGAAGGTTTTATTGTCACTGACAAATCTGGACCTCTAGCTGAGGGTGAACTCAATCGAGCTCAAAACTGGGCCGAAAAAATGGTCGCGAGCGCAACCAAAAAATAAGTACCTTTCCGATTTGTCACGCCTGGTATGATATGCATATGGCTATTCCTAAGCTTCGTTGTGTCATCTTGCAAGTCGTAAACCCTCATCTTACCCATGTGGATCCTGAGTTGGTGGCTAAAAACCTGACAGAACTGGAGCTTCTCGTGGAAACCGTGGGAGCCGAAGTCGTCGAGACGACCACCCAGCACCGCGTCAAACCTCATCCCGCGACTTTTGTGGGTGGCGGTAAGGTTGACTGGCTCATGCAGGTCGTCAAAGAGCAGGCTATCGACGTTGTTATTCTTAATCAGGTCGCCAAATCCAGTCAGATCTTTCGCCTGGAGCAAATTCTCTGGGAAGTGAATACCAAAATTCAGGTTTGGGATCGAGTGGACCTCATCCTGAACATCTTTGACCTCCATGCCAACACGACTCAAGCGAAACTCCAGATTGAGCTCGCCCGAATTGAGCACCTTGGTCCTCGTATCTACGGATTAGGTGGGACTGTTCTCTCCAAACAGGGTGGTGGTATTGGTGGCAAAGGGCAGGGTGAAAGCAACATCGAGTTGGAAAAACGCAAGATGAAGCGGCAAAAGCAGCTCATTCGCAAGGAGCTTGAGCTCCTCAACCAGGGCACGCTCGAACGAATCAAAGAACGCACCGAGCGCGGTTCAAAAACAGTGGCACTTGTGGGTTACACCAGTGCTGGAAAAACCACACTTTTTAATACGTTGACCGGCAAAGACCGCCAAACCGATCAATCACTTTTCACCACTTTAGATAGTGTCACCGGCCGGGTCAAACTAGTGGACTACACCAAGAACATTCTGGTTTCGGACACCATTGGTTTCATTGATGATCTCCCTCCAAATCTCATTCAGGCTTTCCGTTCAACTCTCCAGGAATCGCTGGAAGCGGATGTCGTCCTCCACGTTCTGGATGCCTCGGATCCCTTCCTTCAATCGAAGTTTGAAGTAGTCGAAAATATTTTGCGTGACTTGGGAGTCGAGCAGATTCCACTGCTTGTTTTTAATAAGCTCGATGTCTTATCAGCCGAAACACAAGCAAAAATTCTGGCCCAATTTCCCGATCGCGAGGCAATTTTTATTTCGGCAAAAAAACAGCAAAATATTGATGTTCTCAAAGCTCGACTCGAAGCCATTCTCTATCCAACTTCTCAAAAATAAACGTCGATTATGAAAAGTAAAAGACAACAAATTCGGGGTCAAGTTTTTACCACGACTGATTTACAAGGGAAAGACTTTACCGGAATTGAGTTTGTGGGCTGCCGGTTTGCGGATCAATCGTTTCGTTTTGTCCACTTTACCGACTGTGTTCTGCGGGCCTGTGATTTCTCCAATGCAATTATGGAAATCACCAGTTTCACCGATTGTGCTTTTCCAGACAGCAAAATGAGTTTTATCAATTTTAGTGATGTCACTTTCCAAAACTGTGATTTTACCCAAACCGTTCTGGAGAACTGTCTTTTTGACAAAAATCCCCAACTCCCCCAAATGCAAAAAGTCGACTTACGCAGTTGTCATTTTGAGCAGGCGCAACTCAAACAGAGTGTTTGGCGTTACTGTAATTTGCAGGGCGTCAGTTTTATGGGAGCAGATTTAGAGCAGGCTTCGTTTGAAAGATGTCTCCTGCAAAAAACGAAGTTCAAACAGGCCAAACTCAAGGGTGTCGGTTTGATTGATTCCAAGATTGAACAAACGGTTTTAGATTTAGATGGTTTTCTCCAACTGGGATATAACCAAGGTTTTCGCCTCACGGAAGAGTAGCTAAAAATACCAAACGTCTGGTACGATTCAAATATGACCGAAGTCCTGACCAAACAACCACCATCTCCAGAGGCCCCAAGAACAGAACTCCGTTTTCCTCCAGGCAGAACTATTTTCCCGTATTCAACGCAAATCGGCTGGGAAGTAGACAAAAAAGCGGGTGTAACCTTATTAGCTACCACCTGTGGAAACAAACGATCTGGCCTCACGGTATACACTGCTAAAAATCAAGTCATCATCCGCCGAGGCAGGGAGTGTCGGACACTGGCACCAGGAAGTATTTTCTACGCGTCAAAATCAGATGCCCTTAAACCCCTAAAAAATGCCCTCATCCGATAATCTGGAAAAATTTGAGCACTCTGTCATACTCAAATGATGATTTCTATGTGTAAACATCATCCCAAAACAGACACACCTTCCTTGTTTGGGGAGACGCTTAGTGCCCTCATCAATTGGTACGTTCTCACTCACGTGGTGAGCTGGAACTTCACCTGGATTACACCCAGCTACACGCAATGGCTTCCCATTGCACTCACCGTTCTAGGAATTGATTATGCCTGCGACCTCGCGCAAATTCTCTTTCACAAGAAACCGATCCGACACCTTTTTAAGATCATCGCCAACGTGGCTAATTTTGTTTCTGTTGTGATGCTGCTGCGAATTTTTCCTTTGCAATTTCCAGAGTCATTCTCCTACGTGGCCTTCTTTTTCAAATTAGCGCTGATAATTTCACTCGTCGTGATGCTGATTGAAAGCACGATTCGACTTTTCCAACTTGTGTCTCAAATTATGACTCAATGGTGCGCGGTTGATGCTCCGCAAGCAAACAAGAAAAAAAAGTAAGATCGACCCAATGATCAGCCCTCAGGCTACTTTTGGCCGATATCTTGATATACTCAATCCCTATCGTATGCGACAGCTTCACCTCAAAAAACAGCCACCTGCGTCTACTCTGCCAGCCTCTCCTTTGCCATACCGCAGCATCTTGATGGCCGTTTTGGGATTGCTCGTCGGTTTAGGACTGCTGATGGGTATTTTCCTCTGGAAAACGTTTCTAAGTATTCTGGTTCCTTCTTCGCCAACAATTCAAAATACTTCCGAAAATGGTCCCTCGGAACCGGCCAAGCCAACCTCTTGGAGTGTGGCCATTCTGGGCTACGGCGGCAACGGCCACGCCGGTGGACTGCTCACCGACACCATTATTATTGCTCACGTCCAACCAGATAAAAAGACCATTACCTTAATCACCTTGCCTCGAGATCTTTGGGTCCATTTCCCCACCAGCTCCAGCGGCGAAACGGGCTGGAAGCTGAATGCTGCCTACGCTATCGGATCAGACGACAAAGGTTATCCCAATAAACCAGAAGCGTATACCGGAGAGCAAGGTGGAGGGGCACTCGCCAAGTACGCGCTGCAAAAAGTAGTGGGTTTTCCGATCGATTCTTTCGTGGCCGTCAGTTTCGATGGTTTTATTCAGTCGGTCGACATACTTGGTGGACTTAATGTCCAAGTGGAAAAAACTTTTGATGATTTCTGGTATCCGCTCGAAGGAGAAGAGGAGAATACCTGCGGTCGCTCTCCAGAAGATATTGCCAATCTCACCGCAACCGTGTCTGGCTACCTGCTCGAACAACAGTTTCCCTGCCGTTATGAAAAACTGCACTTTGATAAAGGCATAACTTCAATGGATGGAGAAATGGCCCTCAAGTACGCTCGTTCTCGTCATTCTTCTCAAGACGGCAGCGATTTTGCCCGTTCACAAAGACAGAAACAGGTACTTCTCGCTGCAAGGGAAAAAATGCTTTCCCTGAATGTTCTCACAAAATTTATTCCACTGCTTAACTCCTTGGGAAAAAATATCCGCACCGATCTTTCGATTGAGGAGATCCAATCTATTCTGGCCAAAAAGAATGAGTACCGTGATTACACTATTCACAGCATTGCTTTGACCGATAAAAATATCTTAGTTCATGGTCGTAGCAGCAATGGGCAGTACATTCTCATGCCTAAGGAGGGTGAAGAGAAATGGGACAACCTTCACGCTTGGATTCAACAACAACTCGAAAATCCAGAAGCCACTCAGTCTAGTGAGTTGATTCAGTAAAACGATAATCACCATTTGCTTTTTGTAATCTATTCAATCTAAAATAGACGAACCGAGTAAATTCTTACCTCTTTCTCACAAAACAAATTGATAATACCCACCATGCAACAACGACATACGCTCAATCTCTTCATTATTTTGCTTTTTCTCGTCGCAGGGGGTGTTATTCTTTGGCAAAGTTTTCAACCGAGAAAACAAACAGACACCGTTTTTACCACGCCAATGGACACGGT
>Ga0265297_10008378_pt1 | contig 13817 bp, 11 predicted proteins | sample Munlanlwell13791_FD_192502 | JGI IMG/M metagenome (GOLD analysis project Ga0265297, IMG submission 192502) | Leachate microbial communities from a municipal landfill in Southern Ontario, Canada - Leachate well 137-91 | ecosystem: Engineered > Solid waste > Landfill > Unclassified | place... | reverse complement strand
GACGTGGCCATTACCGTTGAGATCCCAGGGGTCGAAAGAGAGGACATCAACCTCATCGCAACCGAAGACGCCCTGGAGATCAAGGTGGACTCACCCAAAAGAAAATATCACAAACGTATCGACCTTCCTTGCAACGTCAAGACAAAATCAACAAAAGCGACCTATAAGAATGGAATCCTTGACATCGTTCTGGAGAAGAAAGAAAAGAAAAAGGATCACGGCGGATTTAAAGTCAGCATCGAATAGATGCCCTCCTTTTTCTTCTTTTCATCTTTTTGTACTAATGTTTATGTATCCTGCTTTCTATTTCTAAGAAGCAAAAACGGGGGTAGAAATGGTTCAGGTAACGTTCTATGGTGGGGTTGATGAAATCGGGGGAAACAAGATCCTCCTCGATGACCATGGAACAAAAATCTTCCTTGATTTTGGTATGAGTTTCAAACGCAGAGGCCAGTATTTCGAAGAATTCCTCAACCCTCGGACCGCCAATGGAATCGGGGATTTCCTCGAGATGGGGTTGATCCCAGATATCCCCGGTATCTACCGAGACGATCTGCTCAAACAGCAGGGGAGAACACCAGAAGACCCGGTGGTGTCCGGTGTGTTATTAAGCCATGCGCATGCAGATCATGCAAACTACATCTCCTTTCTGCATAAAGACATTCCAATCTACTGCGGTGAGACCTGTAAGAGAATCATCACCGCGGTCACCGAGCAAACCACTAGAGACCTTGAAAACGAAGTCATCGACTATCGGATCAGACCGTTCAACCGCTCCAGGAGTAAGATACCACCGGTGATACGAAAATTCCATACGTTCACCACAGGAAAAACAATCACAATCGATTCCATTGAGGTCCACCCGATTCATGTGGATCATTCGGTGCCAGGCGCCTACGCTTTTCTGATCTACACCTCCGAGGGCCCCCTCATCTACACCGGTGACCTCCGCATGCATGGACTCCATGCAGAAATGACTGATGACTTCATCAAAGCCGCACAGGAAGCAAAACCTATCGCGATGATCACCGAAGGAACCAGAATCGATAGAAAAAAGACCAAGGAGTCCGAGCAGATAATCTACCGGGACTCAAAAAAGAAAATACAACAATGCAACTCCCTCTCCCTGGTAGATTTCAATTTTAAGGACGTCGATCGGTTCACCACGTTTTACACCATAGCAAAAGACCTTGGAAAAACCCTGGTGATAAACTTCAAACACGCCTGCTTCCTCGAACAATATCACCAGGATAAAAAACTCAAAATCCCCCCAATAACAGACCCTCACCTCGCCTTGCTCAAACCAAAACGACTCACCGGGACGTACATCGACGAAGACTACACCGATCTCTACATCAAAAAACGATTACATTACACAAACATCCTCACCGCAGCAGACATCACCCAGAATCCCTCCAAATACATGGTCGTGTTGAACTTCTGGTATTTCTCTGACCTTATTGACCTGAAACCAAAAAAGGGATTATACATTCATTCGCTTTCCGAACCCTTCAACGAAGAAATGGCAATCTCCTACGACCGGATGAAACACTGGCTGTCCCATTTTGACATTGAATTCTTCCAATCCCATTGCTCTGGTCATATCAACGGTGACGATCTCAAAGGACTCATCAAAACCATACATCCGAAGAAGCTGTACCCCATTCACACGGAGCATCCCGAGTTGTTCAAAAAACTCCCTGGGAAGACCATCAGGGTGAAAGAGGGAAAAACCTATAAACTCTAAACGATATCAAGGAAGAAGTCATGGGAGGTTACCCTTATGGTAGACATCTACCAATACGACAAGAAAAAAGAGGAGCAAACAATCATCAAAACCGATACAGGGAAAAGAAAAAAAGAGCAATACATTGAAAACCTGCGGGAAGGCGACGCGGTCAACGATTTTTTCGCAGTGAAGCTAAAAAAAGCACAACGACCGTATAAACGAGGTATGTTTTTCGAGTTTATCGCAACGGATAAAACCGGTGAGATCAGCGTGAAGTACTGGGGCGGGGAGAACAAAGACCGGGTGAAACGACTCTATGAAAGCTTCAACACCGGGGATGTTGTCCAGGTGCGGACGGGGATGGTTGAGACCTATGAGGACCGACTGCAAATCTCCGTCAACGAAAACACAGGCGGAGTACGAAAATGTGCTCCCAACGAATACGATGTGACAGATTTCCTGCCAGCATTGCCTGAAGAACGCATTGAGGAACTCTACGACGTCATCAAAAAAGAACTCACAAAAGTTCAGAATGTACCATTACAACAACTTCTTGCATTGTTCTTCAACGATGCGGAGTTCGTCAAGATGTACATGCATTCTCCTTCCGCGATTTCGCGGCACCATAACTATATCGGGGGGAATCTCGAGCACACGGTTGGCGTGATCCGTCTCTGCCAGAATATCTCCGAGATGTATCCCTCGGTCAACACCGATCTGTTGTTTTCTGGTGCACTGTTGCACGATATTGGGAAACTCAAAGAGTACACCTACGCGGCGGCTATCGACGTCAGCGATGAAGGCAACTTCATCGGGCATATCGTCATCGGGGAACAATGGATCAGAGAGAAAATCCAGGAACTTCGAACAAATGGGGAAGCATTCCCCGTGGAATTAGAACATCAACTCATCCATCTCATCCTGAGTCATCATGGGAAATATGAATGGGGGTCCCCAAAGCTACCGAAACTCTTGGAAGCCTGTATTCTTCATCACGCGGACCTGATGGACTCTCAGGTGAAAAACTACCTGCAGATGATTCAGGATGCCAAGAAACAAACCGATGAGGAATGGACGTTCGTGTATGACCCGGATGCTGGAAAAAAGAAGGCAATCTTTTTAGGGGAATACTGAATGAGGCGCCTATCATGAAAAAAGAACTCACCGCCATCCTGTGTTGTCCGACCTGTAAAGGAGAACTAACGCTTGCTGTGGAAAAAGAGGAAAACGGGGACATCATCGCAGGCTCTTTTACCTGCGCTCGTTGTCATGTTACGTACCCAATCACTGAGGGCATCCCTGACCTTCTTCCACGAGAAGGCGAAGTCTCTTAGACGTATTCATTCCAGCTTTTTATTTTCAAATCATCAAGGGATGTTCGAGAGAGCGCTTCGACAAAACGTTTCGCAAGTTGCAGGTTGGTGATCAAAGGAACATTAAAATCAACCGCTTTGCGACGGATCAGATAATCATTATCAAGCTCTTTTTTTTCGATGTTTTTCGGGATGTTTATCACTAAATCGATTTTTCCTTCAGCGATGTATGTCACGGTGTTTGGTTCTTTTTCCTCTGACGGCCAGTAGAGAATTTCTGCAGCGATGCCATTTTCCTTCATGAAATCTGCGGTTCCTTTTGTAGCATAGAACCGGTATCCCATCTGCTGTAATAGCTTGGTACTGGAGAGGAAATCCACTTTACTGTAGATAGGTCCTGTTGAGAGAAGAATCGTTTTTTTCGGTATTTGAAATTCAACAGAGAGAAGACTTTTCAAGAACGCTTCATTGAAATCATCGCCCAGGCAAGCAACCTCACCGGTTGATACCATTTCGACGCCAAGGACAGGGTCTGATCCTTTTAATCGTGTGAATGAAAATTGTGAGGCTTTGACACCAACATAATCCAGATCAAACGCAGATCGATCAATCCGAGGAACACGTTTTCCCATGATGATTTTGGTTGCAAGATCAATAAAATTAATCTTCAAAACCTTGGAGACAAACGGAAAACTTCGTGAAGCACGGAGGTTGCATTCGATGACTTTGACGTCATTGTCTTTTGCGATAAATTGGATGTTGAATGGTCCGGTGATCTGTAACGAGGCTGCGATGTTTTTCGTGATGGTTTTTACTCGTCTCATCGTCTCCAAATATGTGCGTTGTGGAGGAAGCACGATGGTGGCATCACCAGAATGAACCCCTGCGTTTTCGACATGCTCGGATATCGCATAACAGTAGAGTTTTCCATGATTGGCGACTGCATCAATTTCAATTTCTTTTGCCTCCGTGATGAATTTACTGATTACGACCGGGTGTTTTTTGCTGACCTCTGATGCTTTCTTGAGGTAGTCGCGGAGTTCTCCGTTGCTCAGAGCGATACTCATGGCAGCACCACTCAGGACATAACTTGGTCGTACGAGCACGGGGTATCCGACGTTGTTCGCAAACCCTTCTGCGGACTCTAAACTGGTGAGTTCTTTCCATTGTGGCTGATCCACGTTCAACGTGTCAAGTAACGCAGAAAATTTATGTCGGTCTTCAGCGACATCGATGTGTTGTGGTGAAGTTCCAAGGATAGCAACACCAGCCTCTGACAAGGACAAGGCAAGGGTGTTGGGAATCTGACCGCCCATTGAGACAATTACTCCGAGTGGTTTTTCCTTCTCATAAATATCTAAGACTCGTTCGAGGGTCAATTCATCAAAATAGAGGGTATCACAGATATCGTAATCAGTGCTCACGGTCTCCGGGTTGCAATTAATCATGATTGTGCGATACTTTAATCTCCGTAAGGTGGAGACCGCATTGACGCAACACCAATCAAATTCCACGGAGGAGCCGATTCGGTATGCTCCGCCACCTAGGACGATCACCTGATGTGTCTGATGATCCTCGAGGTCATCTGTTTCTGCATTGTAGGTGAGATACAGATAGTTGGTCTTCGCAGGGTACTCGGCAGCGAGGGTATCGATCTGTTTTATTTTTGGAACGAGATGGTGCTTCTGTCGATGTTTCCGAACATCAGATTCGATGCTGTTCGTACACAGGGCGATTTGTTGATCGGAGAACCCTTTTTGTTTTGCCTCCTTTAACAAAGAGGTGGGGAGGGTAGACAGATTGTGTTTTTTCAGTTGTTGTTCAACATCAATGATGTTTTGTATCTTGTAAAGAAACCAGGGGGTTACTTGTGAGATTTTCGCTACGTCCTCAAGGGAGTATCCTTGCTTGAGTGCTTCGACGATCGCGAACATCCGTTTATCGGAAGGTTCTCTGAGTTCTCCTTCGAGATCAGAAAACATGATGGTGTTTCCGACAAGACCATGGAATCCAACATCAAGCATGCGAATCGCTTTTTGTACTGCTTCCTCAAAGCTTCTGCCGATCGCCATGACCTCCCCAACAGATTTCATCTCAGAACTCAGACGACTACTGACTTGTCTGAATTTTTGTAAATCCCATCGAGGGTATTTTACAACGACGTAGTCAAGTGCCGGTTCAAAGCACGCGGAGGTCTCCCCGGTGATCATGTTCTGTATCTCCGGGAGGCTATAGCCAAGGCTTAATTTTGCAGCGATTAACGCGAGTGGATATCCCGTGGCCTTTGATGCAAGTGCAGAACTTCGGCTCAGTCGTGCGTTTACTTCGATGATCCGATAATCCTCTGATTGGGGGTCCAGGGCAAATTGGATGTTACATTCACCCACAATCCCAAGATGCCTGATGACTTTGATGGAAAGAGCGCGTAACAGGAAATTTTCTGATGCCGTCAGGGTTTGTACTGGAGCGGTGACGATGCTTTCCCCGGTATGAATGCCCATGGGATCGACATTCTCCATGGAACAGACCACGATGCAGTTATCATAACGATCTCGTACCACCTCGTACTCTAGTTCCTTCCATCTCCCGAGATATTCCTCTATCAAAATTTGAGGGGTATATGAGAACGCTTTCTTCACAAGGTCGATGAGCTCTTTTTTATTTCTTGCCACCCCAGAACCCAGACCACCAAGAGCATAGGCTATCCGGCACATCACTGGATACCCGATTTCTTCAGCGACTTGCACTGCATCATCAATGGTTTTCACTGCCTTACTGACGGGAACCTTCAGGTTGATTTCCTTTATTTTTTTCACAAATAGTTCGCGATCCTCGGTATCTTGGATAGCCTGGATCGGTGTTCCAAGAACGGTGACATTGTATTTTTTTAAAACACCGGTGTTCGCAAGGGTAAGGCCGACATTCAGCGCGGTCTGCCCACCAAAACCAAGGAGGATACCATCCGGTCTTTCCTTGGCGATCACTCGTTCAACATATGTCGCATTCACTGGCAAAAAATATATTTTATCTGCAAGGTGATCGGAGGTTTGAATCGTCGCAATATTAGGGTTTATTAATACGGTTTTTATTCCTTCGTCTTTTATTGCTTTTATCGCTTGGCTACCAGAATAATCAAACTCCCCTGCTTGTCCGATGCGAATGGCACCCGAGCCGAGGAGCAGAATTTTTCTCCAGGTTGGTTTCTTTTGACGAATCATTTCATCGCTCTCACGAACAGGTCAAATAAAAACTCGGTGTCATCAGGTCCAGGGGATGCTTCTGGGTGAAATTGGGCTCCGAAGAATGGTTTGGAGATGTGTTTTATTCCTTCGTTCGTCTGATCATTTCCATTGTAGAACCATTCCCGCCAGTCCTCTGGTAAGGTATCTGCGTCTATTGCGTATCCATGGTTCTGAGGAGTGATGTAACATCGGTTTGTTCCCACTTCTCTACATGGTTGATTCTGACTTCGATGACCATATTTAAGTTTGTAGGTATTAGCCCCAGCGGCCAGTCCAAGGATTTGAGAGCCTAGGCAAATCCCAAGAATCGGGGTATCTCTGGTCAGGGCGTTAGCCACCTGGGTGATTGTTTCTTTACATTTTTTTGGGTCCCCTGGACCATTTGATACGACGATCCCATCCGCGACTTCTCTGGAAAAATCGTGATCCCAGGGGACACGTTTCACGGTGAAGTTTCGTTTCAAAAACGCTTGAATAAGGCTATTTTTTGCCCCGCAGTCAACAAGGAGGATGGTTTGTTTCCCCTTTTGGTAGGTAATCGGGGCTGCGATACTGACGGTCGGAGCGAGATTGTCTTTGTTGGGGTCAGAGAAGGTTTTCCTTTGATGGTCATGGACTATTTTGCCTAGGAGGGTGCCTTGTGTTCGTAATTTTTTTGTAATTGCCCTGGTGTCCACCCCATAAATACCTGGAACGTCGAATTCTTGGAGCCAGTCGGAGAGTGATTTCTTTGCGTTCCAATGATGGTATCGCTCTGAGTAGTCTGATATGACAATTCCTTCGACCTGTACTCTTTCAGATTCAAAAAATCGTAATAACCCGTTTTCTGTCTCCGTTCCAGGAACACCATAGTTACCGATCAGAGGGTACGTCAGAGTGATGATCTGTCCTTTGTAGGACGGATCAGTCAGGGTCTCCGGGTAGCCGACCATTCCGGTGTTGAAGACCACCTCTCCACTACCCGGACAAGACGCGCCGAAGGAATATCCAGAGAAAACAGAGCCGTCCTCAAGTATTAGTTTCGCAGGTTTCCTTGGTTCCACCCCCGGATCACCTCATCTGTTTCTGTGAATGATATACCGAATATCATGATGTTTTAAAGCAATTCCTACTTTTTTGAACTGCTTTGTTGATTCATAAAACGATTCATATCAGAAAGTAACTCTTTTGATTCCTGCAGTTCTTTTATGTATTGATGAAACCGTGATGCTCGTTTATCCAGGATCACCGCGACGCCTCGATCGTTCTCATTGCGTATCAAGCGGCCAATGGCCTGCAACATTTTGCGTGCCGCGGGTGCTTGTACGGTGTATTCCCATCCTTTCCCGAACTTGGCATCGTAATAGGTCTGCAAGCCTCGTTGTCGTGCAGTGGGTTTCGGATAGGGGATGCCGACGATCACCGCGATCTCGAGTTGTTCCGCAGGGAAATCCATCCCTTCGCTGATACGTCCGCCCATGACCGTAAAAAGCGCAGCAGTATTCCCCGTTCCATCCCCGCAGGATTTAAACTCCGTGACGAGATTCATCAGTTCTGATTGTGTCATCCGTTGCTCTTCGACATACAGGCAGCGTTGGATTTCCGCGAAATAGCCATTCTTTTGAAACATCGACAGGGTGTTATAACTAGGGAAGGAGACCATGGTGTTTTTCTCGAACCTATTACAGATGCCACTGACGTATTTCCACATCTGGGGAATGATGGATTTATCTTTCATCAGCTCGTCGTAGCGTGTCGTGACATCGCTGACAAAAAATATCTTCCGGTTCTCAGGGGGGAAAGGGGAGGGGTACACCCCGATACGGGTTTCCAGAGGAAGGCCCAGGGAGTCACGGTATTCATCTAAAGGTTCCAGTGTCCCAGACATATGGATGCTGCAGTGGACCTCTCTGAGGATGTCGGTGCCGATCGACGGGTCGAGGCAATAGGCTTCTACCCGCGGGTTTCGCCCTTGGCCGGTATCGACGATGAGCTTGATGTATTGATCCATTTCTACGGTCGTCCAAAAACTCAGGAACGCCCCAAGGTTGTGCAGATACGAGCGAGGGAGTTTGCCGTCTTTTTGTTTATATTCCTGGATTTTTTCGCCATAGGCGTACAGGTCGCTGATGATATCCCGCAGGGTCTTACTCGTGGTTTTTAACCGTGAGAGGAGTTCGACTTCCAGCTCATGCGAGGGGATGAGCGCGTCGGTTTTCTCTGGGTTAATCGCTCGGATCCCTCCCTCCAGTACTCCATAGACGTACGTGTCTCGCAGGACCATGATGATCTCCAGGAGTTCTTTACAAAAAGCAGTCACAGAGATCCTGCCGTCTGCAAGCGAGGGGTTCCCGTACTGTTCTGCTTCGGTTAGGCAGCTGTTGAGCATCCAGGTGCTGAGTTCCGCTGAGAAGAGTTCACGGAGATAATCCGGCAGGTTATGTGCTTCGTCAACGATGAGGATGACATCCTCTTCTGAGATGGAGAGCCAGTCGAACAGCTTGATGCGAATCGATTTGTCAAACACGTAGACGTAGGGGACGACGACGACTAAGGCGTCATGGACCATGAGTTTATTGATCTCGTAGGGGCAGACTGCCTGTTTTTCGCAAGCCTCGGTGAATTCCTCTGCGGTCGGCAGATGGTTCCGTGCCCACTGCATCAGGCGTTCCACTCGGTCTTTCTCCCCAAGGAAGCAGCGATAGTACCCGCATCCTTTTCTCTTCTCTGAGACTGCGAGTTTTTTTTGATAGGAGCAGAACCGTGAGAGTTCCTCGGCGTTCCCATTCTGGATCTCAGGGTTGTCCCGTGCGAGTAAGCACATGTTCCCCCGGCCTTGCATCCCGACACCGTATATCCGATTCTCCTTGGATTTGTGTTGTATCGCACGAAGCTCATGGATCACTTGTTGTTGTTGTGCGTTCGTCCGTGTGGTGTAGATGATTTTTTTCTGATGCTCCAAGGCATAGGTCAGTGCTGCGGCAAGAACACAAACGGTTTTCCCCGAGCCTGTGCCGGATTCGAAGACCAGCTGCCTGCGTTGTCGGAGGGCTTCTGTGATCTGCTGCATGATTTCGTTTTGGTTTTGCCGTGGTGGATAAGGAAATAACTGTGCCATCCATTCTGCGAATACCATGGTGAGTACATAGAGTTGTTGGAACGGGGAGGGATGAAGTTTTATAGGGGGATGGGATGTAAGAGGATATCATGGGAAAAACGCCGTTCAGCAGTATCGAAAAAACAGTCTCATCGTTGATTCCGTCCCCGCTGGTATGTCATCTTCCGCGGAAGTGGGAAAAGATCGGAACGGTGGTGACGCTCAAAGTCCCAGAGGAGTTAAGTCCGTATAAAGAGACTATCGGAAAGGTGTATGCGGATGTTCTGGGTTGTACGACTTCGTTGAATGAGCTGAGCGGGATTGCCGGGGTGTACCGGAAGCCTGTTGTTGAGGTGATTTTTGGTTCGCCGATCACCGAAACTATCCATGTTGAGAACGGGATTCGTTTCAAGGTGGACCCGCAGAAGATCATGTTTTCTTCAGGGAACATGGCGGAGCGACGACGGATGGCTGGGATTTCCAATCCGAAGGAAACCGTGGTGGATCTCTTTGCAGGGATCGGATATTTCACGCTGCCGATCGCGGTGTACAGCAAACCAAAAAACATCGTTGCCTGTGAGATCAACCCGGTTGCGTTTGAGTATCTCTGTGCAAACGTGGTGTTGAATCATGTCAGCAGCATGGTTGAACCACGGTTGGGTGATAATCGACACATCGCACCGAAAGACTGCGCAGATCGGGTGATCCTGGGGTACCTCCACAGGCCGCAGGCGTATCTACCGGTCGCGTTCGAGTGTCTGAAGGATCATACGGGTGTTCTTCATTATCATGCGCTGACGCCGGTGGAAGCGATTCCTCAGCAGCCTCTGACGCATCTCAACCAAGCGGCATCATCCTGCAGCTGCCAGGTGGATCTCCTCAAGGTTACGCGGGTGAAATCGTATGCCCCGCAGATCGATCATGTCGTATTGGACGTGAGGGTGTTTAAATGAAACAACCGCCGCGGCTCGTCGTGTACCACGCCAACGAGGATGACCCGAAAAAGTGCACCGCGAAGAAATTAGCCAGGTTCGGGTTTGCGACCCTGCAAAAAAATATCAGACGAATACCGTCCCATGCGGTTCTGCTTGACCCGTTCGCAGAGAAAAGCCTGTCGTGTGAGGATCGCGCGGTCGCCCAGCGCTGTGGTCTTGTCGCGTTGGATTGCTCCTGGAAGACCGCGGAGCAGACGTTTCAGATGCTGCAGGTGCGATTGACGCCTCGGGCGCTGCCGTTTCTGCTGGCGGCCAATCCAGTGAATTATGGGAAGCCGTTTCAGTTAAGCACGCTGGAGGCGTTCGCAGCAGCGTTATACATCCTTGATGAGGTGACGCAGGCAACAGAGATCCTGGGGATCTATACGTGGGGTCATCGGTTTTTGGAGTTGAACAAAGAACCGTTGGAGGAGTACCGGGCGGCTGGATCGAGTGCTGAGATTATTGAGCTCATGAAAAAATATATATAAAAAGATATTCAATAGGATATATAGGATATTTCAGTATGTTTAAGTAACGCCAAACAAATGCCTGAAAAAAAAACAAAACAAAACGAGGGAACGATGATATGAAACAAACACTGCAGACCTTTTTCAAACCGAAAAGCATCGCGGTCGTCGGGGCGTCAAAAAACCCGACAAAAATTGGACATGCATCATTGAAAAACATCCTCATCTCCGATTACCCCTGCAAACTCTATCCAGTCAACCCCAACGAAGACACCATCCTTGGGTTACCCTGCTACAAAACAGTCACCGATATCCCCGGTCCAGTTGACCTCGTGATGATCGCAGTACCCGCACCCCTCGTACTCCAAATCATACAGGATTGTATGAAAAAAAAGGTCAAATGGATCATCATTATCACCTCAGGATTTAGCGAAATCGGAAATCATGAGGGAGAAGAAGCCATAAAAACACTGCTCAAGGGGACCGGGATCCGGGTCCTTGGTCCAAACACCATGGGGTACAAAAACGCATCAGACAACCTCGATGTCTCCTTTGTCTTCGGCATGCCACGAAAAGGAAACCTTGCCCTCATCAGCCAAAGCGGAGCACTGGGTATGGGGATGATTTATCTGGCGAACAACGAGTTCGTCGGACTATCTAAAATCATCGGCGTGGGAAACAAACTCGACATCGACGATGATGACCTCGTCGATTACTTTAGCCAAGACCCTGAGACAAAGGTCATCGGGCTCTACATCGAAGGGATCCGACACGGCCGAGACTTCATGAACAGCATCAAAGCATGCGACAAACCAATCTTGGTTGTCAAAGCAGGGAGAAGCACTGCGGGTGCCCGGGCGACCGCATCCCATACCGGTTCGATGGCAGGAAGCGACGAACTGTACAGTGCCGCCATCAAACAAGCAGGGGGGATCCGATGTCGAGATCTCGTGGAGTTGTTCGACATGGCACGAGCCCTTGCCGGACAACCTGCAGCGCGAGGAAACCGTATTGGCATTATCACCAATGGTGGTGGACTGGGGATTCTTCTCACCGACGCCTGCGAGGCAAATGGTCTGGTCGTCCCAAAATTATCTCCAAAGACCTTCAAAAAAATCGAAAAGATTGTTCCCGGGCTCGTCAAACCAAACAACCCCGTCGATCTAGTCGCAGACGCAGGGTTTTACCGTTACTGGTCATCCACCCGAGCACTGCTGGAAGACGAACATATCGACGGGATCATCGTCGCATCCGTTCATGCGGGGTATGCACGACCCAGAGAGTATGCAGGCGCTATTTTAAAAATGGTTCATCAACAGCGGCTTCATCATGAATATGAAAAGCCCATCCTTGGCTGCTGGGTCGGAGGAAAAGAATTCGAAGACTTGGTCCTTGACCTCAAAGCGGTTGGCGTCCCTATCTACCCCTCGTCGTGGAGAGCAGCCCGCGCCATGCTTGCATTATCGTTAGAAGGGGAGCGTCTGAAAAGAGAGAAAAAACTCTAATCCACCCAGTCAACATCAAGGATTTTTTTCCAATCCGTTTTTTTATTTTTCCATTTCTCCATCGTCTCTCTCGAGAGGCAATTCTGACATAACCCAACCAGGGTGAAATAACAGGAGCTGCACACCGCATCTCCACATTTGATGCAGATCGCTTTTGCTGGATGCACCCGGCAGATGACACATTTCCCTTGTGGTTTCTTATCCGTCACTCGCGCATGGAGCGTCTCTTGGATGGTTGCCTGTTCTTCTGCGGAAAGCCATTCCTTCAACGCCCGGTTCATCGTAATAGTCCTGGATTCATCCGATGGTTTTTTCTGAGATGATTTCTGAGTATGCATACTCCCGCCAAAAGTAAGAATATAAAGAGATTCTCATCATACTCTTAAATTTTTTGCTGGTTTCTTCTTCATCCTCCGGAAGAGGACATTCGCACTGATATGGATGAACGGTGTCACCAGGAGGAGAACCAGGATATGCCAACTGGTGATATGGACAAAAAACCAATGATCGTTGGTCAACTGCAGAACGGAGAGGATCTCACTGGTCAAAAAACTGAAGAGCAGTGCCCCAACCATGAAATCAAGCTGGTCAAAGGGAATCCAATCCTGCCCGCGGTCCTTGCCAATGCGTCGTTTGAAGAAGCTTTCGATGACATCCCCCAGCAACGCTCCGAAACACAGAGAGAACAGAAGCGGGATCATCAGCGGGAATCCTTCGAAATTCGTCAATGCTAAAAAGCTATAGGAACTAGCTGAAATGTACGAGGCGGCGACTGCCAGGCCAAAGCCTGCGGTCATCCCAAGGAAGGTTCCTGCAAAGAGCCCCCGCCAGGTTTTCCCATCGCCCAGGACCCGGCGCCCATCCTTCCAGGTTTTCCCAAGATCAATCGGGGTCCCCCCGCCGACGATGACGGCGCTGGCGTTCGCAACATAGATTGGGATCACTATCCAGAGGGCTTGAATGATGATAAGATACTCCATTGGGGCTGGTAACATTCAACGGCTTAAAACGCTTATGAAAAAATAATTACGTGCTTTCTGGACGAAGCGGGGTCCGTGTGATTTTCAGCCCGGTGTAATGGAATTTATTGGATCGTTTGACGAGTGCTTTGAGGGCGGTGTTGGAGATGCCGAATTTCTCCGAGACCTTGTTAGCGAAGGTTCCTGAATCGCCGATGAAGTCGTAGATGTCTTCCTCAAGTTTTTTGAATTGAAAATCATTTAAGGAGGATACGTTAAAAATCTCACTGATTTCGTTGACCGGACAGGAGATGTTGATGTTGAACAGGGAGTAAAAGGAGCGGTACATCTTTTGTGGTTTCCCGTCGATACCCTCCTCAGGTGTGGTCCATTTTGTTTCCGCAAGTTTCATCTTGTCGAAGAATTCCAGGGCGTCCTGACCGTCCTCTCCAAACTTGTCCTGGATAAGGCTGCTTGGAATCCAGTCTTTTGATATCTCCATAAACACTTCTTTTTTTGTGGGTGAATCAAATGCCCTGATAATAGAGA
>Ga0265297_10008377_pt1 | contig 13817 bp, 15 predicted proteins | sample Munlanlwell13791_FD_192502 | JGI IMG/M metagenome (GOLD analysis project Ga0265297, IMG submission 192502) | Leachate microbial communities from a municipal landfill in Southern Ontario, Canada - Leachate well 137-91 | ecosystem: Engineered > Solid waste > Landfill > Unclassified | place... | reverse complement strand
GGACTTGAACCTCCACGGCCTTGCGGCCACAAGCACCTCAAGCTTGCGTGTATACCAATTTCACCATTCGCCCGACAACAAAAATCGTTAATTACTTAACGACTTTTTCTTTCAGTTTTTTCTTATACCCGGAACGCAAATAATAAAGTTTAGCTCTTTTAACTTCGGCCTGTTTCTTAATTTCGATTTTAGTGATAGTCGGCAAATTAAGCGGAAATATTTTTTCCACCCCGATACCTTCGGAAACTTTCCGAACGGTAATCGTCGCGCCGGTTTCCTTGTTATGTTTTCTGGCGATAATCATCCCTTCGAAATACTGAATTCTTTCTTTTTCCTCTCCTTTAGAGTTCAGCTCTTTAATTTTTTGGTGAACCCGGACGGTCATTCCTGGTTTCAATTCTAATTTGGTCTCAACCATATGGTTTAAAATTATATAAACGAGATCGGTTAAATCTCGTTTTTAATGCTTATTTAATGGTTCTATATTATAATTAATTTTTCTTATTGTCAAGCCTATATTTAAAGACTAGAATTTCTCCAATTTATCCTTTGTCCAGTCGTAAACTGCTGTAAATACCTGCTCCGGAGTTAAATTAGTGGTATCCAGATAAAAATCATAATTTTTCGAATCGTAGACCTCGATATTATAATACTGGCGATAGCGGCGGCGATCGCTGTCTTTACGCGCCAGAGCGCTCGCCATCACTTCCTGCCAACTATTAAGATCATCGCCTTCATTTCGGTTATTGTTTTTCCGCTGTAAACTTTTAAAAATCCGTTTTGCCCCTTCTTCCGGGCTGACATCAAGATATATCTTCAAAGAATTAGGGATAAAATACCAGGAAGTTCGGCCCTCAATAATGAAATTATCCTGTTTTTCACTTAATTCTCTTTGATATTCGTCAACTTCTTTGTCGGTCGCCGGGTCGTTTTCCCCTAATTTATTATACTCCGCCAAAGTCATTCCTCTTTTTTTGGCCGCTTCCCGCCTTAATCCGCCCATATAATATCTCGGCCAAGCTAACTTATCGGCCAACATCTGGGCAATGGTGCTTTTGCCGGACCCGGCGGCGCCGCTCAGGGAAATAATCATAATTTTAGCGATCTTATTGGTTGCTTTATTAATAAAAGTTTATTATATTGTATTATATATCAAATGACTTAAATAAAAAAGACAGGATTTTATGTATTTAGAAAAGCTGGAAATTCAGGGATTTAAATCTTTCGCCAATAAAAATAAATTGGTTTTTTCCGGTTTGGTTGACGGCCAAAAAAGAGGATTGACGGCCATTGTCGGCCCGAACGGTTCCGGGAAATCCAATGTCGCGGATTCTGTCCGCTGGGCCTTGGGCGAGCAAAGCATAAAAACTTTACGCGGCAAAAAAAGCGAAGATGTTATCTTCTCCGGTTCAGACAAGAAAAATCAGCTGGGACTGGCGGAAGTTTCCTTATTCTTAAACAATACTGAGACGGCTAAAAACAAAGCGGGTCAGCCGGAAACGATTGAACAGGAAGGCGATTTGGATCGGCTGATTTTAAGCTGTCCGGAGATAGTAATTACCCGCCGTTTATATCGGAGCGGCGAAAGTGAATATTTACTGAACAACAGCCGTGTCCGGTTAGCCGATATCCAGATGTTTTTAGCGAAAGCCAGCTTCGGCCAAAAAACTTATAGCGTTATCGGTCAGGGTTTGGTGGAAAATTTTCTGAATACTTCGGCGGCAGAACGCAAAGACTTTTTCGACGAGGCGACCGGCGTCAAGCAATTTCAAATAAAACGCGACTCCGCCCTAAACAAACTGGAAAACAGTTATGAAAACTTACAGCAAGTGGACATGCTCTTAAGCGAAATAAAACCGCGCCTTAAAAGCTTGACCCGCCAAGTGGAAAAACTCAATAAACGCAGCCAGATTGAAAAAGAACTGAAGGCCAATCAGCTTGATTATTATCATAAAATCTGGGGGGAAGCCAACGATAAATTAGATAGTTATAATACCCGCTATCTGGAGAGAGAAAAGATTAAGCTGGAGCGGGAAAAAAAATTCTCCAAACTAAGCGAGGAATTGGATAGAATAAAGATAACCGATCATAACCGGGAAATAAACAGTCTTCAGTTACGCCTGCGGGAACTCTATGACGCTAAAAATCAGGAGCTTAAACAGTTGACTAAAATCCAGGCGGAATTGGAAATGAATTTCGAGTCTCAGGGGCAATTTGATCTATCCTGGTTAAGCGCCAAAGAAGCCGAGCTGAATGCGGAAACCGAAAAAATCGAAAACGAATTAGCGACGCTGGCGAAAAATCAGGATTGGAAAGAAGAAAAAGAATTGACCGCTAGGCTTAACCGTCTGAACCGCGAATTAGAAACGGCGGGCGCCGAATTAAAAAAAGCCAGCGCCAATCTGACTGAAAAAACCGCCAGCGGACGGAAACGGGAGCAAACCCGGGAAGAAATTAATAAAATTATTATCGACTTCTTGGCGCGACTGGAAGAAATCGACGTGCTGGAAGATTTAGAAACGATAAAAAAACTTCTACAAGAGGCCCAACAAGAATTTAAACATAAAATCAAAGATTTTTTGGAAACGGGCGATTCCGCTAAACTTCAGGAAATCCAAGGAATCAAAGAAATTCAGGAAAAAATAATTAACTTAAACGAGGATAAACAAGCGGTCAGTGCCGCTTTGAGCGAAGGCCGCTATAAATTATCCGCCCTTAACGAGCGCTTTAAACTATTGACCGAAAAAAAAGAACGGACAAAACAGGATCTGGCGGAAATTAAAAATAAAATTTCCAAGCAAACGGCGCCGCGCGCCGCGGCGAAAATTAGCGGCGAGAAAGAAGAAATTAATCAAAAAACCGATAAAATAAACGAACAGATTAAAGAGCTGGAGCGACAGCTGGAAGGACTTGAGGCCGCCAAAGACCAGGAAAAATCTTTAATCTTTGACTATCAGAAAAATCTGCAAGCCTTGCAAGGAGAAATTAACTCGCTCAACAACGAACTAAGCGATTGGAAAATAAACGCCGCCCGGGAAGAAACCCGGCTGGAAGATTTAGAGGCGAACATCCGCAACAGCGGACTGGAACTGGCGGAAATAAAAAATCACCAACTGGCCGAAACCGAAATCGACCTGGAACGCGCCAACCGAAAAATAGCGGAATTTAAAAATCAGCTGGAACAAATCGGCGGCATTGATCCGGAAACCGAGAAAGAATACCGGGAGACCAAAGAGCGTTATGATTTTTTAAGCCGGCAAACCGATGATCTCAATAAGGCAATTAAATCTTTGGAAGAAATAATTTATGAACTTGATTTGAATATCAAAAACCGTTTTGATCAGGAATTTAAGGTAATTTCCGAAAAATTCAACGATTACTTCAAAATCTTATTCAACGGCGGAACGGCAAAAATATCCAAACTGATGATTGAAGATTTGGAAAAAGAAGAAGCCAAAAACAATCCGGCCGGAACGGGCGGGACGGCGGAAATAAATATCAATAACGGCCTGACCCCAGGAGAAAAGGAAATAAAAAATGAGGTGGATGAAAAATTAAAAACTATAAAATTTCTCAGAAAACATAACGCTGTCGGCTTGGCGGGTATTGAAATCCAGGCGACGCCTCCGGGCAAAAAAATCCAAACCGTGACAATGCTTTCCGGCGGTGAACGAGCTTTGACCGCTATCGCCCTTATTTCCGCTATCATCAGCGCCAATCCTTCGCCTTTCGTAATTTTGGATGAAGTCGATGCGGCGCTGGATGAGGCTAATTCCGAACGGCTGGCGAAAATTCTCGACGATTTGTCCGATAAGACTCAATTCATCGTCATTACCCACAACCGCGCCTCAATGCGCCGAGCCAGTATTTTATACGGCGTGACCATGGAATCGGATGGGGTCAGTAAATTATTAAGTGTTAAATTGGACGATTTGAAAAAATAAGATATTTTTTAAAAAAAATTTAATTTTACTTTAACGGGCATTCGTTATAATAAAACCGCTCTTGAGGAGAGCGGTTTTTTGATTCTATAAACTTTCACCCGAATACTATGCCCACTAAAATTTTAACAGCCGCTTTAAACGGTTTGGAGGCGACGATTATCGCTGTCGAAGCTGACGCGGGCGGCGGTGATTTCGGCCAGATTACGATTGTCGGCCTGCCGGATACAGCGGTTTCTGAAGCTAAGGAAAGGGTAAGAAGCGCCCTGCGTAATTGCGGTCTACCTTATCCCCGCCGTAAAATTACCGTAAATCTGGCACCGGCGGATTTAAAAAAACATGGTCCGTCTTACGATCTGCCGATTGCCGTCAGTATCCTGGCGCTTAAAAATAACTTTTCTGTCGACTCGGCTGACTGTCTTTTAGCCGGCGAATTGTCGTTAACCGGCGAAGTCCGGCCGATAAACGGCGTCTTATCGATTGCCTTGTCTGCCAGTCGGGCGGGAATAAAAAACCTGTTCATACCCGAAAAAAACACCGCCGAAGCCGGCCTGGTCAAAAAACTTAAAATTTTTCCGGTCAAAAATTTAAAACAGCTCATCAACCATTTAAACAATAAAGAGCTAATTTTGCCGTTTACGGCAAAAACGATAAAAGAGCCGGAAACCCGATATGATTTTGATTTAATAAACATTAAAGGTCAGGAAAAAGCCAAACGTGCCCTGGAAATTTCAGCGGCCGGTGGCCATAATCTTTTATTTTCCGGACCGCCCGGATCCGGCAAAACCTTGCTGGCCAAAACCGTTCCCAGCATTTTACCGCGATTAACCGAACCGGAGAAATTAGAAATAACTAAAATCTACAGCGTCGCCGGAGAACTAAAAAACAATTTTTCTTTAATCGCCGCCCGACCTTTTCGTTCGCCGCATCACAGCGCTTCGGCCATTGCCCTCGTGGGCGGCGGCTCTTGGCCGCGGCCGGGAGAAATTTCTCTAGCACATCGCGGCGTCCTGTTCTTGGATGAATTTCCGGAATTTTCCCGATCGGCTTTGGAAAATCTCCGACAACCCTTGGAAGAAGGCTTGATTACTATCAGTCGAGCCGCCAGTTCCTTGCTCTTTCCCGCGAAATTTACTCTACTAGCCGCCATGAATCCCTGCCCATGCGGCTACTTGGGCGATAAAGGCCAAACCTGCGTTTGCTCGCCGCAACGAATTGCCAACTACCGGCGACGACTGTCCGGACCGATTATTGACCGAATTGATTTGCATGTCGGCGTCGGCCGAATCAGCCCGGAAAAGTTAAACGAAGCCGGCGCCGAAGAAACTTCTTCTCTGGTTCGAAAAAGAATCGAAGCGGCCCGGAAAATACAGGCAGGCAGGTACAAACATCAAACGTTTTTGACCAATGCCGAAATGACCGGCGTCAGTGTTAATGATTTTTGTCGCCTGGATGCCGCTGGCAGCCGGTTTTTGAACGCGGCGGCGGAAAAAATAAGCTTGTCCGCTCGTTCTTACTTCCGGATTTTAAAGCTGGCACGGACAATCGCCGATTTGGCGGCGGAAAAACATATCTTGACCGGCCATCTCGCCGAAGCTTTGCAATACCGTCCTAAACTCTAAAATTAGCCGGCTGTTTCCGCCCGTCCGCCCAATTCGAGGAGTCCGGGCGGAAATGGTTGGAATAATCAGGCTATTTTTGCTATAATAATATTATCCTGTAAATTGTTGGCTTTAAAATTCAACTGGTATTTTTAATCTTATAATTTTAATATGTTTAAAAAAATAACCGTCTTATTTTTGCTGATTGTCTGTCTGTTAACTTCTGGCTTCGGTTGTAAAATAACCGACCCCAAAACGCAAGCGGCCATGGAACCCATTACTCTTACTTATTGGCGCGTTTTTGACGACTCCGACGCTTTCCAGGAAATTATTGAAAAATATAAAACTCTTCATCCTTTTATCACAATCGAATATCGGAAATTACGCTATGAGGAATATGAAGCCGAATTGTTAAACGCCTTAGCAGAAGATCGCGGTCCGGATATTTTTTCCATCCATAATACTTGGATAAAAAAATATCAATCAAAGCTGGCGCCCATGCCGGAAACGATCAGTATCGTCTACCCGGTCATTCAGGGAACGATTAAAAAAGAGACTATTCCCGAATTGCGAACCACCAAAAGCTTGTCTCTAAAAGAATTAAAAGATAATTTCGTGGACGTGGTCAGCTATGATGTTATTTTGGAAGACGGTAAAGTTTACGGATTGCCTTTATCCGTCGATACGCTGGCTATGTTTTATAATAAAGATTTGTTTAATAATGCCGGCATCAGTCAGACGCCGCAATATTGGAATAAGGAGTTCCTCCAGGATGTTAAAAAATTGACGAAACAAGACCCAAAAAAGGGAATAATTCAGGCCGGCGCCGCTTTGGGCGGCAGCACCAATATTAACCGTTTTAGCGATATTCTTTCCGTCCTGATGATGCAAAACGGATCAATAATGATGACTGACAGCGGCCAGGTCATGTTCAACGCCGTGCCGCCGACCAGCAAAGACAATAATTATAATCCCGGTCTGGAGGCTCTGCGTTTTTATACCGATTTTTCTAACCCCTTAAAAGAATCCTATTCCTGGAACAATGATTTGCCTAATTCTTTGGAAATGTTCATTGGCGGCAATCTGGCTATCATGTTCAGTTATTCTTACGATTTGGAAACAATCAAAGCGCGGGCGCCAAAACTTAATTTTTCCGTCGCCAAACTGCCACAAATTGAAGGCAACCCGCCGACCAACGTTAACTTTGCCAATTACTGGGTAGAATCTGTTTCCAAAAAAAGTCCGCATCCGGATGAGGCTTGGGATTTTATCCAATTTATAACCAAAGAAGAACAGGCTAAAAGTTATTTGGAAAAAACCAAACGGCCGACCGCTTTGCGTTCTTTGGTCGCTTCCCAGAAAGAAGACAATGAAATCGGAATTTTTGCCGATCAGGTTTTGACCGCCAAAAGCTGGTATAAAGGTTTAAATGCCGCCGCCGCCGAAGACGCCATCAAAGAAATGATTGAAACGATGATAAAGAATACCGGGGAAAAAATCCAAACCATCCTCAATACCGCCGCTTCTAAAGTCCAGCAAACCGTCAAATAAAAAAATTCAGTCCGCTTAAATATCTTCTATGTTCAAAAAAAATATTTTTTTCGCCATTTTCCTCGGTCTCTTCCTGATTAATATTTCTTCAGCCTTCGGACAAGGGATACTACCTGAAGCCACTGGCGATATCACCGTTGTCAAAGACAACCAAACCGGAGAAGTAGTGTGGAGCAACTGCCCCAGCGGCGATCGAAACGATTGCGGCTTATACACCGTGAATGATTTTGTTTCCTTGGCCATTAACGTTTCCAAATGGATTTTGGGAATTGTCGGGTCGCTATCCCTGGTAATGTTTATCTACGGCGGCTTTATGTTCCTGATTTCCGCGGGCTCAAGCGACTCGATTGCCAAAGCCAAAAAGATAATCATCGCGGCCGTAGTCGGTTTAATCATAGTTTTCTCCAGTTATCTGATCATAAAATTCGTCTTAAGTTCTATCGGCCTTAATTGGAACGGAGAAGTGGAACAGCCCGCTAAGGTATCGGCCGAAACTGTCGTTAAAACTCTGGCGTAATAAAAATGAACATTTTTACTCCTAAAAAACTGCCGCTGGAAGAAACCATTGGCGAAAAAATGCGCCAGGCGCGACATATTAAAAATCTAAAAGTCGAAGATATCGCCAGGAAAATTGGCATCCGGCCGGAATATTTAATCGCCTTGGAAGAAGAACGTTTTGACCGTCTGCCCGCCGGATTATACGGCAAGAATTTCCTGAAAGAATACGCCGCTTTTCTGAAACTTGACCACAAAGAGATATTAAAAAATTTAAACGACCGCACCAACTACAATGAACCGACCGACCCCTTCTCCCAAAAAATAGTAAAAAAAAGCAAATTTATTATTTTTCCAAAAATAATCAGAAATACCTTAATCGCCCTGGCCGTCTTAATCTGCTTCCTGTACTTAATTTTTTACTTTAAGAAAATTATTTTCCCGCCGTTCTTAGAGATCACTCAGCCAGAAAAAAACCTGCTGACCGCCGATTCTTATATGACGATTACGGGCTCAACTGAACCGGAAGCGGAAGTAAAAATTAATCAGGAAACAGTTTTAAACAACAATAACGGCCGATTTTCCCAAACCGTTAATTTAAAAAAAGGGTTGAATAATATCATCATCACGGCCAAAAAAAAATACAGCCGGGAAAACACCGTCACCCGCCAAATTTTAGTAAAATAAATAATATCAATATGCTGGGAATAAAAAGGACTGTCTTATTTGACATTAAGACAATATTAAGTAAGATGGATATAGGCGAAAGACAGCAGGTAGCGGAACTGGGCTGTGGTAATTTCGGTTTTTTCGCCTTTCCGCTGGCTCGCTTGGTCGGCCGGCAGGGGAAAGTCTACGCTGTGGACATTTTAAAATCAACTCTGGAAGAAATAAAAAAAGAGGCAGTTAAAGATAACTTGCCGCAAATTATTCCGATTTGGAGCAATTTAGAAATTTTTAAAGCAACTAATATCGAAACCAACAGTCTGGATAATGCTTTTTTAATCAACACCTTGCACCAATCGGATAAAAAAATAGAAATTCTGCGCGAAGCGATTCGTCTTCTAAAAAGAGGCGGCAAACTATTGATAATCGAATGGAAGAGTATTGATTCCCCTCTGGGACCGGCGGCGGAAAAGCGCGTTAAAATCGAATCGTTAAAAAATGTTACCGCCAAGATTGGCTTGGACATTAAAGAAGAGTTTGAAGCCGGTCCTTATCATTACGGCTTAATTTTAATTAAATTATAATCTTTCAAATATGGGAAATTTTCTCACCCTGAATTATTGGTTCAATCTGCGGCCGGAAACCTTGTTGCCGCTCGCCCAAAAAATCTTTATCGGCGCGATTATCCTGGCGGTTGTCTTGGCGATTATTGTCGCAATTCTTAAAAACCGCGGTGGTATTTATCGCGGCTTATTAAAACGGTTCTACGCCTTCTTCGTCAGCAACGCGGTTATCGGCGCAATCTTCTTTTTCTTCAATTACGAATCAATTCCCTTTTTGTCCGCCCGTTTCTGGCTCGGACTGTGGGCGATAACTATGATTGTTTGGCTGGTTTCTGTCCTTAAGGGACTACAAAAAATCCCTGGCCAGAAAAAACAGCAAGAGCAGGAAAAAGAATTAAAAAAATATCTTCCCCAGTAATCCCCTGCTTATTTAAAAATCCTGGCGACAACTCAGCCCCTTTTTAGGGGCTTTTTGTTGCCCCGAGCCTTTATTCTTATGCCTGTATGACTAATCAAAAAATCTTAGGGAACCGGGGCGAAGCCTTGGCGAAAAAATATTTGACGGCTAGCGGCTACCGGATTATCACCGGTAATCATAAAATCGGGCGAGCGGAAATTGACCTGATTGCCCAAAAAGATAAGCAGTTGATATTCATAGAAATAAAAACCCGGCTTAAAACCGCGGACAGTATTTTCGAGAACCCGGTTTCTCCCCGGCAAACAAAAATTTTAAAGCGAGCAATCAATGAATATTGTTTTAAAAATCACGCTAGTTCAAATACGGCGCGTTTAGATTTAATCTTTATTCTGGTGGACTTAAAAACAAGAAAAGCGGATCTTAAACATTATCGCGATATCTTCTGATTTTTTTCAAACGGATACGCAGACCAATCAAATTTTTTGCAAAAACCCAGGAATCAATCCAGACCCTGATTTTGCTCGCTTTTTTATCGTATCTGTTTTCCCGCCAATCAACGGGTATTTCTTTAATCCGAAAACCACGACACCAAGCTGATATTACTAATTCCGTGTCAAAAAACCAATTATTGTCTTGCCAGAACGGCGCGATCTGCCGGAAAAGCTCTCGACTGATCGCCTTAAAGCCGCATTGCAAGTCACTATAACGGTGTCCCAAAATCAAACGGGAAAAATGGTTGTAAACCCGGGAAACGATACTCCGCGACCAGGAACGGCTGGTTTTAGATTCCGGCAACAGTCGCGAACCCATAACCAAATCGGCAGAGCCATCCAAGAGGGGGGTAATCAAAGCCGAGATATTGTCTAAAGCGACGGCTAGATCAACATCCATAAAGACCAAAACATCGGCCGAACTCTGAAAAAAATAGTATCTCAAAGCTAACCCTTTGCCACCCGGTTCGATATTTTCCATTTTAAAACGGCCGCCGCCGGTTTTTACTAATTCCGCGGCGATCAGGGAAGAAGTATCGTCGGAGCCGTTGACGATAATTACAATTTGCCAATCGGCCGCCAGCGCCCGGGTTTCTAAAAAAGATTTGAGCTTTAAGGCGTTAGCTTGTAAAATTTTAGCTTCGTTTCTGACCGGCAAACAAAAATCAATTAACATATTTACTCATTTTTAACATAAATTATGGCGGTCGGATCGTAATAAATCGGGTGCCAATCAGCGGCGGAAAGCAAATAATCCCGCAAATTATTGACGGTCGCCAAGTCTTCGTCTCTGATTCCAAAAATCACTTTCTCCCAATTCCTAATCTTAATTTTTTTTTCTTTGGCGGGAATCAATATCAATCCTATCTGATATTTTTCTAATTTTTCTTTGGCCTCGCCTTTTTTAAAAAAATCCAAATACTCTTCAAGAAAAGTATGGCCGGCGAATATCGTCTGGGGCAAGCGGCCGTCAATAAATAATTTTCTTTCCGAATAGGACCAAATCAAATATCCACCCCAGGCATAATCGTTAAAAATATTCCGGGAATAATAAGACGGGTTATTCTTTAAGAATTCAATCGCCTGGCAGGGGTAGTTGGAACAATAAGAAGCGAAAGGATTTTTAGTCAACTTAACAACAGTTAATTGTAAAAACGCGGCTAAAAATAAACAAAATGAGAGAAAAAATTTTAGCCAACCGTTTAAGAGCCGAGCTTTATCAACGGTCGCGGTTTTAAAAATTGTGCCGTAGACTTCGATTAAAAATAAAAAAGTAGCCACGAACAGCAGTGGAAAGTGCCGCCGCGATTTAAAACTTAAAAAGACGAACAAAACAACCAAGAAAAAAGTCCACAAATTAACCTTGAATTTCTTTTCGCCGGAAAAGGCGGCGTAATAAATATAAAAAATCAAAGCAAAAACCACGATTGCCAAATAAATAAGCTGCCAATATTGAAAAGGAAAATTAAACTGCGACAACCACTCCTGAATATGCGCTTGATAATACGTATGGCGATAACCGCTTAAAAAAGAATATAAACCTAATTTATAGGGAGTAAATAAGGTCACGATGAAAGAGAAAATAATCGCGCCGGAAAAAATTATCATTTCTCTAAAAGCTAAAACCCGGGAAAAATCCAGCCAATCTAAGCGTCTTAGCCGCACCAAAATCTTCTCCCCGATTTTTATTGCCAGCCAGGCCGCCATGATAAAAAATCCGATCAAGAAACTGGCATGCAGACAAGCCCAGAGGTACATAAACGGCGGCAAAAGTAACAAAATTTTCCAATTCTTATATTTATTGTAACGCTCCAGCAGTAAAAACAACAAGAGCAAAAATAACAGCCCGAGTTCTTGTACCCGAACGCCGAAATGAGGCAAAGAGGCGATGACGGCGAGAAGCTGAAAAAAAACTATCTGACCGGGCGAAGTTTCCGGCCGAAAACGATAAACCGCGCGGTTAAGCAAAATTAAAACCAAAATTATTAACAAAGCGAAGCCGACCGTCAGGCTTGGATAGCCGCAATGATTATAAATCTCATAAACAATTAAATTACTAAGCCATTCATGATCAACCCAATCGCCGGTAAAAGTATAATTAAAATGATTAGCCACCGGAACAGCTCCGGTTTGAGCTATTTCCTGGCCAACTTTTAAATGCCAACCCAAATCAGGATCAAGATAGCTTGAAGAACCCCTCAACAGCAAACAAAAAACAAAAAAATAGAAAAAAAACCAAAAAAACCAGTTAAACCGAGATTTTCTGATTTTCAGGGGTAAATTTAACATAAAAATTAGCTAAAACAAGCGATTATAACCTTATTCTAACATAGGCTGATTTATTTGTCTTGTTTAAAATTATGTGCTAAAATTAGAGATGTAAAATTTAAAAAACTAAAAACTAGAAAGGCGGTGAAATATGAAAAAAACTTACAAACAACTGATCTCTTTGGCCATCGTTTCGACCTTGGTCTTACCGGTAGTGGCTTTGGCTCAGGCTAATTTCGGCTTAAACGAAATCAATAACGGCTTGAACAATTCCTTGACCAGTTCCGACCCGAGAACCGTTATCGGCCGGGTTATCAACATCGCTTTAAGTTTCTTGGGCGTAATCGCGGTGGGCATTATCTTAATCGGCGGTTTCAAATGGATGACGGCGGCCGGGAACGAAGAGAAGACGAGCGAAGCTAAAAAATTATTGGGCGCCGGCGTTATCGGTTTAGTTATCATCTTGGCGTCTTGGGGCATAGCGACTTATTTGCTGAGCACTTTCGCCAGCCAACTTAACGGATAAATAATCGGTTCTTATTGCTTATAGGTGATCCTCATCTTCGATGGGGGTTACTGCTCTAAGCCGGAAACCATTTCCGGTTCAGAGCAGTAATAAATTTTTCTACTATGAAAAAAAAGCTGTCTTTTATTTTTCTCCTATTTATTTTATCCGTTTCTTTATTTTTACCGGTTGCCGGAGCCAATTTTTCTTTAGCCGCTCCGGTCAGCGATACTCTTGAAGGCTTGGACATCTCTGCCAACGAAGTTTCCGCTTTCGAACCGCAAACTTCAGGTTCGTATGGAACAGACTTCTTGGCCACTAAAGCCGGCCAAATTGTCGGTCTAATCCTTTCTTTCGTCGGCGTCCTGTTTTTAATTTTGATGATTTACGCTGGCATTATGTGGATGACCGCCAGCGGCAACGAACAACAGATAAGCAAGGCAAAATCCCTGCTAATCAACGCGATTATCGGAATTATCGTCGTTTTTGCCGCCTACGCCGCGGTTTCTTTCTTGGGAACGGAACTCTCAAAATAATGAAAAATAAAATTATAAAAAACCTAATCGTCGGCAGTCTGGCCTTGATTATTTTCCTAGTCGGTTTCAGTTTCTCGTCCGCGCAGGATGAAGACAACGGCAGCTACAATTTTGTCGAAAACAGCGGCTTGACCAAATCGGCCGATCGGGCCGGTTATGATATTTCATCTTCGGCGACTACGCTGGAGGGTATAATCAGCACGGCTATCTATGCTATCCTGGGACTTATCGGCGTTGTTTTTATGGGTCTCGTAATCTACGGCGGCGCGACCTGGATGACCGCTCAAGGCAACGAGGAGAAAGTTAAAAAAGCTAAGGGGATAATAACCAGCTCCCTTATCGGATTAGTCATTACTTTGTCCGCTTACGCCATCAGCTATTTCCTGATCAGTTACTTTTGGAAAATATGAAAAAAATAAAGATTCTATTTTTACCAATCCTTTTTTCTCTTTTAGCCTTTACCGCCGTTAACGCCGCTATCCTTTCCGGCGAAAAAATGACTGATTTTAATAAAAACGTGACGACAACGGCTTCAACCATCGGACTCAACACCGCCTCTTCACTAGAAGGAATTATCAGCACCATAATCCGAATTGTCCTGGCGGTCTTAGGAACAATTTTCCTTATTTTAACTTTTATGGCCGGTAATAGCTGGATGCGAGCCGATGGCAACGAAGAAATCGTTAAAAAAGCCAAAGAAACTATCATTAACTTATTAATCGGGCTGTGTCTGATTCTGGCGGCTTACGCCCTGAGCTCTTACCTAGGCGGATTATTGGCCA
>Ga0265297_10008376_pt1 | contig 13819 bp, 23 predicted proteins | sample Munlanlwell13791_FD_192502 | JGI IMG/M metagenome (GOLD analysis project Ga0265297, IMG submission 192502) | Leachate microbial communities from a municipal landfill in Southern Ontario, Canada - Leachate well 137-91 | ecosystem: Engineered > Solid waste > Landfill > Unclassified | place... | reverse complement strand
CCCACGCCCTTATATATTACAGCGCACAACGCCGATTTAGGTTTCACGCTTTCGCTAGAAATCAAAAGCATGAAACACTTACTAGAAATAATCGAATCCCGTTTTCTAGACCCTGAATTTTCACATTTTCGTTTTATCGGCTGGAACGCGAATAACTTTGACGTGTATTTTGTCGCGGCCGCGTTGCTACAATCAGACGATTATATTCTCCGGCCCTATCTCACTAAAAATAAAAAGGTGCGCGGCCTGAAAGTAATCAGCAAGGAAAACGAAAAAGTGTATTGGGAGTTTCTAGATGGAATGAGTATGACCGGCATAACGAAGCCCCTAAAAGACTTCCTAAAAGTCTTCGCGCCAGATTATCAAAAGCTCGACCCGATTGATTGGGAAAAAGAAACCTTTAATCCGCAAGATTCGCAACACGTTGAATACGCGCTCCGGGATTCGGTCGGCTTATGGCATGGCCTAATTGCTGCCGAAGCAATCACGAAAGAGCATTTTAATATCGGCTTACAGCCAACAATCGGCAATCTCGGGATTAAGGTTTTCCAATCTCACATGCCCGAAAAAGTCCAAGTGTGGGCGCTACCGGGCGAGGTTACGGCGATTGTGCGCGATTACGTGATGCGCGGCGGCTTCTGCTTTTGCGCCCGGAAATATCACGGTCCAGTGTGGAAATACGACATTAATCAGGCGTACGCCGCCGCCATGCGGGAAAGTTGGCTTCCTGCCGGCTCATGTATTCACACAAAAACCTATAACAAATATGCAAAGTGTGCGATATACAAAATAGACGCGACAAATCCTAAAAATAAAGTTCCGTTCTACTGGCGAGATTCCGAGCAAAAAGCCCAATTCAGTCTAGACAAGCTGCGCGACTGCTGGATAACGTCTACAGAATTTCAGCAGTTAGAGAAAGAGAAATGGAAAATACACGTCCAGGAAGGCTATTTTTGGGACGATTATTTTCGCATGACCGAATACGTCAGCAAACTTGAAAACCTGCGCGTTAACGGTCCAGGCGGGCCAAAATCCGCTCAAGGTGAAATGGTTAAAGCCATCGGAAATAATTCATACGGTAAAACGGTAGAACAACTGGAAGGCTTAGAGTTGCTCTTAAGCAAAGAATGTCCCCCTGATTATTCGCAGTATCAGGACGACGACGATTTATTCAAACATATCTGGTTTAAATTTACTGACCCCGCGCAACGTGAATATCACCAGCCGCATGTTGGCGCTTTCATTACCGCTCAAGTTCGCATGGTGCTACGCCGCGCCATCCTGCTCAATCCTGACGCATGGCTCTACGCTGATACTGACGGAATCATGTTCACCGAACCCGTACCGCTCGAAATCAGCAATACTGAATACGGCAAGTGGAAGAAGGAAGCCGAGGGCGAGGTTTACCGCCTGATAACCAAAAAAGTCTACGCCAACGAAGACGCTAGCGAAAAACATGCCAAAGGCGTCAACATTAAACGCTTGACAAGCGATGACTTTGAGAAGTGGTTTAACGGTGCATCCCCCGTACAGGTCCAGACGCAGCGTAACAACTTCCTGCACGTGATGACCGGCGGCGAAATGTTTTTCGAGCGTACAAAAGTTGGACAAAAATTTACATAATTTGCTTGACACTCTAAACAGTAAGCCTAGAATTACCACGTCGCAGCAGCAACTTTGCCGACAAACCAAACTTCAGGGGCAATGCCCCGCCACACTTTGAAAGGGTTCAAAATGTCCGAAATTCTCCGCAAGCTGACTATCAAGGCAATCGGTTGCAAGCCCGACTTCAACAAATTGCTTGAAACCGAAGGCAAGAAAATGAAGCTCGCCAAAATCTACGGCATTGCTCGCAAGGCAAAACCGGATTCCAGCGAGTACGGCAACTTTGTCCGATTTACCGGAAGTTTCCGCGCCGTCAATCTTGACACTGGCGAAATCTACGAATCCGGAGCAATGATTCTGCCGGGAGTCGCGCAGGATTTGCTCGCCGCCGCGTTGGATAACGACAGTGTTACAGACGTTCAATTTGGCTTTGAAATTGGTATCGCTTACGCGCCTGACGTGGTGACGAAATACGTTTACACCGTGGAAAGCATGATCAAGCCCGCTGAAAACGACCCCATGCTTATGCTCGAAAAACAGCTTGCCGCCCAAGCCGCGCCCGCGCTTGCCGCTCCCGCTGCTGAAAACGCCCCCGCTCCCGACGCTGGCGCGGCCCCCGAATCCGCGAAGAAACCCGGCAAGAAATGACCAAAATCATCATTTCCGCAACGGCTAACGCTTGCCGCGAGTGTGAAGCGTGGAGCGAATCCCCCGCGAATCCGGGCAACGGTCAATGCCGCAAGCATCCCCCGCAAGCGGCACTCGTTCCGCAGCAAGGTATCGGCGGCGCGGGTTTGGCTGTCGTTTCCTACTGGCCCGAGACTCGGGCAGGGGACGGATGCTTTGAATTCTTCGACAAACAACTTTACGGCGACGAAGAAACTCAAGAGCAATTGAAGCTTTCTTGAAGCTTTCCCGAAGTTTGAAGTAACATAGGGGCGGGTAATACCGCCCTTTTTCTATTGGATAAACGCAATGGCCGCCCCAAGAAAACCCCCCACGCAAACTGTCGTTATTGACGACGCCGAACGCGCCGCCCAAATCGCCTACGGTCGCGCAATGGCTGAACGTGGCGAAATTTATGACAATCTTCCCGTCATAAATCAGCCGCAAGCCGCGCCCGTTTCGGAAGAAGAAACCGACGACATGGCGCTATCAAATTTGCTCGCTCAATTGGGCGGGCCAGGAAGTGAGGCGAAGGTAAATGTTTATCAGTTGGATGCTCAGAAGAATAAAGCATTTGTGGGCGCGTTTACGCCCGAAGAATTCACGCTTGAGCTTGTTCAACAACAATACGGCCCCGGCGATTACGAAATTAGAGTGTACAAAGACGGTCGCCTTGTTACCCGCAAAATCCTCAGAATCGCCGCGCCCAAAGCCGGGAATGTACAAGGTTACGCTCCCCCGCCAGCGCAGGAAACGGCGAAAATTGTTGAAACAATGAACGCCGGTTTTCGTGAACTCGGAAACATGTTTGCTACGGCGCTGGGCCAGCTTGCCCAAAATCAGCGCCCGCAAGAATCGCGCCAAGACATGCTAAAAGAAATGCTCATGTATAAAGAGCTATTCGCCAGCAATCAGCCCGCCGCGCCAGCCGTTGACCCAATGACCATGTTTAACACGGCGTTAGAACTTGCCGAAAAAATCAAGCCCCGCGAGGGTGACATAGGAACGGGCGAAATGATTATGGAAGCAATGAAAACTTTCGGTGCGCCGTTAGCCGCTGCCGTAAGCCGAGCGCAGCAACCGCAACAAATGGGCCATGTAATGAACGTGCCACAACTTCAACCGCCCGTTATGCCTAACCCTATCGCGCCAATTCCGCAACACGAAACCGCACAACCCGCCCCGCAACAAAACGAGGATGAAATGAATTTAGCTAAACGCATGTATTTTAATTTGCTTGTGTCAAACGCCAAACAAGACAACGATACTTTCACTTACGCAAACATGGTGCTTGACCTTGTGGGCGAAGACGAAACTTTGCAGATGCTGAACTCGCCCGACTGGTTTGAGCAACTTTGCAAAGAAGACTCCCGCTGTGCTGAATACCGCCCCTGGTTCGAAAAACTCCGCGAAAACATTTTCGAGTTGACAAAAGAGGAAGAACCGGATATTTCTACGGGAACAGTGATTCCCGCCGCCCCTTAATGCACTTCGACAATCGCCCCCGCCAGCCGTTAACCGCCACGTTACAGGCTATTCCTGACGGAAAAGCGGGGACGATTGCCACTCTAAAAATCATGCGCGACGTGACAAACGCCGCGAAGCGTGCTCTCCCGATTCGCTCGCTCGCTGTTCAAATCACGAACGGCGAATACCAAAAAGATTGGCTGAATGAAATTAAGCGAATCCATCAATTTGTGCGCGATGAAATCCGCTACGTGCGCGACGTGCGCGACGTTGAAACAATTCAAACGCCCGAAGCCACGCTTAAAATCAAAGCGGGCGATTGCGACGACAAAAGCACGCTGCTTGCCGCGCTGCTTGAAAGTATCGGGCATCCCACGCGATTTGTGGCTGTCGGCTTTCAGCCTGACGACTTCGCACACGTATTAGTCGAAAGCCGAATCGGCGCTAAATGGATTCCGCTTGAAACAACGGAACCTGTCCCCGCTGGCTGGTATCCTAAAGGCGTTGTTTCGCGCCTTGTAATTCACAATTGAGAGGGCGCGAATATGTATATCCCCAATAACCGGCCGCATGGTCTGGGCGACCAAAGCCAGCAACAAAGCCAGCAACAAAGCGTTGATAATCGCGTGGCGACTCAAGTTTCGCCGCAAATTTCACCCATTTTTCAACAACAATTCCAACCGTCAAACTCCGCATTGACCGCCAGCACATCGCAAACGTTGCCGGGAATGCCAACAACTGACGGCGGTTATAACAATGGCTTCCCCGTTGCCGCGAACACTCCCACAAATAACGCGCTTACGAGTGCTAAACCCGATTACGTCAAATACGCGCTTTGGGGCTTGGGGCTTGTTGCCGTTTTTGCGGCCTATAAAATGTATCGTCGGAATCAGGCAAATTAAATGCAAACGCTGTACGGCGTAAACCATGACGCGTGCATCCGAATGGGTGGCACGCCGGTTAACTGCGCGAATAACGGCTATGGGCCGAAAAATATCTGCATGTGTTATGTGCCGGACCCCGTCGCGCCCGTCGCGCCCCCGCCCAATTCAAACAACACAATTACGGTAACGCCCACGATTCAATCGCAGGTTTCGCCGCAAGTCTCGCCCGTATTTCAGCAGCAATTCCAGCCAACAAACTCGCCAGCGAACGCCAGCACGACGCAAAGCGCGCCAAGCGTGCAAACGACTAGCGCGGCGGATAAACTCGCGCAAGATCGTGCCGCATTCGAGGCGGAAAAGCTTGCCGCTGAACGGGAAAACTTCCGGCTTGAGCAAGAGCGATTGAAACAGCAGCAATTGCCCGCTGTTGCCGCGCCCGTTTATACCGCGCCCGTTTATACCGCCGCGCCCGTTGCCAGTTCATCGGGCGGGCTTCCGGCGCAGTTTGTGCCACCCGAAGAAGTCGCGCCGACTGTCGCCGCTGCCGCGCCCGTTGCGCCCGTTGCGGATAAGTCATATATTTATTACGGAATTGCGGCCCTTGCCGCTTTCGCTTTGTTTTCGAGAAAAGGGCGATGAAATGAAATTCAACCAAATAAACGGCTTAGGCGCTGACACGACAAGTTTTGATTGGGGCAGTCTGCTCGACAAAGCCGTAACCGGTTACACCCAAATTACAACGACGAAAAACGCTGCTGAAATCGCCAAACTGAACGCGCAAGCCGCGCAGGCGAAAGCGAATTATGACGCGCAAATCCAATATAACGCGGCACTCGCCACGCGCAACAATTCGCCCATTTATAACGGCAATGCCGCGCAAGAATTCGACATTATGCCGTTTGTGCTAATTGGCGGCGCGGCTGTTCTTTTGCTTTTCATGACTAAATAAGGGGACCGAAATGAATTACACCGAACGCTTGAGAATTGCCCGTTGGATTGCCACGAATAAGCCCGCGCTTTATCGTGAGGCACTCGCTGGTAAAAACAGCGGGAAAACTCGCGGTATGGCGGGAATGGGCTTAACACAGGCCGAGCAGATGGCAGCGGAAGACGCTTTTGTGATGGCTGGCCCTGCCAATGTCACGCCCGAAGCCGTCGCCTCGAATGTGGGTCTATTTGATAAGCTTTGGGCGAGTGCTCAAAAGGTCATGGCCGATTTGCCGGGCATGGCTGCGAACGCTGCCAAAATCACGCAAGCTCAGAACATTGCAAAATTGAACGTACAGCGTGCCGCGCAAGGCTTGCCGATGATTGCCGATTCTGGCGTGCCTGTAACCGTGGGCATTGACGCTGCAACGAAACAGCTTTTGATTTACGCGGGCCTGGGCGTTGTTGGTCTGGTTCTCGTTCTACGAGTGATGAAAAAATGAGCGATATTCTCCCCGATTTCAGCGCAGCAATTAACTCGCTCAAAGCTAAAGCGGGGGAATTCGTTAGCGTTTACAATACGTTTATCTCGTTTGAGCCAATCGTGCGAAACGACAGCGCCCTTTATTCCGAATGGCTTGACGTGAAACGCCGCGCCGAAGCGGTCCAGGGGACTATCTCATGGATTAATGCGCAGGTAGATGGCGCGGTTTCGTGGATTGGGAACACTACGGGCTTAAGCGGGATCTCCAGTATCGGCGCGATTCCGCTAATTCCTGTTGCGTATGTTGTCGGCGCTGTTGCGGCTTTGGGAATGGTGATTAACTCAATGTTGAATACCATTTACAAAGCGCAGGATTTGAAACGCCGGCTCGACATGATCGCTAATGGCACGCTTTCGGAAGACATGTTGAACAGTGCGACACCGGGCCTTTTCGGTGACTTGTCCGGCACGCTTTCGGGCGCGTTGAAACTGGCGATTATCGGTGGCGCGATTTATTTTATTGTGCCGAAACTTTTGGAAGGGATGAAGAAATGAAAGAGTTAAGCGCAAAGCTGAAAAGTGACATTCTGTATTTTTTCGCTTCTTCCCCGAACCGCTCAGAAATTGAGGCAAAAATTAACGATGTTCCCGCGCTTATGGTTGCGCTAACTCGTTTTGTTTTGCGCGGGAAAGGCGTTGAAAAAGTTGAAGCGACAAAGCTTGTAGAGCGTATTTCGCTTGAGATTTCCCCTGTCAAATCCCCCAAGAAAAACCCCGCCTATAAAGGCAAATTCCCCCACAAAATCAAATCCGTCGCCGGCGGCACAAAAGCGGGCGGATTAGCGGTTACGTTGAATGACGGCTCTCGCCACGTTGTAACGTTCGCCGATACGGGCGGGATTATGCCGAAAGTCGGGATGTTGTTTGGCGAGTGGTCGAAGTATTACAAGAAGCCGGCGACAAAGAAAAACCCCATCACCCCCGGCATTGTTTCGCGCCCGGTAAAAGATAAGGCGCGGCCCATTTTCACCGTCGAATATTCGAGCAAGGATTCCGGCCCCTGGACCGCTGCCGGACATTTTCCCAATCGGGGACTTGCAACGGATTACGCCAAATCCATGCACGAAGTCAACCCCTCGAAATACTGGCGCGTCGCGACAAAATGAGCGGCAAAGTCCCCCTTTCCAAACGCGCTCAGAAAACCCATGCAGAAAATCTGTACCGCGAGTTTTCCGGCCATGAACCCGACGAAGTTGAATATGTTCAAAAGCCCGAGATTCCAGACGTTTTAACGGTTATCGGCGAATTGGAAGCCGTCATATATTCAACGGTTCGAGACGGTGAAAACGAACGGTATATCCACAAATTCAAGCCGTCCAGCCGCGCCATGCTTTGCGTGACGCCGAACGGGGACCAATTGGTTTTAATCGGCGGCAAATATTTGTTTACTGATCGCGGAATAGTCGATAAATGGGCTTGACACGTTATCTTTGAGTAGGGTAAAACCTGCTTAAAGCTTCACCCGCCCCATTCACCTTAGGCGGATTTCCTCAAAACGCGACAATGGGAAGCGTTGAAATCTCGAAAGGTGAAAACATGGCACAATTGATGCTGATTAACCCCGCGAAGCGCCCGACAAAACGCCGTCGCAAAGCTTCTCCCGCGCAACTTCGCGCCCTTGCCGCTGGACGTGCGAAACGTGCCGGTGTTCCCGCTACAAATCCCGCCCCGCGCAAACGTCGCCGCTCTATGCGTGCCGTTGCACGCACCGTTCGCCGCAAAGTTCGCCGGAATCCGATTGGTTTCGGTGGCATTACCGCGACGATTTTGGATGCGGCGAAAGGCGCGGGCGGCGCGCTGGCTGTCAACATGGTCTACGATCTGTTGCCGCTGCCGCTGTCCATGAAAACCGGCCACACTGCCGACCTCGTTAAAGCCGCGCTTGCCGTGGGCCTGGGCATTGCTGCTAAGCCGCTGTTGGGCCGGACCGCTGCGAAAATGAGCGAAGGCGCGTTGACCGTGATCGCTTTCCAGGCCATGCAAAATCTCATGCCTGTTACGGGCGGTGCTGTTGCGGGCCTGTCCTACGTCTCTCCCGGAATGATCGCCGGTCCCGCTGGCGGAATGGGTGAATACGTGCAGAGTTCCGGCATGGGCGAATACGTAGGCGCTGGCGGTTACGGTTACTAACCGTTTCGCGTAACGCTAAATCCCTTTCAAATTCCATCAAATCAAAGGATTTAAATCATGGATGCAAACAATATCTCCCGCGTTCCCGACATTGCCCAACTGGCACAATACGATGTGAACCGTACCAATCAATACGAAGGCATTGGTTCTTCGCTGTACGACTACACCAGTTATGCTGCTGCCGGTCAGACTGAACTGTCGTTTTTCCAGACCCCGAGCGGTTCCGGCACGAAAACCCTCAGTGACACCAATATGGAATTGGCGGGTTCGCTGCCCAGCCCCAAGCAATTCCTTGTTACGTCGCTGGAAGTCAAGTTTTGGCCTGGTGTTGATGTTGCCGCTTTCGGCGCTCAAGACGCTGCCGACTATCTGAATGACGTTGCCGCCGTGGCAAAGTCGGGTTATTTGGAATTGTTCGTGGGTTCCAAAAACTACATTCAGGAAGGTCCAATCGGTGATTTCCCGAGCATGAACGGTTTAGTGGTTCAGGCCGCTTTGACCGATGTGACAACCGCCGCCGCCGCTTCGCAGTCTCGTATTGCCTACGGCAATTTCGGCGGCAAGCCTTACGTCCTGGCTTCCCCGATTCGTTTGATGCCCACGCAGAATTTCAAGGTTTCCTTGAAGTGGCCCACCGCCGTGGCGCTGCCGTCCGGCGCAATTGGCCGTATCGGCGTCAAGCTGCGCGGCTTCTTGTATCGTCTCAGCCAGTAAAGCAAATCGGTTTAGGGCTGGCGTAAGCTGGCCCTTTTCGGTTTCAGATTTACCGCTAGTTCCAAGCCCATTAACCCCGCGCCAGAAGGTGATAAAATGGCTGATCCCAATATCAAAGTTTATAATGCTTTCGACTTCTTTGTTTACGAAGTCGATTTTTCCGCGCTCGCCGCTGGCGCTTCTGCTACCGGACAATTTTCTGTTCAGGCTGAAGCTGATTTTCTGCTGACGAAAACCGCTTATTTTGCGGATATCGCTGCCGCTGCTGAAACTGTTTCGAGTCAGGTTATTCCGCTCGTTACCGTGATGATTAACGACACGGGTTCGGGTCGCAACCTCATGTCAACCGCCGTTCCTGTCGGTTCGATGTTTGGGCGTGGTGATCTACCGTTTATCCTGCCGCGCCAGCGTCTGTTTGTAGCGTCTTCTGTTGTGAATATCACGGTGACGAATTTCAGTGCCGCGACTGCTTACAATTTGAAGCTGTCGTTCATCGGCGAAAAAGCTTTCAAGTTCGGGCGCTAAAATGAATTTCATCCCTCCCGGTCGAACTTTTCGCGGCGGGATGGTTCCGCCGCAACGTCGCGGTTTGGGCGAACTTCCCTCCACGGCTTTAGTGGAGGGCGGCACGCTTGACATTCGCCAGCCCATCGGCCTTCCGCCTTCGGGCAATGATTCCGCGCCCGTTGGTAATGGTGAAATGCGCCAGCTTGGGCCGAACCAATCGAGTTGGCAATTCTCCACTTTTAGCGCGCAGCTTGTGGCGATAAAAGTGCAAGATTTTATGTACCGTAAATTTCTTGTTATTCAAAACAAGGATGGTGCCGGTACTTTGTATGTCGGTTTTGGCTGGATTCCGACGCCGGGAAATGGTCTGGTTCTCGGTCCCGGTGTGGGGTATGAGCCGTATTCGTACCCAATCAATGAAATCTATGTTCTCGGTTCAATTGCGAACGTTTCCGGCCTTCTGATTTACGGGGTATAAAATGCCATTTTTCGGCGGTGGAAGTGGTAGCGGTGGGGATTACACAATCCTCGTTAATGATAATGTTGAGGGCAATGGCGGACTGCCGCTTGTTACAGGGATTAACAACATCGCTTTGGGCGTTGGAACCCTGGCAAATTTGGCAGCGGGTTCCGAAAATATCGGGATCGGCACAAACGTGCTGCCAAACATTAGCACTCAGAATAACATTCTCTATATCGGAAATGTTTTACCTGACGCTGGGGACGTTCAAAATGTGAATCTTTCAGATTCCATTTTCGTTGGTAAAAATGTCGCCGTGGACACTAGCGGAGATAGTGCGACATGCACGTTTACAAATTCTGTTGTTATAGGTAACAGCGCGGCAAATACGTTTAATACTGGTGGCGCTTTTTCGGCATCACGTAGCGTTATCATAGGCGATAACGCTGGCGGAGGCGCTGTTGGATACCTTTTAGGAAATGTTGACAATTCCGTTTGTATTGGCGAAAAATCCAGAACATATAACACTGATACCGTTGCGGTGGGGCAGTCGGCTACGACACTTGCTAACGGTTCAATTGCAATCGGCAAAGGCGCGACGGCTGAATTTAATAGTATTGTTATCGGCGCTAATGTTTCGGATTCCGCCGTGGGCGGTGGAATCTATATTGGCGGTGCTGAAACGCGCGTAAGAATTGGCGCTTACGCTCCCGATTTTCTTGGCGTTTACACTTGGGCGACGAAACCCGCTGCTGCTGCTGGTAACGCAAATAAGCGCGTGTTTATTTCCGATGTTGGCGTGGGCGGGAGTTATTGGTTTAGTGATGGGGCTAGGTGGCGACCGGTAGGCGGGCGCGTGATGCTGCACGCGCTTTTTACCGCTGTAACATCTGTAGCGAATACGAATGAGCAGATTCTTGACCAGTATTTAGCGCCTGCTGGTTTGTTTAGCGCGGGCGATAAAGTGGCATTTACTTGTCGACTGGATAAATCGGCGGCTGTTGACACTTGCACGCGCTCGTATCGTGTTGGCGCACTTGGTACTGTTGCCGATGCCACGCTATTTAATCAGGCGCAGCCGAGCACAACTAATGCAATGCTTGCCGAATATCAACCGTCAATTTTTCAGGATGTTACAACTTTAGTCCCCGTTGGAACCGGGTTAGTTTCATTTAATAATGTTAGAACAGCCATTCCTGCTAACGTCACGGTTCCAAATATTACTGCCGTGCCGATATATTTTTCAATCACAACAAAAATGACGGCGGGGTCTGAAACAATGGCATTGCGCGAATTTTCTGTTGAATTAATTTCAGGGGCTTAAATGAAAACCGCAAATTCAATCCTTGAAAGAAACGCCGTCCCCGCTCTAGGCTGGCGCTTTACCGCTGGCGGTGTTTGGGAAGGCGCTGAAACGCCGGAAGAATACGCGGAAATGTTCCCGACTCCCGCGCCGATTGTGGAGCCTGTTGTTATTACGGCGTGGCAGCTTCGCAAAGCGCTAACCGCTACGGGCCTGCGCGTGATGGTAGAGGCTGCTGTTGCTAATTCGGGCGATCAGGACTTAAAAGACGACTATGAATATCGTACAGAGTTTCATTCTGATAACCCGCTCGTTTTGACGATGGGTGCCGCTGTTGGAAAAGACGCAGCAGGCGTGCGGGGATTGTTTGAATTTGCCGCTACGTTGTAACCATGTTTACTAAAATCCTCGCCGTTCTCGCGCAGTTTGATAGATATGTCAACCGCGAAGTTTTCCGGGGGAGATTTGAGACTATTTCATCGCGCTGTTATCGGCGCATAATTGGTAAAAATTGCCGCTTTTGTGGCTGGCTTTGTAAATGCTTGAATTTGGTTGACCGGAAACATTGCGAGGAATCTTACTATAATGACCGGGTTTTGAATCCCTATTTGCCGCGTGTTGAAAATGACGCGAAACGATAAAGTTTTTGTTGCTGTCGGGCTTTGGGGTTTATTTGCGTGGCTTGTTTTGTCTGAACGTGGTAAAAATGCGGCTTCTTCCGCTGGTGAAATAATTTACGAGGGAATCATGGCTGTTGAAAAAATGATGCGCGGGGAATCGCTGAATAATCCCGGAAACATTGAAAAATCCACAAATAAATGGCAGGGAAAAGTGGCTTCGCCCGACTCTCGCTTTGAGGCTTTCACCACGCCATACAATGGCATTCGGGCGCTAGCAAAATTGATGTTTAACTATTACAGCAATTACGGCCTGAACACTGTTGCGAAGATAATCAACCGCTACGCGCCCCGCTCAGATAACGCCGCATCATTTGAGAATTACGTCAATTCGGTTTCTGCCGCTTTGGGCGTGGGCGCGAATGACGTTATTAATGTTGCAAATGTGTTGCCTGATTTGGTAAAAGCGATTATCCGATTTGAGCAGGGGCGGGTTATCTATTCGGATATTCTGATCGCCGAAGCGAGCAATGCGGCGTTGCCGGTTTGATGTTGCTCATTCTGGCGCTTATCGTTAACCGATTCCGTAGGCGATGAAATGGGCTATATAATGGCATTTAACGACGAAGAAAAAGAAGAATTTAAGCAGGCGGTTAAAGAGGCCGCTAATGAGTGGCTTGACCGTCAATTTGCCGCTTTCGGAAAGTGGGGGTTCTTCGGGCTTGCTGCCGTCGCGCTTTCGCTGTTCATTAAGTACGCGGTTTATAAGGGGCAGTGGCCGTGAGAAATGAATATCTGATTGTGGGGGCGCTTGCGGCTTTGGGGCTTTATATGATTAGTCAGAATCAGAAAAAGGATAACCTAGTCGCTTCGCCTACTCCCGCCGCTGATACTACGCGATTGTTTACTGCGCCATTTAAGGCTGATTATTCGCTGTTGCCGAATTCGATTAAATCGGATGTGCAGTTCAAAGAGAAACCGCTTGAGATTACGAGCGGGTTTTATGGTCCCTCGTTTGAGGATTTAATGAAATGAGTTTGCTTGCTGCTGTTCCGCTGATAAACAAAGCCTTGGACCTGATATTCCCGGACCCTAAAGTTTCGATGGAGCATAAGCTTGCGGTGTTGAAGCTTGAGCAGGACGGCGCATTTCGCGCAATGGACGCGGATTTGCAGCGCGATCTGGCACAGATAACCGTTAACGTTAAAGAGGCCGAGAGCGAATCCATTCTCAAGGCTGGATGGCGTCCTATGGTCGGGTGGGTCTGCGTTGCGGGCCTGGGCTATGAGTTTCTTTTCAGAACCATTTTCGGCTGGGCGTTTAAGCTTTGGGCGTTTTACCAGGGGGTTCCCGCTGTCGATTTGGCGACGTTTCCGCTTCCCCCCGAGCTTGATATGGGGACGCTGATTACGTTGCTTGCTGGCCTGCTTGGGATTGGGTCGCTTCGGTCTTACGATAAAAGGATTGACAAGCTTGGACGGTAGCGTGACAATCTGCCCGTCGCTTCCCTCAAGGTGACTGTCTCCCTCCCGATGTGCTTAAGCCCCCGAAAGGGGGCTTTTTTTTTTTGCTCAACGTCTACGCTTTTCAGCTTTCATTTTCCGTTTCGCTTCGGCTTTAGCAGTCGCTCTAGCGTCTTTTTCCGCCCTTCTTCCGGCGTGTTTGGCGGCCGGCTCTACGCGGTAAATGGGCGCTGTCATTGCCGCTAATCCTAGAATTGCTGAAACTAATAAGCGATTACGTCTCATGCTGTCCGCTCCTTACTTCCAACGTAAACCCATACGCCGCGCTCGCGCTGATAGCCAATACGCTGCATAAGCGAGTCGTAACGCTTGCGAATTTCCGGTTCCCATTTCGCTACCGTGCCGGGGTAGATTTGCTTTGGGTGTACGCGGTGCATCCAATAGCCGCCGCTCTTGTCAACCCAAAATGAAACAGTTTCGTCTTTGTGGAACTTGGGGGCGTAGTGGTCTTTTGCCATGATCGTTTCCTTTC
>Ga0265297_10008375_pt1 | contig 13819 bp, 15 predicted proteins | sample Munlanlwell13791_FD_192502 | JGI IMG/M metagenome (GOLD analysis project Ga0265297, IMG submission 192502) | Leachate microbial communities from a municipal landfill in Southern Ontario, Canada - Leachate well 137-91 | ecosystem: Engineered > Solid waste > Landfill > Unclassified | place... | reverse complement strand
ATCCGAGGCGGGGACCAACGCCGTAAGCAGCATGGAATACGGATTGACCTTTGACAGCAGGGACAATGTTTTCAACCCCACCAAAGGGAATGTCCTGGGCGGATCCCTGCAGGTCGCCGGAGGCCCGTTCGGAGGGGATAAGGATTTCTGGAAATTTTACAGCCGGGCTTCGCATTATACCCCGGTCTGGCGCAACGCGGTTATCGAGTTCCGCGGCAGGATGGGCATTGCCGATACCTACGGCGATTCGACCAAGATACCCATATATGAGAGATTTTTTACCGGTGGCTCCGGCTCGGTCAGGGGTTACCGCGAAAGAAAGGTCTCCGAGGATAATTGCGTGGATTCCAAGACCGGCGATCCGTTAGGCGGCAGTTCGGTCTTGATCGGCAACATTGAATATACTTATCCGGTGGTGAGTTTCCTGAAACTGGCCGCGTTCTATGATATCGGCAATGTCTGGTCAAAGCCCTCGGATGTCGGTTCCAGCGGTATGAAGGCCGGCACAGGCGTGGGCTTCAGGCTGAAAACGCCGATCGGGCCGATCATGCTGGATTACGGCATTCCCTTGGACAAGGAGCCCGGCCAGGACAGCAAAGGCAAAGGCAGGTTCCATTTCAGCATGAGCCACGGGTTCTGATACCCCGGGCGAGTGGATCGGGATAAAATATTTTCGCTGGCTTAAGTAAAGGCAGATGAGGTCATCAGGGTAGATATCTCAAACTATACCGCTTAAGTAACAGCTGAATGAGGAGGATACACATGCGCAGGTCAATATTTGTCTGGGGAGTAGTGTGCGGTTTGTTTTTGATGTTATCGGGGAGCAAGGCGTTCGCCGCGGATAAGTTTGCTTATATCGATCTTAGCAAGACCCTGGGGGAATACCACAAGACCAAGGATTATGACAAGACTCTTACCGACAAACAGAACGCTTATAACAACGAGCGCGACAAGCTGATTGCCGAAGTGAAACAGCTCCAGGATAAAATGAACCTGATGAGCGACAAGGAAAAAGATGCCAAGCGCGATGATTTTGAAAAGAAGGTAAAGAACCTTCAGGAATTCGACAGGCAAAAACAGGCTGACCTGCGCAAGGAACAGGACGAGAAAATGCAGGAGCTGTTAAAGGATATAAACGACACGATCAAGCAATTAGCCGATAAAGAAGGTTATACCATGGTTTTTAACGACCGGGTATTGGTGTATCAGGATAAGACCCTGGATATCACCGATAAGGTCATTGAATTGATCAATAAAGGAAAAAGCTCAAAGAAATAATTATGTCAAGGACCCTTAAAGAAATTGCCGCTCTCGTAGGCGGGGAAGTCGTTGGGGAAGGCTCGATAGAGATCAAGGGGATTTCCGGGATACAAGAGGCCTGCGAAGGAGATATCACCTTTTTGGCTAATCCCAAATACTTGCCTTTTCTGGAAAGGACCAGGGCCTCGGCGGTGATCGTTTCCCGGGAAGTAAGCCCCGGGGCAAAGCCGGTTATCCGCTGCGACAATCCCTCATTAGCCTTTACCAAGGCGGTTTCTTTTATCCTGCCGCAGGAGGATAAGCATCCCCAGGGCATCGATCCTAAAGCGGTACTTGGAAAGAACGTCAAGCTGGGCATAGGCGCGGCGGTTTGCGCCTGCGCGGTTATCGACGATGAAGCGGTTATCGGCGATCGCAGCGTGATCTATCCCGGATGTTATGTGGGCAAGCATTCAGTTGTGGGCAGCGACACTGTTATCCACGCCAATGTGAGCATCCGCGAGCGTGTTTCTGTCGGCAACAGGGTGATCATTCACAGCGGCGCGGTCGTAGGCTCCGACGGGTTCGGTTTTGTCACGGTGAACGGGGCGCATCACAAGATCCCCCAGGTAGGAACGGTGGTAGTGGAAGATGACGTGGAGATCGGCGCGAACGTGACCATCGACCGGGCGCGTTTTGACAAGACCGTGATCGGTAAGGGGACCAAGATCGACAATCTGGTGCATATCGCCCATAACGTGTCCATCGGCGCCAACTGCCTGATCGTGGCCCAGGTGGGCATTTCCGGAAGCACTAATATCGGCAACAACGTGATCCTGGCCGGACAGGCCGGGGTAGTGGGGCATGTCACTATCGGCGATAATTCGATAGTTATGGCGCAATCAGGGGTGAGTAAGTCTTTGCCTGCCGGCTCGGTGGTCTGGGGTACTCCGGCCAAGCCCGCGGATGAGGCTAAAAGGATAAACGCCTATGTTCAGGCTTTGCCTAAATGGCACGAAACGATCAAAGAGATCAAACAAAAGATCGAGGGTCTTTCGAAGAGCGCAACCAAAACCAAATAAATACTATGGAAAAACAACGGACAATAACTAAACAGATAAGTATCAAAGGCACCGGCCTTCATACCGGCAATAAAGTCAACCTTACCTTTAAGCCCGCGCCTGCCGATAACGGGATCAATTTCATCCGCGTGGACCTGGCTAACAAGCCGGCGGTCAAGGTTTGCGTTGAGAACGTCTCTTCGCAGGAAGGAAGCCTGCGTTTCAGCCACCTGGAAAAAGACGGGGTCCAGATCTATACCGTCGAGCATTTGCTGGCCGGGTTATTCGGCTTAGGCATCGATAACCTGGACATTGAGATCGATAACAGCGAGGTCTGCGGGTTGGACGGAAGCAGCAAGGGATTTATCGACACGCTGTCCGCTGCCGGCATCTGCGAGCAGGAAAAAGAACGCAAGTATATCAGCGTCAAGGAGCCGGTAATGGTCCAGGACGCCGGGGCAAGCATCGCGATATTCCCTTCGGATAAATTAAAAATATCTTATACCCTGGATTATGATAATCATTTTATCAAGTCGGATTTCCTGGAGATAGTGGTCGGTTCGGCCCTGTTCAGGGACGATATCGCCCCCGCCCGGACATTCTGCCTTGAGGATGAAGTTGAGGCGCTCAAGAAGAAAGGCCTGGGCAAAGGCGCTAATTATGAGAACGCCCTGGTGGTCGGAAAAAAAGGGGTGATCAATAATGAATTGCGTTTTGAGGATGAATTTGTACGCCACAAGGTGCTTGACCTCCTCGGCGACCTGTATATCCTGGGTCAGCCTTTAAAAGGCCATATCATCGCTTTAAAGAGCGGACATTCCCTTAACCTGAAGCTGGTCAAGAAGATCGCCCAGCAAAGGCCGCAAACCCGGCAGCCGAGTTTGACCTCAGGCCAGAGTTATTCTTTGCCCGACGGCCAGACAATGGATATCGAAGAAATAATGCGGATATTGCCGCATCGCCAGCCGTTCCTGTTTGTGGACCGGATCCTGCAACTGGACCAGGGCAGGCGAGCCGTAGGCATAAAGAACGTCACCATAAACGATTATTTTTTTAAGGGTCATTTTCCGGAGAAGCCGGTTATGCCCGGAGTGATAATTTTGGAAACAATGGCTCAGGTAGGCGGGGTAATGCTTTTGTCCCAGGCGGAGAACCGGGGCAAGATCGCTTTCTTTATGTCCATAAACAACGCTAAATTCCGCAAAGTCGTTATCCCCGGCGATCAGCTGGTTTTTGAGGTCACCGCGGTCAAGTTAAGGTCCAAGACCGGACAGGTCCACGGCCAGGCTACAGTTGACGGACAGGTAGTGGCTGAGGCTGATATGATGTTCGCGTTCGGAGACAGTTGAAAATAATGAGAATACATTCTACCGCTATAGTTTCGGATAAAGCCAGTCTGGCCGCTGATGTTGAAGTCGGGCCTTACTCGATAATCGGCGATAATGTGGTTATCGGGCCGGGCACTAAGATCGCCGGGCACAGCGTTATCCAGGGCAACACCACTATCGGCGCCAACTGCGAGGTCTTCAGTTTTGCGGCAGTGGGCAACAAGCCCCAGGACCTTAAATTCAAAGGCGAGAAAAGCTTTCTGGAGATAGGGGATAACAATGTCATCCGGGAATTCTGCACCCTGAACCCGGGGACAGGCGAGGGCGGCAAGACCGTCATCGGCAACAATAACCTGTTTATGGCTTATGCCCATGTCGCCCATGACTGTTGTGTAGGCAACCATTGCGTGATCGTTAACGCCGCTACTCTGGCCGGGCATGTTGTGGTCGAGGATTATGTGCATATCAGCGGCTTCGGCGCGGCGCACCAGTTTGTCAGGGTTGGTAAATATTCCATATTGGCCGGGCTTTCCAAGGCGGTCCAGGATGTCCCGCCTTTTTCGGCCTGCGACGGGCATCCGGCGCGGCTGTACGGATTGAATATGGTGGGGTTGAAAAGGTATAATATCTCACGGGAGTCGATCAAGGCCCTGGGCCATGCCTTTAAGGTGCTTTTTAATTCCGGGCTTCCTCTTAAGAAGGCGGTTATCCGGTTAAAAGAAGAAAAGGATCATTGTGCGGAAGTAGCATACCTGCTTGATTTTATCGACAACTCTTCGCGTGGGGTCTGCCGTTCCTGCCGTTTACCTAAAAGAAACGAAGAATAAAATGGATAAGATAGGATTGATCGCCGGTAACCGGCGGTTCCCGGTAATATTTTCGGAAGAAGCCAAGAAAAAAGGCTGCTATATCGTTGCTGCGGGGATCCGCGGCGAGACCAGCTGGCAGCTGAAGAAATACGCGGATAAGTTTTATTGGGTTTCCTTAAGCGACCTGTCCCGGATAATAGATATCTTCAGATCCGAAGGCGTGAAAAAAGTGATCATGGCCGGGCAGATAAGCCCAGCCAGGCTTTTTAGCAGGGAAGTGCGCAACAGCAAGCAGATACAAGAGCTCCTGCTGAACATAACCGATAGAAAGGCCAACACAATATTCGCCGCTATCGCCAAAAAGCTGGAAAGCGAAGGCTTGGAATTGATCGACTCGAGCACGTACCTGCAGGATTTTATGCCGGCTAAGGGAACGCTCACTAAGAGGCAGCCGGATCCTTTGGAATGGGAGGATGTGTATTTCGGTATAAACCTGGCCAGAAAAGTGGCTGGCCTGGATATCGGGCTTACTGTGGCGGTTAGGAACAAAGCTATAGTCGGCGTAGAGGCCTTAGAAGGTACGGATAACCTTATCCGCAGAGCTGGAAGGATAGCGCGTTCGGGAATGATCGTGGCCAAGGCAGCCAGGCCTGACCAGGATATGCGTTTTGACCTTCCGGTGATCGGGCTTAAGACAATAAAGACGTTGATCTGCGCCAAGGCGTCCTGCCTGGCGATCGAAGCGGATAAAACCCTTTTCTTGGATATGAAAGACTCTCTGGCGCTGGCGGATAGGAAAGGCATCGCGATAGTTGCGGTGTAACATCCTTTGCGCGTTGATCCCGTAAGCAAAACACTCGCAAATTTGTGCCAAATTCTCTCGTAGCTTCCGGGGGCCCCGCTTCACGGTATTTCGCTGGATAAAGACTTTCGGTGCTCATAATTCGCAGACGTTTCACTATAACTTACGTCGTTGTAACTAGTAGGATAGAGGCCCCGTAAGTTATCTGCTCATTAAAAACTCCTTGACAGTCTGCGCAGAAAGGGTATAAATTAATATAAGAAAGAAGGAGGTCGTTATGGCTAAAACGTGTTCCGGGTCAAAACCAAAAGTAACTGCCACGGTTACGCAATTCAAGATTTATTCGCCTAAAGCCAAAAAGGTCTCGGTCGCGGGATGCTTTAACAACTGGGATCCCAAGGGTTTACCGGCTAAAAAGGATACCAGGGGAAATTGGTCGGTCAAGGCCAGTCTTAAGCCCGGGAAATATGAATATAAGTTCTTCGTGGATGGGTCATGGATGACTGATCCCAAAGCGGCTGCGGTTTTTAATTCTTTTGGCACGCAGAATTCGGTGATAGAGGTAAAATAATCGTAGCAACTCAAATGCCCCCATCTTGTTAAGTCGCGTAAGATCTTAAGAGGATGGGGGGTTTTTATTATGAAATACATATACGGACCGGTAAATTCGCGCAGGATCGGCAGGTCTTTAGGGGTTTCATTGACTGATTTCAAGACCTGTAATTTCGACTGCGTCTATTGCCAATTAGGCAGGACCAGGAACCGCTACCTGCAGAGGAAGGAATACGTAAAGATCGAAGAGATCTTCGCGGAATTCAGCTCCTGGATGGAGTGTAACCCTGATCAGGCAAAAGAGCTGGATTATGTCACTCTTTCCGGAACAGGGGAGCCGCTGTTGAATATACGGATAGATGAGCTTATCCGCCGGATAAAAAAAGCCACAACTGTTCCGGTATGCGTGATCACTAATTCTTCTTTGTTAAGCTCTTCCGAGGCCCGGCAGCAATTGCTCCAGGCCGAATTAATAATCCCTTCTCTGGACGCGGTAACCGACGCGATATTCCAGGCGATTGACCGGCCTGATCCGCAGATAAAGGTCGGGGATATAATCAGCGGATTGATCGAGCTGAGAAAAGAATTCAAGGGGAAGATCTGGCTGGAGGTAATGTTGATCAAAGGCATGAATGATTCTCCGGCGCATATCCGCAGGCTCAAAGAAGCGATCGATCAGATCAAGCCGGATAAGGTGCAGTTGAATTCTCCGGCGCGCAACACCGCTGAAGCGGGAGCGCTTAAAGTAGATGACATCCGCCTCAAAGAGATTCAGGATCTTATCGGCCCTAACTGCGAGATCTTCTAACTTCAAGACCCGGTCTTGTTATTCATTGCGGTGAAACGGGTTGCGAATATCTTTGCGCGCCCATAGCTCAATTGGATAGAGCACTAGCCTTCGGAGCTGGGTGTTGGAGGTTCGATTCCTCCTGGGCGCATAAAAATTTCTTGCTGATTTATAAAAATTACAATTGCAAATAACAGGGATTTAAGATAAAATACTACAGATAATTTACGGAAAGCCATAGTTTAGCCGCACGCCCTGAAGCACAGCGGCATATAAATAGTCTTCGGGCCGCTAGCTCAATTGGTAGAGCAGGACCCTCTTAAGGTCAAGGTTCGTGGTTCGATTCCACGGCGGCTCACTTTTTATCTCTTGCAGGTCGAAAGGTCAGGCAAAGGCTGAAAGGCCAGGTGAATTTAGATGTCTGAAGACCAGATTCCCACGGAGCAAAGGCAGTTCCCCAGGATAAACGTCGCTACCCAAGTAAGCTTTGCGATCGTCATGCCGGCCTATGAAACAGGTTCGACCGAGGATATCAGCCAGGGCGGGTTATGCCTTAAGGTGAATCGGGTATTGCCGCTCGGCACTGTCCTGCGCCTGGAATTCGACCTGCCCGGAGACAAACCCGAACATATCGAAGTATTGGGCAAGGTTGTCTGGCAAAGGCCGGATAACGCGGCCATCTTCTCCACCGGAATAAAATTTCTATCCTGATAGATCATTAAGTGCTGAAAAAACGTCCCGGACTTATAAGGCCCCTCACAGAAGATCCGGTGGCGAATTTTCGCTTCAATGGCAGGTCAAATTTGAGGAGCTCCTAAATGTTAGACATAAAATTCATCCGGGAAAATCAGGAAGTCGTGGCAAAGGCTTTAAAGGACCGCAATTCCAAATTCAACCTGGCGCAGATATTGGATCTGGATAATTCCCGGCGCAAGATACTGGTTGAGTTGGAGGAATTACGGGCGCAGAAGAACAAGGCCAATGACGAGATCAGCGCCCTGCTTAAGGAAAAGAAGGACCCTAAAGAGCGGATCTCCTCGATGAAATACATCGCTGAAAAGATCGACCGATTGGATGCCCAGATTAAAGAAAGCGACGTGAATCTGAACCAGTTGCTTCTTACCATTCCGAACATCCCGCACACATCTGTTCCTGTAGGCGCTCCGGATAAGGCGCGCGTCGAGCGTTCCTGGGGCGCTGCGCCGAAATTCGACTTCAAGCCTTTAAATCATATAGAGCTCTGCCAGAAACTGGATATCGTGGATTTTGCCAGAGGGACCAAGCTCAGCGGAGCGAATTTCCTGCTCTTCAAAGGCTGGGGCGCTAAGCTGGAGCGGGCTTTGATAAATTTTATGCTCGATCTGCATACCAGGAAGCACGGCTATACTGAAATATTCCCTCCATTCCTGGTCAATCGCAAGACTATGACCGGAACCGGCCAACTGCCCAAGATGGAAGAGGATATGTACAAATTAAAAGACGATGATCTTTACCTGATCCCTACTGCGGAAGTCCCGGTGACCAATATTTACAGCGATGAGGTCTTGAATGAGGAGGATCTGCCTAAATATCTGACCGCCTACACTGCATGTTTTCGCAGGGAGGCTGGCTCTTATGGCAAAGATACCCGGGGAATGATGCGCGTGCACCAGTTCGATAAGGTAGAGATGGTCAAGTTCGTCAAACCCGAGGATTCTTACGCTGAATTGGAATCTCTGGTAGGCAACGCTGAAGAGGTCTTGCAGGCCCTGGGGCTGCCTTACCGGGTAATATCCTTGGCCACCCAGGATATAAGTTTCGCGGCGAGCAAATGTTATGACCTGGAGGCATATGCCTCAGGCGCGGATAAATGGCTGGAGGTATCCAGCTGCTCGAATTTCGAGAATTTTCAGGCCCGCAGGGCGAATATACGTTTTAGAAGAAAAGATACCAAGAAAATGGATTTCGTTCATACACTAAATGGTTCAGGGGTTGCATTGGCCAGGACGGTAATCGCGATCTTGGAGAATTACCAGCAGAAAGACGGGTCGATCCTGATCCCTGAATGCCTAAGGAGCTATTTTGATGGCCAAGAGAGGATTTCTTAAGGACGAAGGCAGTAACATTGATTTCGGCCAGCTTGATCCGGGCTTGGATGCCGGCGGGGACATAAAGCCAAAGTTCAGGTTGATCCTGGATAAGGTGTTAAGTATATTCAAGCTTGCTGTCGGGATTTCCCTGCTTTGTTTCGTTTATTCCTATTCAATGACCTTCCTGAAGGAACTGGGGCTGGCTGACAAGGCCATGCAGGAGTATTTCTGGTCCGGGATAGGCGCGTTCGTAGTGATCCATTTTTTTGTTTATGAACTGTCCATTGTTTATAATAAAGGGCAGAAGATCCTGATGCTTGTATTTAAATTCTTCGCGCCTTTGGTAAAGGTTGCGCCGTATGTCCTGCCGATATATACCATCATAATCTTCTGCGTATACCCGTTGTTCAACCTGTTTTGGGGCTCTAAAGGCCTTACCGGCCTGTTTATCGCTTTGGGAAGCTTCAGCCTGTGCCTGCACCTGGTTTTCGGGGCCAAGTCCTTAAGGTCAAAGCAGGGTGATTTCTTAAAAGCCAATTACATATTCGGTTTTTCCCTGGTATATATCCTGAACCTGATCCTGTTAGCTTTCTGCTTAAGCCTGATCGTGGAAAAGTTCTCATTCGTAACTTACTTTAACGCGTCATTCCAGACAGCTACGCATATATTCCAGGCAGTATTCAATCAGATCTTTATTCCGAAATAGATCTCAGCCTACAAGGTTTGGCGGGGTGGTAGGCCGAGCTTAAGAGAGGCAACCACACCGCACGCAATCTTTTAGGTGGGGTGGCTGAGCGGTTGAAAGCGGCAGTCTTGAAAACTGTTAAGGGCGTAAGTCCTTCGTGAGTTCAAATCTCACCCCCACCGTAAATTTCTCGTATGAAGTAGATGGGGACATTTCTCGCCTGTTGAACTCAATTGGCGGCGCTAAGAGAAGTGTCCCCCATGGAACGCCATAACCCTCGAAATCCCTGTGTTTCCCTTATCCCAAAGTGCTATAATTTAAGATAGTTAGGAGCAAAGTATGTTCTTCCCTGTAGACGAGATCGCCTTACAGTTATAGCTATATTTAACCTGGCCATGTGGTCGGTTTTTTTCTTTTGAATCAAGGCAAATTTCTCAACCTGGAAGTTGTACAGTTTTCGAGGTGAGGTCACCACCAGTGATTATTGGAGTTATAAATAAATGTTTTTGATCTGGTAAATATTTAAATAGGGAATAAAGATAACGTTTTGGTTTTATGAGAAGCGCTGGAGTACTCGGCGCTTTTTTTGTTTGAGAATTTGTGTTAGATCTTTCCTTTTCGTACGTCTATTAGGGTAGAAAGGAGGATTTGTTTGTCTATGGGGATCCCCCGCGCGTATCAGAGTTGCGCGGGTGTTGCCCCCGTGGGCAAGGAGAAGATATGCCGCGAGCATTATCGATCGCGGAGCTGGAGAAAAAATATGAGAATCACGATGATAATATCCAGCTTATTTTTGAGGCGATCAAGAAATTGCTGGAGTCGGTGCCTGTGCCGCAGAAGCCGCCGATCGGGTTTAACAGAGAATAATCAAAAAAATAAAAGGAAAGGAGATAACAATGACTGAGATCGAATTTTGGGCTTATTTAAACATGCTTTTGAGTAAGGGGCGCATGGATATGCGCGCGGGTCTTGTCGAATGCGGGAAACCAGGCATGAATGAAGTGGAAGTGTTCATTAGCAGCCACGCGCTTTTGCCTAAGGGGTATGAAAGTTTGTCTCTCGATAATATTCGGCGCATGGGGATGCTGCTTTTTCGTGGCAAGGTCCAGCTTAGAACCAAGCAGGCGGTTTTGATCCTTCTGGCGCATCACCCTTCAAAAGAAGCGCTAGCCATTCTGGAAAAATTCAGTTTATCCCCGGATCAGGGTTTGAGGATATTTTCGGAATTGGCGCTGGATGAATGCCGTATGTGGAATGATGAAAGAAGCTGTAAAGGGGATTTTCCCCCGGTTTCGCGCGTCTATTAGAGCAGAAAGGGGAACGGTATGTCTGGGGTATTGTCAGTTGATCTTGTAGCCTCAAGGATTTTTAGTTTTAGAGGCCGGAAGGTCATGATCGACGTGGATTTAGCGATATTGTACGGGGTGTCAACAAAACGACTTAATGAACAGGTTAAACGTAACCGAAATCGTTTCCCTGATGATTTCATGTTTCGATTAACTAGAAAAGAAAAAGAAGAACTGGTCGCAAATTGCGACCGGTTCAACACGCTTAAACATTCTACCGTGTTTCCATATGTTTTTACCGAACAGGGAGTGGCGATGTTATCGAGTGTTTTGAATAGTGAACAGGCGGTCGCGGTGAATATTCAGATCATGCGCGCATTTGTGATAATGCGTAGGACAGGTTTGACCTATGCAGGGTTAAAACGTAAGATTGAAGAGATGGAACAGAAATATGATAAACAATTCTTAGTTGTATTCGAGGCGTTCAAAAAGCTCCTGGATCCGCCGCCAGAGCCTAAGAAACCGCCGATCGGATTCCGCAGGGATTGATCGATACTCCGGCGCCTTTTTGTTGTTGAGGTGATGAGATGGAGGATGTATAATCAGGTATGAATATTAAAGTCCTGCTTTTTAATCTGCCTCCGTTGGGAGGCGATCTTTTTCCCATATCCCTCGGTTATATCGCCGCCAGCCTGGCTAAAAATAATATTGATTCGGTTATCGCCGAAATAGACTCTCTTACCACGCTTACGGATAAATCGATCAGCAGGTTTGTGCTGAAGTATAAGCCGGATGTGGTGGGTTTGTCGGTATGTCAGGTGAATATCCATCTGGCAATGCAATTGGCCAAGTTGATCAAGATGTGCGATCCGTCGATTGTGGTGGTTTTAGGCGGGCCGCAGGCTACTTTTATGCCGGGCGAGGCATTAGGCCAGATGCCTAATGTGGATGTGATCTGCAAGGGCGAAGGAGAGGCGGTAATGCCTGCATTGATCAAATGCCTGGAAAAGCAGGGGGATATCACTAAAGTCAAAGGCATAGTCTTTAGGGCTGAAGATAAACTTTATGAAACGCAATCCCAGCCATTGGCCCGTAATTTGGATAAATTCCCGTCTCCTTATCAGACTCAAGTCTTTCGCTGGAGCGATCATACTGGCGCGGCAATGCTTACTTCCCGCGGCTGTACTTATAACTGTAATTTCTGCTATACCCCGAAGGCTTTTAAACGGACTATCCGTTCGCATTCGCCTGGCCGGGTGCTGGCGGATATGGATATTTGCTATAAAAACGGGATACGCAGGTTTTTCTTCGCTGATCCGTCTTTTACCTTTGATAAGAGCCGGGTCAGACGGATAATGCGCGGGATCATCAGGAAACGCTGGAAGACCGAGATCTGGTGCGAGACGCGCCCGGAGTTAGTGGATGCGCAGCTGTTAAAGCTTATGGCCCAGGCAGGGGTGAAGTATATTGCCTATGGCCTGGAATCAGTGGATCCCAAGGTGAACAAAGCGATCAATAAACGGATCGATCTGCGCCAATTTGAAGCGACTATTAAAGCTACCCGGGCCGCGGGTATTGAGCCCGAGGTTTTTACTTTATACGGCTTGCCGAAACAGACCCGGGAGTCTTGTTTGCGGACCTTGGGCTTTCTGCAGGGGTTGGGGGTGAAGATAAAAGGCAATTCCGCGGGACAACAGTTGATCCTCTTCTTCGGCACGGATGTCCTGGATAACCCGGCTAAATACGGTATCCGGTTGTTTAAAAAGAAGAAGCCGCTTTATTTTTCCGCGGGGGCTGATTTCGAGACTGATTGGATGAATATGCAGGATATCGCTTTTGTGGCCGGGAAATACAAGGCTGCCTGCGTTAAGAAGGATCCCCCGGGCAAAGGATGCATAAGTTTATTGGGTAAGGCTTAGGAGCAGGGTAAAGTTATATTGAAGTTGGATGGCGCTGGAGCGTGCCGGCGCCTTTTTTGTTGAAGCCTGGGAACCAAGGGGGTATAATAAATAATATTGTTGGGGTATGGGGTGGTTATTTTTAAGGATAAGCAGGCAAAGGAGGCGGCATGTCAGCAGACAAAGAGATCAAGGCAAGCGAATTGGATGCGCAGGCGTTCATAAGCGAGAAAAGCGGGGATATAGCCAAGATCGTGGGAGACGGTGTGGCTATCAATGCTTTATCCGGAGGGGTGGATTCAGCCGCTGTTACTATGCTCGGGCATAAGGCTCTGGGGCCCAGGCTTAAGACTTATTTTATTGATAACGGGATCATGCGCGAAAATGAGCCGCAGCAGATCGCCGAGGTTTTCAAAAAACTGGGCGTTAATATCGAGATAGTGGATGCCCAGGATGATTTTTTCGCCGCTCTTAAAGGATTAACCGATCCCGAAGAGAAAAGGGAAGCGATCACCCAGACTTTTTACAAGAAGGTCTTTGGCAATCTGGTCAAGAAAAGCCAGGCCAAATACCTTTTGCAGGGCACGATCCTCACTGATATCGATGAGACTGTCGCCGGGATCAAGCGCCAGCATAATGTGTTTGAGCAATTAGGGATCGATACCCAGAAGGCGTTCGGTTACAAGATCATCGAGCCGCTGGTCCAGCTGCGTAAGGACGGGGTCAGGAAGGTTGCCGAAGGTGCGGGACTCCCGGCTTCAATATATAACCGGATGCCTTTTCCCGGTCCGGCTTTAGCGGCGCGGGTGATCGGAGAGGCGAATCCGGAGAGGATAGCGGTAGTGCGCAAAGCCACCGCAATCCTGGAAGAAGAGCTGGTTTCGATAAAGGCTTTCCAGTATATGGCTATTTTACATCAGGACAGGATCCCCGGAATGCGCAACGGCAAAAGGGATTTCGGCTTGCAGATCGAGGTGCGCTGCTGGGATAGCATTGACGCCCGCCAGGCCAGGCCTACCCGTTTGAGCTTCGATGCACTGGACAAATTGGCAGCCAGGATAACCTCCGAAGTCCCGGGTGTGGTCAGCGTCACTTATAATATCGCCACTAAACCGCCGTCAACCATGGAAGCGGTTTAAAGCGGCTGCTTTGGAATACGGCAAATTTGTGAACAATGCGGGGATTTACTTGAATGGGAGGATCATGAATATAAGGAATGCGGGTTTATTGTTAGCGGTTGTTTTAGCCGCTCTGTGCTTTGTTCCCGCGGCTTTTGCCGGCAGTTTTTTTGATGGCTGGACCG
>Ga0265297_10008374_pt1 | contig 13820 bp, 12 predicted proteins | sample Munlanlwell13791_FD_192502 | JGI IMG/M metagenome (GOLD analysis project Ga0265297, IMG submission 192502) | Leachate microbial communities from a municipal landfill in Southern Ontario, Canada - Leachate well 137-91 | ecosystem: Engineered > Solid waste > Landfill > Unclassified | place... | reverse complement strand
ATAGCTGTGACAGATCGCGCACTCTGCCGGAAAGGCTGACGGCCTTCTCATGCAATGCCGGATCGCTTTCCGTGAGGGTGGGAAATTCATTTTTCAGCATAACGGCGCAGCCCGGGCAAACGGTAACGACGTAGTCAGGATCGCTGTTTGATAGCGCCTCGATATTGCGTTGGGCCAGCGCCAGGGCGGTAGCGGAATCTCCAGAGAAGTAAGCCGGCGCCCCGCAGCAGGCTTGCTCCTGCGGGTAATACGGGGCCAGATCACTTTTCTCCAGCAGGCGCATGACATCTTCACCCAGCTCCGGGTAAGCGAAGGACGTCACGCACCCGGAATAGAAGGCTATTTTAGGTGATTTGCTTTGAGATGGGAGTGAGAATTCTGCCAGGCGGCTGCGCAGCAGATTTGTATTAAGCCCCGGCAGGCTGATGGTATCGGTGATGCTGCCCAGCGGGTACGGCAGTCTGTTGATCATGGAGTCGGAGTCCAGGAACGGCCCCTGCAACTTCGCGCAGGCCCCGGCCGCGCTCTCAAGACGGGCGGGATGCCTGAGCACCATGCCGTAGGCCAGCCGTTTAACGGTGGGGAGTCCTTTCTCACGGACATGGTGGGTACGCATCCTTCGTATCAGATCCGGTATATCTATTCCTGCCGGGCAGACGGATTTGCAGGACATGCATCCCAGGCACATTTCGGAGAGCTCGCGGGAGCGTTCCCGGTCGTGATAGAAGGCGGTGAGAATGGTGCCTATGCCGCCCTGGTACACGTGTCCGTAGGTCTGTCCCGACAATGACGCGAAGACAGGGCAGACGTTGAGGCAAACGCCGCATTTAATGCAATATAGGGCTTCCCTGAAGTCATTCGAGTCCCGCATACTGCTGCGCCCGTTGTCCACCAGCACGATGTGCAGTTCACGCGGACCCTGGCCGCCCGGAAGCGGCTTACCTGAAATCAAATCGGCCTGTCCTGTCCCCGTGATAAATGAGGTATATACGGTCATCTTGGTGCCCACGCAGCTGCGGCTGAGCAACCTGAGCACGGCGTTGGCATCCTCAAAGCCAGACATGATCTTTTCAATGCCCACGACGGCAACGTGCAGCGGGGATAGAGTGGTCACAAGCTGGCCGTTGCCCTCGTTGGTCAGTATTACGATGGTGCCTGTCTCGGACAGGGCGATGTTGGCGCCGGAGATACCCATATCCGCGTCGAGGTAGGACTGGCGCAGAGATTCGCGCACGGTATCCAGCAACGGTTGGGATTCCGTGCTGACCTGCTCACCCAGCAGTTCCGAAAAGAGGGAGGCGATCTGCTCGGTAGTCTTGTGTATGGCGGGGCCGACTATGTGGGCCGGCTTTTCACCGGCCAGCTGGACTATCCTCTCGCCAATGTCAGTTTCGTCAACCCTGACCCCCAGGCGTTCCAGGTGGTGTCTGAGGCCGATCTCCTCGGTCAGCATGGACTTGGACTTGATGACATGCTTTATACCGTGCCGGAGGGCCAGTCCGGCAATATACTCGTTGGCCTTACCGGCATCCTCCGCCTCGAAGACAATTGCACCCGCCGCTGTAGCGTTTTGCTGGAACTCTCTGATCAACGCCGGAAGGTTGTCTATGGCCCTGGCTTTTCTCTGGTGGAGGTCCTGCCTGAGGGCTTCGAAATCTATGCCGGTCATGCCCATCTGACGGCCGAATTTGGTCAGTATGGTGAAGCGGCTCAGCGCCGCCTGCAGCGTTTCGTCCGCCAGCGCCCGCCTGACCTGTTTTCTGAGTTTTCCCGACATGGAAGCTCTCGAAGTCGATCCGTAATCAGGTTTTGATTATCAGGATGTATTCTTCGGCCGGGCCCTGTGCGCGGGCGAAGATGGCCCCCGGTATATCGGCGGTGGTGTTGCGCCCGGTAAGGTAAGTGATGAAGGTAGGGATCTTGTGGCCGGGGATGCCTGCGGAAGAGCCTTTGACCATCTCTGCTGCGTCCGCCAGATTGCGGGCTATACGTTCACCGTCCAGCAGAGTGAGGTGCAGCCGGGGCAGGATCGCCGCCAGACGCGCGTTGCCCTCGTTTTCCAGGGTGACCAGTGTGCCGGTCTCGGCGATGCCGAAGTCCGCCTCGGTGATACCCAGCCCGGATCCGCTATAAGCTTCTTTAAGAATGCTGCGGGCTGCCTGCAGGAGGGCCTCCGCCTCTGCCGGCACCTGCCGGCCGAGGGCGGCTGATACCAGACCGGCCAGTTTGTCCAGGGGCACATCCTCTTTCCTTGCCAGCCCGGCGGCCCATTGAGCTATGGAAGTCTCCATGACTTTAACACCCGCTTGCGACAGCCGTGCAGCCAGGTTAATACTGTCAGCGATGGGCGACACCGACTTGACCACGGTGGTTATCCCCTTGTCCCTGGCCAGGCCGGTGATATAACCGACAGCCTCTTCGGCGGATGACACCTGCTTGATGAGGGCGCCGGTGAGGATAGCCTCGGTTTTAAACTTCTCCAGCAATTCGGACATCGGGTTGAATTATATATGGCGGCCGTGCGCATTGCCAATTGATAATTGAAACCATTATCTATACAATGAGGGATGGCCGAGTACAATATACGAAAAACACGTGGGAATACAGGATTTACTCAGGATCGCCATAGACAACCATGCCTCTGATCTGCATCTGAGGGTGGGCTCGGTGCCGACTGTGAGGATATTCGGCACGCTTATACCGATACCCGGCATGGATCCGTGCACGCCCAGGGATCTTGAGCTTTATTTCGAGGAGCTTACCACCCCCGAGAGGAGAGAAGCTTTTGCGGCCCGGCACGAGCTGGACTTCGAATACAGCATTGTGAATTACACGCGCTGCAGGATCAATGTGCTGCAGCAGCGTTCCACGCTCAGCATTGCGGTCAGGATCATCCCTTACAACATACCCAGGCTGGATGATCTGAACCTGCCTGCTATGGTTAAAGAGCTGGCCATGAGACGTTCGGGGCTTATACTCGTTACGGGCGCCAAGGGCAGCGGTAAATCGACCACCATAGCTGCGATGGTCGAATACCTCAATCAGAATGCGCAGCGCAATATTATCACCATCGAGGACCCAATTGAGTATGTGTTCAAGAATAAAAAAAGCCTGATAGTGCAGCGCAACGTGGGACATGATACGGGATCGTTTGACGTTGCCCTGGTACAGGCTCTGCGTCATGATCCCGATGTGATCGTGGTGGGTGAGATACGTGAGATTCAGACCATGCAAACGGCTATCAGAGCTGCAGAGACGGGGCACCTGGTCATGGGCACAATGCATACTATCGACGCAGCCCAGACAATCAACCGCATCCTGGATATGTTCCCGGATAAGCAGCAGGAGCAGATCAGGAATGAGCTGTCTCAGATACTGATGGCCGTAATCTGCCAGTTTCTCATTCCCACCAGGGAGGACAGCGGCATGGTGCTGGCCTGTGAGGTCATGCTTAACAACAACGCCATCCGCAATACCATTCGCGAGGGGCGCATACATCAGCTGTACGGCCAGATACAGGTCTCACGCAAGGAAGGCATGCAGACGCTTAACCAGGCCCTGAGCGACCTGATACATAAAGGAGCGATAACCAAGGAACAGGCATTTAAATATACCAATATGATTGAGGAGCTTAAGTCGCTGCAGAGCATGCCGCGAAAGAGCGGGTAAACTCCCTTCCACCCCTGCGTTTCGATCGTCCTGTTATTTAACAGTACTTGCCTGATACCTCGAGGATTTAGAAGCGTTCCAGTTAGAACCGGGTAATGGTGTATGATAGATTATTGTCTATGATAGACGACAGGCTGAATACCAAGATATTTTTAACGGACAGCGAGTTCGGCCGGCTATTCGGTCCCGACATAGCTCGGCTGGTCGGCATCATGAATGCTGCGGCTGTGAATATCTGCCCCGGCTGCAACGGCTATTGCTGCAAGAACATAGGCTGCCTGTTTTACTCGGAATATTTCAGCACCTGTCCCATTTTCGATCGCAGGCCGCGAGAGTGCCGCTACCACTTCTGCAACGAGGTGTTCAATGCAGCGCCGCTGACCAGGGAGGAGAAGGACCTCATGCAGCAGCCGGTGGAGGACCTCATCTGCGGCAGCAAAGGCGAGATAGCCAGACTGTTTTTCCTGTTCCCCGAGTTCCCGCTGGACGAGAAGGGACTGACAGCCCTGGGAATAAAGGACGATGTGCTGCGCATCAGGGGTGATTTCGAGGATGGGAAGCTGCAGCAGGAAGAGGCCTTTAAAAGACTGAGGCAGTTGTGCAGGGACGATGCGGCCATACCGTCCTGAGCGGCTATTTCTCGATCAGCACCATGTCGAAGATGAACTTTTTCACCCTGGCGGCATATTCACGGTAGAAGAATGCAGTGTTATCCACGATATATTGCTGCTCCAGTCCCAGTAATATGGAGGAAAATATGGTGGACAGGTAGTGCTCATCGACATCCCTGAAGATACCTTTTTCCTTGCCTTCCCTCAGAATTAACGTGAGGCTATCACGGTATCCCCGGTACAGCTTGCTCAGAATGCGCTGCATGCGCTCGTTGAACTTGATCTGCGTCAGGAAATCGAATGTAACGTAGATATATTCGCGCTCGTTTTCCACCAGGTTGAAGCCCTGGTCCACGAATATCCCCAGCTTCTCCTTGGGGTCCTGCTCACGCTCGAGCGCCCTCTCAAGAGAGAGACGCACATTGTTCTGCATCTCCCTGAGGAGCGTTACCAGCATGTTCTCCTTGTCCTTGAAGTAGTGGTGGATGAGCCCCGAGGATACCCCCGCCCGCTTGGCGATATCCATCATGGTGAAATTGTAATAGCCTTTTTCGGCGATAATTTCGTATGCAGCGCGGGTGATCTGCCTTTTTCGGAAGCTGGCTATCTGTTTCCCGCGTTGGCTGCGGTTTAGCTTGCTGTTCCGCTTGGCGGTCATCCTTGTCTGAAACACCCTGCTTTTTTTCTGAGGCATCAATTACTCCTATCGGTATGGATCGAGATTAAACAGCCGGTTACGGCGTCGCTCTGCATTATAATATACAATTCCGGCTAATTGTTCAATCAATCAATGGATTTGCCGTTGCTGTCATATTGGCTTGTATGCCTGTCAAATCGTGCAAAAGCGCAATATTATACCACGGATACATATGCGCCTGTTAAGCTCTGGACATTTATATATGACGTGTGTAAAAATATGCATCAGGCAGCTTCACAGTATATATACTCATTAAGGAGGCGTGTGATGAAAAACTTCGCGGTTTTACTGCTGGCAGCCTTGCTGCTCTTCTCGGGCTTCGGCTGTGCGGCAACGGATGGAACGCTGCGCATTATTACGGAAGATAATCCGCCTTTTAATTTCGCCGATGAACGGGGCAATATTACCGGGCAATCGACCGAGATTATCAGATCGTTAATGAGCAAGACGGGGACTGACAGTAATATCGAACTGATGCCCTGGTCGGAGGGGTATGAGATAGTACAGAACCAGCCCAATACCATGATCTATTCAACGAGCAGGATCCCCTTCCGTGAGCTGATGTTCAAATGGGTGGGGCCGATAGGATTCGCCGATGAATGGTTCTATGCCAGACGGGGATCGGATATCAAGATCAGCTCACTGGACGATGCCAGGAAGTTAAAATCCATCGCCGTTTATAAGGATGATTCCAACCAGCTCTATCTGTTGGAACACGGCTTTACCAACCTCGACGTGAGCGCAAATGACGTACAGTGCATTAAGAAACTGGTAGATGGAAAGGTTGATGTATGGCTGGGACCGGCCCAGGGATTTGCCTTCCTGGCGTATGAAGCAGGCGTAAATCCCGCCGAGATCGAGCCGGTCTCATATGTGAGGCGGGCTGAATGGTATATTGCCTTCAATCGCCAGACTCCCGACACGACCATAGAGGCCTGGCAGCAGGCACTCGACGATATGAAGAAAACGGCCGGCGCCGATACGTGCTCCGTTTACGACAGCATAGTCACCAGCTATGTCTTGCCCCGCTATACTACGGATAGCGTTACCAAAGACGTTGTTGTACAAATTGTAGAGAAGACGGCCGGCGATATCGCGGCCGATGCGCCCGGCACGATCCGGAAGATCAATGCCGGAGAAAATCCCTACAGGGACAAGGACAGGCCTGATCTCTACGTGTATGTCTTCGATAAATACGTGACCGAGACGGCCAACGCGAGCAATCCAGCAGTAGTGGGGCGCAACCTGAAAGGTGTGCCCGACATGGCCGGCAAACTTTTCAGGGATGCCATCGTGGAAGGGGCGCTCAAGAATGGCACAGGCTGGGAGGACTACGTTTTCACCATGCCGGGGAAAATCGGCCTGTTTTATAAGTCTGTATATTACAAATTGGTCACGGGAAACGACGGCAAACAGTATATTGTCTGTGTGGGACGTTATAAGGACAAACAGGAATAGCGGACAGGGACGGAAGGCTGTTTCCATATGCGCCTCTTGACATATAATTTGCGTGTATGTAAACTATGTTTCTGATTGCGCTTTTTTCAGGCCATCGAGTAATTTGAAGGTATGGTGCATTGCTAATCTCAGAAAGCAGGAAAACCAACTACATAGTAATCGACAAGGATAAGTGCAAGGCCTGCCATTACTGTATTGCAGTTTGTCCCAGAGAAATCATCGGGACTTCTAAAGAGATTAACAGACTCGGTGTAAACTACGCCGAGGTAATCCCTGATAAGGCACACGAATGCACGGGCTGCAAGTCATGCGCAATCATGTGCCCCGATGTTGCCATTTCGGTTTTCCGCAGCCGTGTTCTGGAAGCCGGCACCATTTCCTGACCATTAATAATCCGAGGAGCCGAGCGATGCCCGAAAGGACCCTCATGGGGGGTAATATTGCCGTAGCAGAAGGCGCTATTCTCGCCGGATGCCAGGCATATTTTGGTTACCCCATCACGCCGCAGAACGACCTGCTGGAACACATGGCCCGCCACATGCCTGAGGAAGGCCGCGTATTTTTGCAGACAGAGAGTGAGCTGGCCGCCATAAACATGGTCTATGGGGCAGCAGCCGTGGGATTTCGCGCCATGACATCAACTTCCAGCCCCGGTTTCAGCCTGCAGCAGGAGGGTATCTCATATATGGCCGGGGCCGAGATGCCGGCTGTTATCGTAAATATCATGCGGGCCGGGCCCGGCCTGGGCAATATCGGAGGAGCGCAGGGCGACTACATGCAGTGCACACGCGGCGGCGGACACGGTGACTACTACCTGATCAACCTGGCGCCCTCCACCGTCCAGGAGATGATGGATTTCACCATGCTGGCCTTCGAGCTGGCCGATAAATACCGCAATCCGACGCTGGTGGTAGCTGATGGATTCCTGGGACAGGCGGTGGAGCCTGTGATCATGCGTGAGCGTGTAAAAAAGCTGCCGGAAAAGAAGTGGGCTATAACGGGCGCCAAAGGCAGGCCCAAGAACCGCATCAATTCCTTTGAGATGAATCCCATCGACCATCCCCGGCGGATCAAACTGCTGCTGGATAAATTCGAGCGGATGCGTATTAGCGAAGTACGCTACGAAGCACTTAATACAGAGGATGCTGATATTATCGTTGTAGCATATGGCAGTGCAGCCAGATCAGCCCTCAGCGCCATGAAGACGGCTCGCAACAAGAAGCTGCGCGTCGGCCTTATACGTCCCATCACTCTCTTCCCCTTCCCTTATCAGCCGCTGGCTGATCTGGCCGAAAGAGGGTGCAAATTCGTCGTTGCTGAGATGAGCGGAGGGCAGATGCTGGAGGATGTCAGGATTGCAGTAGGTAATCAGAACGAGATCAAGCTGGCAAACACCTACGGCGGTGTTCCACTGGAGGCGGATCCCATTTTCGAAGCGATCGATTTAATGATGTAGTGAGAACTATGAGCCAAGCAGATATGAGCGATTACGATAATGTGATCTTTGCCCGGCCGGACATAATGGTCGACCGCGCCACGCACTTTTGTCCGGGCTGCGGCCATGGAATTATTGAACGTCTCGTGGGGGAGGCTTTGCAGGAGCTGGACCTTCAGGAACGGGCGATATGCATCGGCTCCATAGGGTGCACGGTGACCGCCTATGAATACTTCAAGGTCGATGGCATGGAGGCGCCCCACGGGCGCGCGCCGTGTGTGGCCACGGCCATCAAACGCTGCAGGCCGGACCTGGTGCCCTTTGCCATACAGGGCGATGGCGACTTGGCCTCCATCGGCGCCGGTGAAATCGTGCATGCGGCCGCAAGGGGAGAGAAGATCACCATCATCTTCGCCAACAACGCCACCTACGGCATGACGGGCGGGCAGCTCGCGCCGACGACACTCATGGGAATGTACACGGCTTCCACTCCCGGCGGACGCACTGCCGAGCAATCGGGTTGGCCTATTAGGATGAGCGAGATGCTGGCGACACTGGACGGCCCTGCGTATATCGCCAGAGTGGCCGTAAATACACCAGCCAATGTTCGCAAGGCCAAGAGGGCCGTAGAGCTGGCTTTCCGCACGCAGCTTGCCGGATTGGGATTTGCCATGGTTGAGATACTCTCCATGTGCCCCATCAACTGGAAGGTAGAGCCTGTGGATGCGCCGGCCTGGATGACAAATAATATGATTCCGCAGTTTCCGCTGGGGGAATACAAGGTCTTGCCCGGGGTCGCTGCACTGAAGAAGGGGGACAGGAGTTGAACTGGGAGATAACCATTTCCGGATTCGGCGGCCAGGGCCTCCTCTTCATCGGCAGACTTCTGATGGAATCAGCCTTCAATGCCGGGCTTGAGACCACCTGGCTGCCCTACTACAGCGGAGAGAAAAGGGGTGGCATGTGCTCCTGCTTCGTGAATATCTCGGATGAAAGGATCGGTTCCATCTTCATAACTCATCCCGATATCGGCGTGGCCATGAATCCGGCTGCCATGAAGATGCTGGAGCCAACGGTTAAGACGGGCGGTCTGCTGGTGGTCAACTCGTCGCTGATTAAAACCAAGTCCAAGCGCAATGATATCAAGGTTGTTCATGTGCCGACCGTTGAAGCAGCCAAGGAACTCGGAGATGAGACCGTGGGCAACCTGATCGCGCTGGGCGCTATATTGGCCAACAAAAACGTCGCCACAACAACCAGCATCATCAAGGTTCTCAACCAGATACTCTCCAAGGACAAAAGGCAGCTCGAATTGAACAAGGCTGCCCTGCTCAAAGGCTGCGAATACAGCTAATTCAACACAGACTGCTCAATATAACCTCATGTCCGCGCTCCGCCTGCAAAACGGCATATCTGAAATTGATTATTGCCTCATCCGGATTTACAATTAGCTTTGGTTTTTCCTGTATGGTTGATTATCCCTGATCATAATAAGGAGGCGTGCATGGTCACTAAAACGAAGGGAGTCGGGGACCTGTTCAAGGAGGTTATCGACAAGGGGCTTTGTACGGTCTGTGGGGCCTGTGTGGGGGACTGCCCCTACATGGTCTTTTACCGGGGTAAGATACGCATGCTGGACCTGTGCAACAGGACGGAAGGGCATTGCTACGAGTACTGCCCCCGTACATTTACCGACCTGGATGCCATCAGCAATAGAATACACGGCATGCCATACGGTGGTGATGAGATCGGCAGTGTGAAGAGGGTGGTTATGGCCAGGGCCGTCGACAGCAAGACCAGGTCAAAGGCCCAGTACGGCGGCACCGTGAGCATGCTGCTCTCACTGGCGCTTGATAACGGATTGATAGATGCGGCCATCCTGTCGAAAAATACCGAGGACAAGCTGCCGTCCGGATTCGTAGCACGCTCATCCGCGCAGGTGCTGGAGGGCGCGGGGTCCAACTACATGGCCTATCCAGCTCTGGAGACGCTCAACAGGATGCCCAGGGACAGCAAAGACAGGTTCGGGATAGTGGTTACTCCCTGCCAGGCCATCGCGCTGGCCAAGATGGTCGCCAGCCCGCCCGAGCAGCGTGTCAACATTGGCAACGTTAAACTGACTGTCGGCCTCTTCTGCACATGGGCGCTGTCATATGGCAGGTTCCATGAGTTTATTAAGAACCATGTTACTCCTGCGAAAATCAGGAAATTCGACATCCCTCCGCCCCCTGCCAACAGGTTCGATTTCTACATCGGCAAAGATATAAAGTCCTTCCCGCTGGATGAAATCAGGGACTACAGGATGCCAACCTGTGCATATTGCCTGGATATGACGGCCGAGTTTACCGACATATCCGTCGGCTCGGTAGAGGGGACCGAGGGGTGGAATACCGTGATAGTGCGCACTCAGCGCGGCATGGAGATAATCGAGGACGCCCAGAAGAAGAAAAGGCTGGAGATAAAGGAGCTGCCGGACAAGAACCTTGCGCATCTGAGGGAGGCAGCCCTGATGAAGAAGGCTCGGGCCGTACAAGCCATAGTCGAGAAAACGGGTGATAAGAACGACCTTTTATATCTCGGTCTATCGGACAAACTGAAAGATAAGCTGCTCGCACATAAGGTGACGCCGCAAGGAGGACATTAGTATGCCGAATATTGATATCGATGCCCCGGGCAGCAACCAGTTATTCATCGGCAACGAGGCGATGGCGCGCGGAGCGCTGGAAGCGGGAATCGGCTTTGCCTCGGCTTATCCGGGCACGCCCTCTTCGGAGATACTGGGCAGCCTGTCCGAGATAGCTAAAAAGCGTGACATCTACGTGGAATGGTCGGTCAACGAGAAGGTCGCCATCGAGGCGGGATCCGCGGCATCGTTTGCCGGCATCCGTTCGCTGGTGGCCATGAAGATGAACGGCCTGAATGTCGTTATCGACTTCCTCTCCACTATCATCCTCAGCGGCATAGGCAAGAAAGGTATTGTAGTGATGGTGGGTGATGATCCGTCGGCCCATTCCAGCTCGAACGAGACGGATTCACGGCCCGTCGCCAAGTGGCTGGATATTCCGCTGGTTGAGCCCGGAGACTTCCAGGAAGCGAAGGACATGATGCCGTTTATATACGATGTCAGTGAGGAGTTTGGCACCATTTGTCTCCTGCGCAGCGTCACCAGGATTGCTCATGCCAGGGGCAATATCAAGCTGGGCGAGATACCTAAGATCAAGCACAAGGCGCGCTTCGAGCAGTTTCTCGATCCGGCTGCGCCGATGCCGACACCCATAATGTGCATACCGAGCCCGTTCAGGCATATGTTCCAGCATATGCGGATCGATAAGGTGCGCGAGAAATTCGAGACCTGCTCTTTCAACAGGTATGTCGGTCCTGAAAAGCCGGACCTGCTGATCGTTACCGCAGGCTCAGGCTGGCTGTATTCACAGGACGCGGTGAATGCGCTCAAAGCGGAAGACAGGATCGGGATACTGAAGCTGGGCACTCTGTGGCCCCTTCCGGAAAAGCTGGTCAAGTCCTGCCTATCCAGAGCCGATAAGGTGCTTTTCATTGAGGAGACGGATCCGTTCCTCGAGGGGGCAGTAATGGAGTATGCCGCCGGTTTTTCGGCGGAGAGCAAGCGCAACATGTTCTACGGCAAGCAGACCCGGCACCTCAACTCCTTCGGAGAGCTGACGCCGGACGCCGTCATTAAAGCCATAACATCTGTCCTGGATATCAAATATGCTCCGAGGGACGCGGAATACATGAAGAAGGTTGGCGCCATTCCGCAGGACCATGTTATGGACAGGTTGCTCACTTTTTGCCCCGGCTGCCCTCACCGCGCTTCCTTCTGGGCGATCAAGGATGCGTTGCACATGGACGGCCGCCACGGTTTCGTTACGGGGGATATCGGATGTTATACCATGGCGCTGGGGCCTGCCGGGTTCTTCCAGACGCGCACTCACCAGTGTATGGGTGCGGGAGCAGGGCTGGCTAACGGCTTCGGACAGCTGGGGAGGTTCGGCTTCGACCAGCCGGTGGTTTCGGTTGTGGGCGACTCCACTTTCTTCCATTCCATTATGCCGGCGCTGGTGAACGGTGTGCACAACCACGCCAATTTCACGCTGGTGATACTGGATAACGGGGCGACCGCCATGACCGGTTTTCAGCCCCACCCGGGCACAGAGCTAACGGCAATGGGCGAACCGGCGGCTCAAATCAGCATGGAGAATATTTGCCGCGCCATCGGCGCGCGCGTGGAGATATGCGATCCCTTCGATCTGAAAAATACTACGCGCACCATGCTGGACCTGATCGAGCAGGAAAAGGGGGCGCGGGTTGCTATTATGCGGCGCACCTGCGAGCTGGTCAGGCAGAAGAAGGACAAGAAACCGTACAAGATGCAGATCAATCCTGACAAGTGTCTGGGTGAGGATTGCGGCTGTAACAGGCTGTGTACCAGGATATTCCGCTGCCCCGGCCTGATCTGGGACGCATCGATAGGCAAGACCAGGATCGATGAGGTGATCTGCAATGCGTGCGGCGTCTGTGCTGATATTTGCCCTGAAGGTGCGATCACAAAGGAGGCTGTAGCATGAACAAGCTTGCTAAAGATCCCATCAATCTGGTGGTGGCCGGCGTCGGCGGTCAGGGCAATGTGATGGTCTCGCTGGTGATCGGCAATGCCCTGGTGCATGAGGGGTACTTTGTGACGATCGGGGAAACCTACGGCTCGTCGCAGCGCGGTGGTTCCGTCATGAGCCATCTCAAAATCTCAGCCGAGAAGCAATTCAGCCCTCTTATTCCCGAGGGACAGGCGGATGTCGTGCTGGGTATGGAGCCCGTGGAAACGCTGAGGGTGCTTAAATCCTTCGGAAACCAGAATGTAATCACGGTGGTCAACCCGCGGCCCATTCACCCGGTGGACTTCACCGGGTCGGGTGGCGGTTATCCCGACATGCAGTCCCTGCTGGGTCAGATAAAGAGCCTGTCAGGCAAGACGTATACAGTAAACGCCACCGATGAGGCGCTGAAAATGGGCAACGCCATGCTGGCTAACATGATACTGATAGGCGCACTGCTTAAAAGCGGCCTGATACCCCTGTCCGAGGATGCTCTCATCCCGGTGATCAAGAATATGTTCCCCAAGGCTGTGGCGGAGAATACGAAGGCGCTTAAGGCGGGCACGGAACTGGTTGGCATACTGAGCTAGCGGAACGGCCACACCCCTCACCCACGGATCAGGGGACGCCCCCCAATTTGACAAATAGAACACTTGTTCTTTATGATAGTAGAACAAGTGTATTATTGTTAAAAAGGAGATGTAGATGTTAGGGGAATTACATATAAAGAATTTCGCTGTCATACGGGATATCTCCATACGTTTCGTGCCCGGTTTAAACGTGATAAGCGGCGATGAGGGCACGGGCAAGTCGCTGCTGGTGGATGCTCTTAGCCTTCTCATGGGCGCCAGGGCGCCATCCGGCCTGATTCGCAGCGGCAGCAGGTCGGCGCATGTTGAGACTATTTTCTGGCCGTCCGAGGTCACGGCCGGTCTGATCAGGGGTATTCTAGAGGAGACCGGCATAGAGTCTGAGGCCAACGGGATGCTGCTTATTTCACGCGATTTTCAGGAGGGAGGCCGCAGCATAGCCAGGGTCAATAACCGTGCGGTGCCCCTGTCACTGCTGAGGCAGATAGGCCGCCACCTGGTGGATATTCACGGGCAGATGGAATACCTGTCCCTGCTGGACGGCGCCAATCAGATGATGCTGGTGGATAAGTACGGTGAACTGGAAGATAGGCGCAGAGAGGTCAGGAGGATCGTGGAGGAATTGAGGGGCAAGGAGAGGGCACTGGCAGCTATGGAGCACAGAGAAAAGGACGGGTATATCGACCTGCTGCAATACCAGATAGATGAGATAGACGCAGCCAAGCTGGACGATATAGACGAGGAAGCTCT